>ERZ1370068.5968-contig-4970_pt1 | contig 41889 bp, 59 predicted proteins | sample MGYA00561227_ERZ1370068 | MGnify/ENA primary metagenome ERZ1370068 (study PRJEB38410, sample SAMEA6850437) | metagenome | study: Metagenomic assessment of the ecological functions of the soil: analysis of the soil microbiota associated with the... | reverse complement strand
TCGAGGACCTGATCGGCGGCGACAAGCACCTCGACTTCTCGAAGCCGTTCATGCCCGAGTTACTTCGCCCGGGTCGAGTCGCTGACCTTCCTGAGCCCGAGCGAGCGGCTGGCGCTGAACCAGATCCGCGGGCTCGGCTACCTGTACATCTTCGGGCTGGTCGAGGAGTTCATCCTGCCGTTCGTGCTCGACCACGCGCGGCCGCAGCTGCACGGCGACGACTGACCGGGTGCGCGCGCTGCTGCAGTTCGCCGCCGAGGAGGCCAAGCACATCCAGCTCTTCCGGCGCTTCCGCGAGGAGTTCGAGCGCGGCTTCGGCACGCCGTGCGCAGGTGATCGGCCCGCCCGAGGCGGTCGCCAGGGCCGTGCTCGCGCACGACGCCGCTCGCGGTGGCGCTGACGATCCTGCACATCGAGTGGATGACGCAGCGGCACTACGCTCGACAGCGTGCAAGGACGAACCAGGCGCCTCGATCCGCAGTTCAAGAGCCTGCTCAAGCACCACTGGATGGAGGAGGCGCAGCACGCCAAGCTCGACACGCTGATGGTGGAGTCGCTCAGCCGCGACCTCGACGCCGCGGCTATCGACGCCGCGGTGAGCGAGTACCTCGAGATCGGCGGCATGCTGGACGGCGCGCTCGCCCAGCAGGTCGAATTCGACGTGGACAACCTCGCCCGGGCCACCGGACGCAGCCTCAGCGTCGCCGAGCGGGAGGCCTTCGTGAGGGCCCAGGTCCCGGGACAGCGGTGGACCTACCTCGGGTCCGGGATGACGCATCCGAAGTTCGTCGGCACGCTCACCGACCTGCACCCCGCCGCCGCCGAGCGCGTGGCGAAGGTCGCGGAAGCGCTCAGCTGACACACCAACAACGACAACAAGGAGAACGACGATGGCAACGATCACGAAGACGGGCAACCGGAGTGAACGGCCTCGATCTCGAGGCGCTGGGCGCGGTGGTTCGCGAGATCGAGCGCGACCACAAGAAGGGCATGGTCGCGCTTCCGCGTCCCCACGGCGTGGCGGGGACAGACCAGGAGCCGCTCCACGGTCGAGTCGTACACGATCGGCGGCCAGGAGGTGCGCCGCCACTTCGAGGTAGACGTGGACGAGCCCCACGAGCTGCTCGGGCAGAACTCGGCGCCCAACCCGCAGGAGATGCTGATGACGGCGCTGAACGCCTGCATCATGGTCGGCTACGCGCCGGCGCGCGCGCTGAAGGGCATCACGCTGGAGAAGGTGGAGATCGAGACCGCCGGCGAGCTGGACCTCCGCGGCTTCCTCGGGATCGATCCCGCAGTGCCGCCGGGCTACGAGGCCATCAGCTACACCGTGCGGATCAAGGGTGACGGAACGCCCGAGCAGTACCGCGAGATCCACGAGACGGTGATGAAGACCTCGCCGAACTACTTCAACATCTCCCGGCCCATCCGGATCGACGCGACGCTCGAAGCGCAGTAGCAGCAAAGGCCCGGCCGGTGCTCGCCCCGGTGCACCGGCCGGGCTCTCCCCCAGGCGTGAAGCTGCTCACAGGAGCCGCCTAGGCGACGGCAGACTAGCGCACGACCCCGGCCTTACATCAATCGCGGGCTCTACTTGCCCGTCAGGGCAGACTGTATTTTCTTGAGGCTATCGAGGTTTTTCTGGAGGCCGCTGACGTTCTTCTCCATGTCCGTGATGGAAAGAGCCGAGCTGGCCTGCAGCTCCAAGGGAGCCCCCGAGGCCACCGGGAAGCTGCGCGCTGGCTCGCGGCGTACTCACCGAACCGCAAACATAACCGAGCGTGAAAGTTCCGAACAGCATCCCGGATCATCGCGATACGAGCAACCAACTTGTTTGTCATCTCTGGCTCCTCTTAGGTCGTTGAGATTCCAGATCTCGTCGCCCAATGCAGGCTATTCCGGTCATGCGACGTCGGTAACGGTCTCCGGCGAAACCTACGGGCCGCGCCGACCCTCAAACATCCTCGAGCACGAGGGATGGAGGCCGAGGGCGGCCCTGTCACGGTCCTCGGACGCTCCGTTGGACTTCAGGGCGCGAGCGCGCAACAACCGGCTTGGCGTCCGCAGCGGGCGCCGGATCGGCGTTCGCCGAGCCAATAGTGGGCCCACAGAAGCCACGCCGCCGGAGGAGCAGTACGCCCACGATGGCGAGGATCACAGCGACGTCGAGGAACCTTCATTTGCTAGGAGCCCGCGTCGTCCCATGCACGGATGATGCCCAATGCGGATTCTGAAGTCTCGATCAAGATTGACCACACGTGCATTTTGATCGTGACGACGGTCGGCTTCCAGTAGACCCGCTGTCCCGGAGCTTCACGCGGATGAGGGCACGAAGCGCCGCGTTCCATGGCCTCATTCGGGGTCACCGCCAACTCACCCGCTACGACGAGCGCGGCTGGCGCGCGACGTTCTACACGACCGGGATGGAGCACTCGCCGACGAGCGCGACCGGCACCGGATGGGAGCGCACGCCGTGGCACGCGACGCAGCGGGCGGCGTGGGAGGCGCTGAAGAAGGCGGCAGACGAGTTAAGTCTACCCCGGTCAAGGATCGGCGAGGTGGAGCCTGCGGCGGCCTGAGTATAATGACGATTCGCCGACAAAACTCGCGCCGTGGATCACACTCTCCCCAACAGGAGGATCAACTATGGTGAAGATCGACAGACGGTCCGTGCTTTCGCTTGGGGTTGCGGCAACGGCGTTGGCGGTGGCAGCGCCGGTGTTGGCGCAGGCTCCGCCGGGCGTGAGCCGCCAGAGTTGGGGCAAGCGCGACTCGATGATCCCTGGCTACAAGAGCGTTGTCATGCGCGACGTCATTTATCAGCCAGGCGCCAAGACATCCAGTCCATCCATGCCCAACGACATGGTATGTCGTCGTCCCGGAGGGCGAGCTTCGCGTCAAGCAAACTGACGGCATGGAATTCGTCGCCAAGAAGGGCGATGTTTGGACCTGCAAAAAGGGCATCGGCGAAGACTTGGAAAATGTCGGTTCGACCGTCGCTATCATGCGGATCATCGATTTGATTCCGGGCTGACGGGGTACACGCGCCGAGTGATGACGCTCTTCACAGGTGAAATGAGCGACACCGACGCCCGCCTCTGGCACCCCTGGCTCCGCATCAACCGCGTCCTGCGCGTGATGCTGCACACGCGCTGGAGCGCGGAGGCGTGGTCTCGAGGTCAGCGTCGAAGATCAGCCCGGCGCTGGCGCAAATCGCTCCTGAATCGCCTGCGAGGGCAACCTCGGCCGCGCCGACAGGCGAGCGTGCTAGGGCGCTGGCGAGAGCTCTGCAGCTCTCGCGCTATAGTCTGCAGTGCAAGCGGAGCAGCCGAGGTTATCTGGCGTGCCCTGTGGTGGGTTACCGAAGTACGCCTTTGAACCCGGGCACGCTGCACGGGCGCGAGAGGCTTCTGATCACCTGTGTCGTCGTCTTCGAGCTTCATCAGCAGGTACGACTCAGGCTGCTTCACGCCGCTCCTCGTCTAGGCCGGCCGTGAGCCGCGCCAGCGACGACGCCAGCGGGACACGTGTTCCTCGCCTGGCGGCGCTCAGCATGGCGTCCACGCGGCGCCGAGTGATCTTCCATCTGTAGCTTGGCGAGTTCTGGATCGCGGGTCTTGAGGCTGATGAGAAGTTCGCCTGCCCATCGCTGGACGGCACGCCTTTGGGATCGCTTTGCGGAGGTACAGGAAGCGTTCTGCGTCGAAGCATCGTAGGGAAAAGCATAGCGTGATCGGACCCGATTCCGTAGCAAACTGCCCCCATTTGCGTGCAAAATCGCGTCGTTACACGCCGTGGCAGATCCCCCCGCTAGAATCCGCCCTCGACGGCAGAGCCGTCAGGAGGATGGCGCCATGAGCGATCCGCTTCGCGTCGTGCACTACCTGAATCAGTTCTTCGGCGGCATCGGGGGCGAGGAGCAGGCGGACGTCGGGCGTGACGGCGCGGGCCGGCGTCGGTGGGCCCGGGCCGCCTCCTGGAGAAGGCGCTCGGCGACGGCGCGCGCATCGAGGCCACGCTGATCGGCGGCGACAACTTCGTCAGCGAGCGCGCCGAGGAAGCCTCGCGCGCGATCGGCGTCGAGCTCGACCGGCTCCGGCCCCGACGTGCTCGTGGCCGGCCCGGCGTTCGGCTCGGGACGCTACGGCCTGGCGTGCGAGCTCGTGTGCAAGGTGGCCCGGGAGCGGGGCGTCCCCGCGATCACGCGCCATGCATCCGGAGAATCCGGAGCGTCCGGCGCGCGGCGCGGCGTCTACATCGTGCCGACCGGCGCGTCGACGACGTCCATGCAGGCCGCGCTCGACGCGCTGGCGCCGCTGGCGCGGCGACTGGGCCGCGGCGAATCGCTCGGGCCGGCCGAGGTGGACGGCCACATGCCCCGGGGCACGCGCCGCGTCCACGACCGCGGGCGCCCGGGCTATCAGCGCGCGCTCGACATGCTCCTGCGACAAGCTTCACGGCCGACCGTACCGGTCGGAGGTGCCGTACGCCGCGCCCGAGCGCGTGCCCCGGCCTCGCCCATCGCCGACCTCGCGCCGCGCCCGCATCGCCATGGTCACCACCGGCGGGCTCGTGCGGAAGGGCAATCCCGACCGCCAGGTCTCGGCGAATGCCGTGCGCTATCACCGGCACACGGTGTCGGAGCTCGAGTCGCTCTCGCCCAAGGAGTGGGAGGCCTACCACGCCGGCTACTTCAACCACCTCGTCAACAGCAACCCGAACTACATCCTGCCGCTCTCCTTCCTGCGCGACCTGGAGCGCCAGGGCAAGATCGGCCGCGTCCACGAGCACATCTACGCGCTGCCCGGCGTGAGCACGCCGGTCGCCGTCGTCGGCCGGGCACGGGCGCAACATCGCCGCGGACCTCAAGGCCGCGCGGCGTCGACGGCGCGCTGCTCGTCGCCACCTGAGGAACCTGCAATCGTTGCGGCGCAACGATCGCCAAGGAGATCGAGCGGGTCGGAATTCCGGTGGGGATGATCTCGGCCATCTACAACTTCGCCCTCACCACGGGGGCCAACCGGGTGATCCGCGGCGCGCGCATCGAGCACGTCTGCGGCGACCCGACGCTGAGCCCGGAGAAGGACTACGCCTTCGGCATGCGCATCGTGACCGCGGCGCTCGAGACGCTGCACCGTCGCCGTGCCCGGGCCCACGCTCTTCGATCCGATGGCGCCGGGAACAGGAGGCCGCCCATGCGTCTTGAGATGGGCACCTTTCCGGTGACCGACATCGTCTTCGGCCCGGCGACGCGCTACGACGCCGGCCGGCTCGACGGTCGATCGCGAGGCCGTGCTGGCGGCGGTGCAGCAGGATCCGCGCATCGCCACGGCCGAGCTCGAGATCGCGCGGCCGGGCGAATCGGTGCGGATCTGGCCGGTGCGGGACGTCATCGAGCCGCGCGTCAAGGTGGAAGGGCCGGGCGTCTGCTACCCGGGCATCTGCGGCCGCGACATCGCCACGGTGGGCCGAGGGCCGCACGCATCGCCTGGCCGGCATGGGCGTGGTCGAGGTGTCGAGCGTCAACTGGCACGACGCCGGCGGCGACTTCGTCGAGACCTATCTCGACATGTCGGGGCCGCTACGGCGAGATGTATCCCTACCAGCAGCTCATCAACCTCTGCCTCGTGGTCGAGCCCGACCCGACGCTGGACGAAGAGGTCAAGAACTATGCCGTGCACAAGGCGGCGCTGACGGTCGCGGATCAGCTCGGCGAGGCCGTGCGCTCGCCTCGACGCCGCCCGAGCGCGAAGTCTTCGAGCTCGCGCCGGTCGACCCGGCGCTGCCCAGGGTCGTCTACATCTGGTGCGTGCATTCGCCTCAGGCCATGTCGGGCTCGCCGACGGCGTTCTGCACGGCGACCTACGGCCTGACCCAGCTCACGCCGCCCTGGTATCTGCATCCGAACGAGATCCTGGACGGCGCGCTCACGGGCCCCTACCGCACGGCCTTCGCGATGTCCTGGACGGTGGCGAACAACCCGCTCTTCCTCGACCTCTATCGCCGCCACGGACGGGACTGGAACTTCTCGGCGTGATCTCGCTGCGCACGGAGTGGACGACGCAGACCGAGAAGCAGCTCATGGCCAACCAGACGGCGCAAGCTCGCTCAAGCAGCTCGGGGCGCAGGGCGCGGTCGTGACCTGGGACGCCGGCGGCAACGAGTTCATCGAGGTCGTCCGCGAGCATCCAGGCCTGCGAGCGGCTCGGCATCAAGACCGTCTTTCTCACCAGCGAGGACGACGCCACGGACGGCGCGCCGACCATGCTCGAGCCGCTGCCCGAGGCCGACGCCATCGTGAGCACGAGCTTCTTCAAGAACGTCGACGCTGGCGGTGCCGGAGACGCCCGCCGTGGCGCGCGTGATCGGCCTGCCGACCAAGACGGTGCTGCGCGGCTCGACCATCGGGCTCCACGCGCGGCGTCGACGGGGTCGCGCTGCCGACCTCGGGCCCGCTGCCGCCGCCCTGGCGCTACGACGACCACTACGGCTTCGGCAGCCTGAGCTGCATCGAGTAGCGCGCTTCGATGGTACATAACGCGCTCCGCGGGGAACAGCGATCAATGAATACCAGCGAGGGTGAGATGCTCGACCCAGGCGCGAGATCGACCAGCGCGTGTTCGATCTCTACGACGAGTACTGCCACGGGCGCATCGACCGCCGCGAGTTCCTGCAGCGGGCCGGCGCGCGTGACGATCGGCGGCGTCTCGGCTGCCATGGCGCAGGCGCTGCTGCCGCGCTACGCGCAGGCCCAGACGATCTCCTTCACCGATCAGCGCATCAAGGCGCAAGTACGTGACCTACCCGTCGCCGGGCGGCACCTCCGGCACCATGCGCGGCTACCTGGTGCAGCCGAGCGGGCCGGGGCCGTTTCCCGTCGTCCTGGTGATCCACGAGAACCGCGGGCTCAATCCCTACATCGAGGACGTGGCCCGCCGGGCCGCGACCGAGGGCTTTCTGGCGCTGGCGCCCGACGGGTTGTTCGCCGGTCGGCGGATATCCGGGCAACGACGACGACGGCCGCACCCTCCAGGCCGGCCTCGACCAGGGCAAGCTGCGCACCGACATGGTCAACAGCGCGCGCTATCGTGAAGGCGCACGCGCTGTCCACCGGCAAGCTCGGCGTCACCGGCTTCTGCTGGGGCGGCAGCACGACCAACTTCCTGGCCGTCACGCTCGGCGCCGATCTGCAAGCGGGCGTGCCGTTCTACGGCGCGGCGGCCGAGACGGCGGCGCGTGCCGGCCATCAAGGCGCCGCTGCTGATCCAGTACGCCGAGAACGACGAGCGCATCAACGCGCTGTGGCCGGCCTACGAGGCGGCGCTGAAGGCGAGCGGCGTGCAGTACGAGATGCACATGTATCCCGGCACTCAGCACGGCTTTCACAACAACTCGACGCCGCGCTACCACGAGGCGTCGGCCAAGCTGGCCTGGGAGCGGACGATCGCCTTCTTCAAGAAGCACCTGGGGAGCCCCGGCATGATCACGAGATTCGGCAGCCTGTTCGCGGGCCACGTCGATCTGGACAACGAGGGGCTCGACGGCACGCCGGTCAACGACCGCTGGCTGTCCGACGAGCGTCTGGCCGACGGTGTTTCCCGAAGAGCGAGGCCATCGCGAAGCTGATGGACCGGACCGGCTACGACACCTTCTGGCTGGCCGAGCACCACTTCCAGCGCGAAGGCTACGAGTGCATCCCGAACATCCTGATGCTGGCCCTGCACCTCTGCCACATCACCGAAGAACATCAAGATCGGCTGCGGCTTCAACATCGCGCCGATGTGGCATCCGCTCCGGATGGCCGAGGACTACGCCACCGTCGACTGGCTGACCGGCGGCCGGGTCGTCTTCGGCGTCGGGCGCGGCTACCACACGCGCGAGGTCGAGGCGTTCGGGGCGCCGCATGCTCGACCAGGACGCCAACCGCGAGCTGTTCGAGGAGCAGGTCGAGCTCATCTTCAAGTCGTTCAACGAGCGCGCCTTCGCGCACCAGGGCAAGCACTACACGATCCCGCCCCCGGTGCCCTACCGGGGCTACGAGCTTCAGGAGATCACGCTGGTGCCGCGGCCGAAGACGCTGCCCGTCGAGTGCTGGCAGCCGGTGGTCAGCGCGAGCCCGCGCGCGCTCGACTTCATGGCCAAGCACGACATCAAGGGCATCATCGGCGGCGGCGCGGCGCCGGGCGGGGCCAACGAGAAGGTCGTGCACGCCTTCCGCGAGGCGCGCGCCCGCGCCGGGCGAGAGGGCGAGCTGGGCGCGGGACCTCTGCATCGGCTTCTCGTTCCACATCGCCGACAGCGTCGAGCAGGGCATCAAGGAGGCGACGCCGTTCTTCGAGGAGAACATCAAGATGTTCGCGCCCGCTCGGCTTCGTGCCCGGGCCTCACGCCCGAGCAGATCGACGCGGTCGGCCGACCCGAAGCGCGCGCGTCAGGCCAACCTGCCGACCCTGCGCAACGCGATCAAGGCCGGCACGTGGCTGATCGGCCCGCCGGAGCAGATCACCGAGCAGCTGATGGAGATCCAGCACAAGTACCCCGGCCTCGAGGTCGTCAACGTCGGCCAGCCGGTGGGCACGCCCCAGGCCGTGATCCTCGAGCAGCTCGAGCGCTTCTCGGCGCAGGTGATGCCGGCCTTCAAGCGCGGGACGTAGCGGCGGCGCTTACCTCGAGGCGCGCCGACGGAGCGCGACGACCTGCTCCACCAGCCGGTCGGCGCGCTCGTCGAGCTCCCCTTGTCGCCGAGGTTCGCGATCGGATGCGGCACCTCGAGGAAGCGGTAGCCCTGCATCCCCCAGCTCGTCGGCCATGGCCTCGCCGGTCGTCCGGAACGGCTCGGTGACGACGGCGATCGCCGGCATGCCCGCCCGCTCCAGAGGATCGCGTCGAGCACACTGCTCGACGAGCAGGACCCTCAGTCGCCGATGCCGGAGACGACGAGGTCGCTCTGGCTTGCGCAGCGCGTCGATCGCCGCCTCGTCGACCTCGTGGCTCGGCGAGCGCTTGCGCATCGTGACGGGCGACGGTCATGCCGTGGCGGCGAGCGAGGCGGTCGGCCGAGCCTGCGGAGCAGCTTGTCGGAGTTGAACTTCGGTGTTCTCGACGAGCCCGAGCCGCAGGCCCGTCGAGCGCTCGCCGGCCGCCGGCGCGATCGACGCCTCGCGACCGACGGGCATCGCGGTGGGATCGAAGAGAGGCGCGCCTTCATACGGATCTCTCCTATCGCCGTGGTGACCGCCTGCCGTCCACTTGTTGCCCCAGCCGGGCAGGCACGCCGACCAGCTCCCGGCGCGGCCGCCGGCGCACACGATCAGGATGTCATCCGGCTTCTCGAAGAAATGCCGCCACGGTCGTCTCGTCGGCCGGCGCCACCGTCGCCGGGCAGGCGCGCGGCGCGCTTGAGGTCGGCGACACGCGCGGCGCGCGTGCTCGATCAGGAAGCTGCTGGACCTGCCGGCGCGACCAGCCGCTCTGGCCGGAGAATCTCGGTGTGCTCGCCCGCGATGACCAGCAGCGCCTGGTTGAAGCCCTTCACGTTGGGAAGCCCGAGGTTGGCGAGCGCGTCGGCGAAGCAGAGCGAGGAGCGGCTCGGGCTCGGCGGCGAGCTGGTTGTAGACCTGGTAGAGGCTGTTGGAGGCGTAGACCGTCACCGCGCTCTGCGCCCGGGCTCAGCCCGCGCGCGACGTGCAGCGGCTCCCACGGATGGTCGTCCTCGTTCTCGGCGAAGCAGAAGGAGTACTTCCCGGGGTTGCCGAGCACGGCGCGGTCGAGCAAGCCCGGGACGCGTCTGCATGACGTTCATCATGGTCAGCCGCACGGCGCGGCCGATCGTGGCGTTGGGTCGCCAGCCCTGGCCGAAGGCGTTGTTGCCGGAGTTGAGCCCGAGCCGTCGCGCGATCGGACCGTTGACGATCAGCACCATCGCCGAGCCGCCGGTGCTGCGACGCCGGACCGTGATAGGCGAAGTCCGGGTGGCAGAGGCCGCGCACGGCCGCGGCCACCACGGGCATGTACTCCGGCCGGCAGCCGGCGATGCGCGGCGTTGATGGCGACCTTCTCGGCGACGACGACCGTGTTCCGGCCCGGGATCTCGCCCAGAATCTCGTCGCCGCCGCAGCCCGGCGCCCGCCAGCATGCTCGGCGACGGACTTCTCGCGTGGGCGGAACGACCGGAAGGCCGTCGGTCCAGCCACGCTCGAAGTACGCCTCGATCAGGCTGGCGGGATCGGGCTCGGCGGTCGAGGCCATGCTCAGGCGGTCGGGCCGCTTCCAGCCGAGCCAGTCGACGACGGCGCCGCCCATCACCCGCTCGAGGTCGCGGCCCTTCAGCCACGGCAGCTCCTCGGTGAACATCGTCACGCACTGCCGGTACGAGCACGGCATGCGGGTGATGTCGGTGCCCCAGAACGAGCGCTCGGGCCCGAACGCCTCGAAGATCTGGCGCAGGTAGCCGTGGATGTTCTTGTACGGGATAGGGCTGGCTCGAGTAGCTCGGAGCGCCCGACATCTTGACCCCGACGTTGGGGTACTTGCGCGAGCGCCAGCATGTCCGTGAGATCGGCGAAGGCCGCGTCGTCGGTTACGCCGGTGCCGCCGCCCGCTGCGCCCGAGGTGATCGATGTGCAGCTTCAGGCGCGGATGCCGCTCGGCGATCTTCGCCAGCGCCGCCATGTTGCCCGCCGGCCAGGAGCCCGACGGGCAGGCCGCGCCCTCTCGCACGCCGCCCAGAACCAGTCGAGCGAGCCATCGGTCCACCACGCCTTCTGCTGCGGCTGGTTGAAGGTGAACCGGAATCCGAGCATGCCCGGCCGCTCGCGCCAGCGGGCGACGATGCTGCTCGCGATCCGGGCTCTGGAGATCGAAGTGCCCGAGGATGCAGAACTTGTCGGGATGCGCGGCGCACCGCCTCGACGGCGAGCACGTTGACCGCCTCGCCGAGCGAGCTGGGCGGATGGATCACCGCGCAGTCGACCCCGGCCGAGGCCATCTCGGCCAGCGCGTCGTCGACCGAGTAGGTCGGGATCTGGCGATGGTGCGCGCTCATCTTGCCGTTCTGCCAGAGGTGGATCTGGGAATCGACGATCAGCATGGCTCCCTCCCGCGGCACAGCTTACCTCAAGGCGGCACAGTCGCTCCGGGTGATCTCGCGCTGGCCGCTGACGGAGGCCGGGCCGACCGAAGACGACGAGCACGACGTCGCCTGGGTTGCCGGCGAGACGGCACACGTCGCGGGCCACCGCGCGGAAGACCCGGTCCTCGGGATAGGACGGCACCGACAGCTCGCCCATCGACCACTCCCAGAGGTCCAGTGCGTTGGCGCCCGTCCCGTTACTGACGACGTGACGACGCGCGGCGTCGGGAAGACGCGCAGCCGCGGTATCGGTGATGGACAGCGCCCCCACCCTGAGATTGCCGGAGTAGAGCTCGCCGGAGAGGTAGGCGTCCCAGCGACCGGCGAAGCTCAGTACCGGCATGATTCCGAAAAGCAGAAGTGCCGCAGCGTGAGCGCCGACCCGTCGCGGGACGAGCGTGTCGAGCGCCGACGCGTCGCCGAGCGTTCCAGAAGAGCAGCGCCGCCAGCACGGCCATCGCCCGTTCCACGGCCAGATGACGGCGTTCGTTCCGTGCGCGAGCGGCCCGAGCAAGCCGAGAACGACCAGGTGCGTCGCGATCGCCCCCACGACCGCGGCGTTTCGCAGCCGTGGCACCAGGAGGCCCACCGCCACGGCGATCTCCATCATCGGGACCACCATCCAACCGGCGAACAGGGATCTGCTGGAGCCCGGCCGGCAGTACGCCGGCGACGGGCTGCACGAGCCAGGGGAACAGGCGCGTCATGAAGGTCACGTTGATCTTCTGGATGCCACTCCAGAGGTAGAGCCCGGCGAGCACGACCCGCCAGGCCGCGAGCGTGTCGCCGGGATCGCGCGCGACCGCGAGGGCGGCGAGCATGGCCACGTACTGGAAGAACCAGGGCTGCCAGCGCGACTGGTCCTCGACGGCCAGGATCAGCGCGATGGCCGTGGCCGCCGCCGCCCACCAGCGCGGGCGCGGCGCGAATGCGACGCCGCCCAGCGCCGCGAGCAGCGCGGCGAGCGCGATCGACGTCGAGCGGCGCCTGCAGCAGCGGCCAGCCGTCCAGCACGGGCGCTCTGGGAAACGCGCGCGTCGCCAGGAAGAGTCTCGACGCGAGCAGGACGCCCGCCGCGAGCGCGGCCGCGAGGACGAGACGCGCCCACCGGAGCCGATCAGGGAGGCAGACGGCGGCGCAGCCGCTTGCGCCTCGCGAGAGGCGTCGCGTCGATCGTGAGGCCTTGCCGTGAGCGCTCATCGCTCCGTGCCGCCGGTCATCTTACGACGAGGGGTGGCCACCCGGAAGAGCCGGACAGAACCGAAGCGGCTATACTATCGGCGGCTCTGCACCCAACTCTCAGGAGGAGATCGTGACCAAGATCCTCACGCCCCCACAGCCCGCCCCGATCATGGACATCGCGCGCGAGCTGCTGCCTCCCGGCATGGAGCTGGTCGTCGTCGATCCCAGCAAGCCCGAGTTCTACGACACGGCCGCCGACGCCGAGTACTACCTCGGCTCGCCGCGCACCGGCATCGGCAACGAGTTCTTCCGCGCCGCGCCCAAGCTGAAGCTCGTGCAGCTGACCAGCGCGGGCTACGACCGGGTCGACATCGAGGCCGCGCGCAAGGCCAGGGTGCCCGTCGCCAACAACGGGGGCGCCAACTCGGTCGCCGGTCGCCGAGCACGCCGTCATGCTCATGCTCGCCGTGCTCAAGAAGCTCGTGTACCACCACAACAACGTCGTCGCCGGCAAGTGGCGCGCCGGGCGACTTCGCCGTCCATCCGCACCTACGAGGTCGAGGGCAAGCGGCTCGGCATCATCGGCCTCGGCAACATCGGCAAGAAGGTCGCGCGCCGCGTCCAGGGCTTCGACATGGACGTGCGCTACTACGACATCCTCCGGCTCACCGAGGACCAGGAGGACGCGCTCGGCGTCCGCTTCGCGCCTCTTCACCGAGCTCCTCCGCACCTCCGACGTCGTGACCCTGCACGTGCCGCTGAACGACGTCACCCGCAAGATGATCTCCACGCGCGAGCTCGGCGATGATGAAGAGCAGCGCGATCCTCATCAACACCTGCCGCGGTCCGGTCGTCGACGAGGACGCGCTGCACCAGGCGCTCACGTCGGGCACGATCGCCGCCGCCGGCCTCGACGTGATGGTCGAGGAGCCGCCGAAGCCGAATCACCCGCTCTTCTCGCTGCCGAACGTCACCCTCACGCCGCACAGCGCCGGGCCGACGTGGGACAACTGGACGAAGGCGTACCGGAACGGCTTCGACAACATCCAGCGCATCGAGGCCGGACGGGCGCCGCTCTGGGTGGTTCCGGAGCTTCGAGACCTGGTCGGATAGCGCTGGCATGCGGCTCGAGCTGCGCTGGTCCGTCGTCGACGACCTCGTGGCCGGCCCCGCCACGCGCCTGGCGGGCCGGCGGCTCGAGGTCGACGTCGACGGGCTTCGCGCGCGCCTGTCCACCGACCCGCGCCTCACCGGCGTCCGCCTCGATCTGGTCCATCCCGGCGAGCGCTGCCGGATCGGGCGCGTCTTCGACGTCGTCGCGCCGCGCGCGAAGCTGGACGGCGGCGAAGACTTTCCGGGCGTGCTGGGCAGCGTGGCCCGAGCCGGCCAGGGAACGACCCTGGCGCTCGACGGCGTGGCCGTGGTCGCCACCGATCAGCAGACCGACAGCGTCGGGCACGCTCGCCGTGATCGACATGGCCGGGCCGAACGCCGAGCTGTCGGCCTTCGGGCGCACGCGCAACCTCGTGATCACGGCGTGGCCGGCGCCGGGCGATCGAGCGCTCGGACTATCTCGCCGCGGTCCGGCTCGCCGCGCTCAAGACCGCGGTGTACCTCGCCCGAGACGGCGCGCGAGGCCCAGCCCGACCGCGTCGAGGTGTTCGAGCTGCCGCCCTCGCCGCGCGTGCCCGCCGGAGCTCGCGCACCTGCCCGCGCGTGGCGTACGTGTTCCAGATCCACTCGCATCAGCGGCCGACCGGCATCGACGAGGGCATCCTCTACGGAGACCCGGTGCGCCGCATGCTGCCGACGATCGTGCATCCGAACGAGGTGCTCGACGGCGCCGTGCTCCGCGGCTTCATGGGCCGCGAGCGTCACCACCTGGGCGACGCAGAACCATCCGATGATCAAGCGCGCTCTACGCCCAGCACGGCCGCACGCTGTGGTTCGCGGGCGTGGTCGTCACGGTCGCCCAGGCGACCGAGCCCGAGCGCGTGCGCTCGGCGTTCCTGGCCGCCGGCCTCGTCGCGCACACGCTCGGCGCCGACGGCGCCGTTCTCACCAAGATCGGCGGGGGCGCGCCGCACGTCGACATGGCCCAGGCGGCCTCGCAGTGCGAGGCGCTCGGCGTGAGGACGACGGCGGTCGTCGAGGACATGTCGACCGACGGCAGCGCCGAGGGCATGCTGCTCTTCGACTCTGCCGGGCGTCGACGCCCTGGTGAACGTCGGCAGCAGCCAGGAGCCGATCACGCTGCCGCCGATGGAACGCGTCGTCGGCGCCGACGACCTGGCGCCGAAGCTTCTGGGCGAGTCGCGCGCGACCTACGGCGGGCTCTGCGGCGCGATCGAGCAGGTCGGGACGACCCGGGTGATGGCGGAGGTGCGGTGATGGCGGCCGAGTCGCTGCGCGTGGTCTCGTTACCTCAACCAGTTCTTCGGCCAGCTCGGCGGCGAGGAAAAGGCCGGCATCGGCCCGCAGGTGATGGACGGCGCCGTCGGCGCGGCGCGGGCCGTTCAGCAAGCGCTCGGCGACGCGGGCACCGTCGTCGCGACGGTGATCTGCGGCGACAACTACGCCGCCGAGCAGTCGGATCGCGCGATTCGCCGAGCTGGTCGCGCTCGTGGCCGCGGCGCGGCCGGACCTCCTCGTCGCCGGCCCCGCCTTCCTGGCCGGTCGCTATGGCGTCGCGTGCGGCGCGCTCTGCGCCGCCGTGCAGGCCGAGCTGAAGATTCCGACGGTGACCGGCATGCACCCGGAGAATCCGGGCGTCGAGCTCTACCGCCGCCGGGTTTACACCGTCGCAGACCGGCGCCGAGGCCACGCGCATGCTGGCCGAGGTGAAGCGGCTCGTGGCGCTCGGGTTGAAGCTCGCGCGCGGCGAGGCGGTCGGCACGCCGGCCGCCGAGGGGTACTTCGCCCGGGGCGTCACGCGCAACATCGTGGCCGGCGCCAGCGCCGCCGACGCGCGCCGTCGCCATGCTGCTCGACAAGCTGGCGGGCCGGCCGATCGCCAGCGAGGTTCCGCGGCCCGCGTTCCCGCCGGTGCCGGCGCCGCGTCTCATCAAGACGCTGGAGGGCGCCACGATCGCGCTCGTCACCGACGGCGGCCTCGTGCCGCGCGGCAACCCCGATGCCATCGAGGCGCTGAACGCCACGCGCTACGGGGCGTACAGCATCGAGGGCAAGACGAGCCTCGACGCCGCGCAGTACGACAACCCGCATCGCGGGTACGACACGACCTGGGTGAAGCAGGACCCGCACCGGCTGGTACCCGTCGATGTGGCGCGCGAGCTCGAGCAGAGCGGCGCGATCGGGAAGCTCCACGAGACGGTCTACTCCACCGTGGGCGTCGCGACCACACTGGCCCACAGCGCGCGCGATGGGACGGGAGATCGCGGAGAAGCTGCGCGCAGGCCGGCGTCGACGCCGTCATCCTCACCTCGACCTGAGGGACCAGCACTCGCTGCGGCGCAGCGATCGCCCGAGAGCTCGAGCGCGCGGGCTGCCGACCGTGCAGGTGTCGACCATGACGCCGGTCGCCGTGATGGTCGGCGCCAACCGGATCGTGTCGGCCGCGGGCATCATTCACCCGCTCGGCAGCGCGGATCTCTCGCCCGACGACGAGAAGGCGCTCCGGCGGCGCATCGTCGAGCAGGCGCTGCAGGCGCTCCGCACCGAGGTCGCGAAGCCCACGGTGTTCACGCGCGAATGAGCGGCGCCGGTCCGACTGGACGTCTTCTCCGACTACCTGTGCCCGTGGTGCTACAACGCCGCGGTGCGGCTGTGCGACGTGCGGCAGGCTTACGGCGACCGGGTGCAGCGTCCACTGGCGCACCTTCCCGCTCATTCCCGGCGAGCAGCCCGACCGGCGCGTCACCGCGAAGACGCGGGAGGGACGGCAGCGCGTCGGCGCCGAGGAGCCGCGCGCGGGCTTCGTGCCGCCCGAGATCGACACGCCGCTGCCGTCGTCGAGCATCCCCGCGCTGACCGCGGCGAAGTGCGCCGAGCGCCAGGGCGCCCACGCCTTCGAGCGCTTTCACGAGCGCCTCTTCACCGCGCACTTCCGCGACAACCTCGACATCGGCCGCCCGGAGGTGCTGCGCCGTCTCGCCCGCGAGACCGGGCTCGACCTGACCCGCTTCGAGACCGACTATGCGGGCGAGGCCTACGAGGCGGTGCTGCGCGACTGCGCCGAGGGCGCGGCGTGGTTCGGCGTGTCCGGCTGCCCACGGTCATCCTCAACGAGAAGCCTCGCTGGTGGGCGCGGTGCCCACGGAGCGCTATCACCTGCTGATCGACTGGATTCTCGCCGGCGAGCCCGGCGGCGTGATCCCGTTGACCACGGACACGCCGGACGCGACCGCGGGACAGAGTGTCGTGGAAGCCCGCGACTCCGGCCGATAGCGCCCGCATGACGCCGACCGGAATGCCCGTCATCCGCGCCGTCTCGCTCGTGCTCGCGCACGTTCCCAGCCTGGTTCGCCTGGGCTCGAAGCCCCTGCGCGTGCTGCGCGAGGTGAAGCAGCCGATCGAATATCTCCAGCCGCATCTCCGCGGCTGGGACGACGCGCTCGCCTACGCCCCGAACCAGGTGTTCATCGGCAACCTCGGCGTCGACGAGCTCGCGGCGCGACCGCTCCCGTGGCACCGTCATCCGCTCGCCGGCGCGGCGCGGTTCGGCCCGGACGGCGAGATCATGCCGGAGGACGAATTCTGGGCCTCCTCGCCGCCTGTGACGGCTTCGACCTGCTCGCGCTCGATCGTGAGGTCGCCGACCGCGCGCGCACGACGCTCGACGGTCATCCCGTGGTCGGTCGCAACTCGGGTCGTCCGGCGGTGCCTCCCGGAGTCGCCGCCGACACGCTCGCCGAGCGCATCGAGCGGCATCACGCGGTGCCGCTGGTGGGCGTGGACGGCCGGCTCCTCGGCGCCATGCTGCCCGGCCACGACGAGGACGATACGCTCACCGGCCAGGTCCTGCTGGAGAACCTCGCGTGCAAGGCGACCGCGGCGCTCGCGCTGCGTCACCTGCTCGCGCGGCCCGGCGCCATCGCCGCCGCCGACGTGCGCTACGTCATCAATTGCGGCGAGGAGGCCGTGGGCGATCGCTATCAGCGAGGCGGCGGCAACGTCGCCAAGGCGGTTGCCGAGTGGGCCGGGTGCGAGCGGGCAACCGGCGGCGACGTCAAGGCGTTCTGCTCCGGGCCCATGCACGCGCTGATGCTGGCGGGCGCGCTGGTTCGCGGCGGTCTGCACGACGACGTGCTGGTGGTGGCCGGCGGCTCGCTCGCGAAGCTCGGGATGAAATTCCAGGGTCACGTGAAGCACGCGATGCCGATCGTCGAGGACGTGCTCGCCGGGTTCGCCGTGCAGGTGTCGCGCGACGACGGCGTCTCGCCCGTGCTGCGGCTGACGCGATCGGCCGTCACGAGGTCGGATCCGGATCGGCGCCGCTCGCGGTCGTGAAGGCCCTCTACAGCGAGCCGCTCGGACGCGTCGGGCTGACGCTCCTCGACGTCGACCGGTTCTCGCTCGAGCTGCACAACCCCGAGGCCACGGAGCCGGCCGGAAGCGGCAACGTTCCCTGAACAACTACCGGACGCTGGCGAGCCTCGCGGTCGTCGAGAAGCTGATTGCGCGCGAGGGCATCGACGACTTCGTCCGCACGCGCGGTATGCCCGGATTCTCGCCGACGCAGGGTCACATCGCATCCGCGATCCCCTACCTCGGCCACGCGCGGCGCGGGCTCACCGAGGGGTCGCCTCACGCGCACGATGTTTGCGGGAAAGGGTAGTCTGTTCCTCGGAAGAATGACCCAGCTGCCGGACGGGCTCTCGCTCGTCCTGGAGCGCAACGGTGCGAGCTGAGGAGGCGAAGGCATGGAGCTTCGGGGCAAGAAGGTGATCGCGCTCGGCGAGCGCGACGGCGTGCCGGGCCCGGCGGTGGCGGAGTGCGCCAGGCGGGCCGGCGCCGAAGTGGTCTTGACGCTGACCGCCTGCTACGTCTGAACGGCGGCCGGCGCCATGGGCCTGGAGGATCAGGCGGCGGTGAAGCGGGTTGCGGACGAGCACGGGAGCGGCGTCGTGGTCCTGCTGGGGACCCCTGACGCCGAGAGCACCCAGACGCTCGCCCAGACCGTCGTCGCCGGCGATCCCTCCTACGCAGGCCCGTTGGCCGGAGTCCCGTTGGGGCTCCCCGTCTTCCACGTGTTCGAGCCGGAAGTCCGCGACCAGGTGCCCGGGGACGTCTATGAGGCCCAGGTCGCGCTGATGGAAATGAGCCTCGATCGCGACGCGATCCTCGCCGGCCTGCGCGAGGCGCGCCGCCGCTGCCGCGACGACCTTGATGGGAGATCGAAATGAACCGACGAACAGGGTTGTCGATCCTTGCATGCGTCACGCTGTTGTCCCTCGGTGGGAGCACCGGGGGCCAGGCCCAGCAGTCCCAGATGAGCTTCTTCATCACGAGCGCGGGTCCCGGAAAGGGCGGAAACCTCGGCGGACTCGCGGGCGCGGACCAGCTGTGCCAGCTCCTGGGCGCGACCGCGGGCGCGGGGACGAAGACCTGGCGCGCGTATCTGAGCACTCAAGGCCCCGGCGCAGTCAACGCCCGCGACCGCATCGGTGGCGGGCCCTGGCTGAACGCCAAGGGCCTGATCGTCGCGAAGGATCTGGCCGAGCTGCACGGCCAGAACAACATCAACAAGCAGACGGCGCTTACCGAGAAGGGCGAGCCGGTCAACGGCCGCAGCGACACGCCGAACATGCACGACGTCCTCACGGGCTCGCAGCCGGACGGCACGGCGTTCCCGGCCGGCGAGGATACGCACCTGCGGCAACTGGACGAAGAGCGGCGAAGGCGCGGCGATGGTGGGCCATCACGACCGCCAGGGCCTGCGCGACGACGACGCGTCGAAGTCCTGGAACTCGTCACATCCGTCGCGCGGGCCCGACGGGGGCTGCAGTCAGAACGATCTGAAGAGCACCGGGGGCAACGGCTCTCTTCTACTGCTTCGCCACGAAGTAGCGGCCGCTTTGGGACTTGCCTTGTTTGGCATCACTGCCGGGAGTACGGCAAGAGCCGCTGAGATTAAGCTTCTATGCGCCGTGGCCTTGCAACCGGCAATGGTCGCACTGATCCCGGACTTTGAAAAATCGTCGGGGCACAAAGTCACAATCGCCTACGGAACAGCGGGTGCTGTCGCGGACCGTGTTCAAAAGGGTGAGGCTGCCGATATCGTGATAAGCTCTGTGCCACTGATCGACCAACTTCAAGCGCAAGGCAAAGTCGTGGCTGGCAGCCGCGTCAACATCGCGAAGGTCGGTGTTGGTGTCTTCGTGCGCAAGGGTGCCGCGAAGCCCGACATCAGTTCGGCCGACGCCTTCAAACGCTCGATGTTGGCCGCAAGATCGATTGCTTATCCTGATCCGGCCGGTGGGGGTGCCAGTGGCATCTACGTGGCCAGCTTGCTCGAACGATTGGGCATCGCTGTGGAAATGAAACCCAAGACTAAGCTATTTCCGCCCACGGAAGTGCTGTACGCAAGCGTTGCCAGCGGCGACGTTGAGATCGGATTCAATCAAATCAGCGAAATCTTGGCTCAACCAACCGTCGAACTCGCTGGCCCGCTGCCGTCAGCGATTCAGAACTACACCCAGTTCGCCCCTGGCATCGTTACCGGCAGCAGTCAGACTGACGCCGGAAGAGCGCTGGTCACGTTCCTTTCCTCGCCTGCCGCCCAGACCTGGAGACACTGGACGGCGGCGGGCTGGCAGCGCTTTACCTGCTCGGTCTGGGATTCCTCGGCGGCATGACGGCCGAACGCATACGCTTCGACGCCGAGCGGACCATGATTCTCGCGCGTCTCACCCTGGCCACGATGCAGGCGAAGCAAGCGTCTGATGCAGCTCGAGCTGGATCACCCCCGGAGGCGGGGAAGAGCGAACAGGACTCCTCGGCGGCCATCAGCGCCGTGAGCGCGCCGTCGCGAGATGCTGCCGCGCGACGGCGCGCTCACCTACTCGATCGGGCGTGCTACGCCGGTACCAGGTGCTGCGGCGTGCGTGCGAGCTCCGCCGCGGCCGCCTTGGCGACCATCGTTCCCTCGAAGAACTGCGGATTTTGCGTGCCCCACAGATGGACCGTGTTCGCGAACGTGAAGTCGCGGAAGTTGTCCTCGGTGATGCAGGCCTTCGTCGACCAGCTCGTGGGCCTCCGTCAGCGGATCGCGCATGTCGATCACGTCGAAGTGGCCGATGTCCGAGCTGTAGATCGCGTTCAGCTTCGAGCCGAACGGATTGCCCTTGCCGAAGGCCGTAGGCGTTCATCCGGTCGTCGGCCTCGCAGCCGAAGTAGAACGGCTTGACGAACAGATCGATCCAGTCCTCCTTGCGGGTGATCTTGCAGGCGGAGAAATCGTCGAGGTCGGCGACCCCGCCGGTCAGGCTCGCGTCGTGGTCGGGCCAGCCATCCGCGCGCCTGCAGCGCCTCGGCCACGTCCGGGTCGCCGTACTTCTCGGCCAGGCTCATCAGCAGCGCGCGATCGAGCTTGCGCGGATCCATGCTGCTCGAGCGCCTTGCGATTGCGCCGCTCCCAGTGCTCGCAGCAGGTCGCCGAAGAGCTGGCAGGCCCAGCCCACGCCGCCCTCGAGGAAGGCGAACCGCAGCTCGGGGAAGCGCCGGGTGACGCCGCCCAGGAAGATCGCCTTGGAAACCGCGTGGCCGGCGGCGCGCGAAGTGCCCGATGTGGTTGTAGACGAAGTTCGACGGGGACAGTCCGCAGGCCCTGGTTGCTGCCCGCGCTGTGGAAGGTCGGGGCGATGCCGAGCTCCCGGCACTTCGCCCAGACCGGGTCGTAGTCGTGGTCGCTGTCGAGGGCCAGCACGTCGTACCAGACCGCGAGGCGCGACGCATCCGGTATCCGTCCCGGCGACGGCGGCGACACGGCGCGACATGCCGCTGCCGAACATGCCCACCTTCGCCCCGAGCTCGCTTGGTGACGAACTCGAGCTCCGCGATGGCCTCGTCCGGCGTGTGCATCGGGATGATCGCGGCCGGGGTCATCCGGTCGCTCAGGCTGCGGAAGTAGTCCGCGGTGACGACGTTGTGAGCGCGAACGACCGCGCGCCGGGTGGCGTCGTCGCCGATCCGCGGCACGCGCAGGCCGGCGGTCGGGTAGATGATCGCGAAGTCGGTGCCGAACTCGTCGCAGGCGCTCGTAGAGCAGCCGCGGCATCATCGCGGTCGCGCGATCCAGCGTGTTCTCGGCCTGGCGGCTCCAGAAGCCCGGCTGGGCGACGCGCCGGCGCTTGCGCTCGGCGATCGTCATGCTCAGGGCGTCCGCGCGTGGTCTTCATCGCGGCGAGGAACCCGTCGGCGGCCTTGTCGCCGCAGACCTTTCGCATGCGCTCGCTGAAGACGGGGTCGAACTCGACCCAGTGACCGTCACCGTCGATGACCGGGTGATCGAGATGAGACCGGATTTCCGCCGCCGTGCGATGCCCGTTCCCGCTCATGTACTCTCCTCCCCCGAGGCTACCTGTGAGCGACTGTCGGTCGGTCCGGGCGCTATTCTAGCTCATCGACGGAGCTTCGTCCTTGTGAGAAGCTTCCTCCGCGGACCGACCCGGGGTCGGGTCGAAGGGGAGGACGAGCGCATGCGGTTCGGACTGTTCGGGAGCGCCCAGGCCAGACGCGGAGGGCCCGACGTCGACAGCGGCGCCGGCTTCCGCGAATTCGTGGAAAACAACGTCGAGGCCGAGGCGCTCGGCTATCACAGCGACCTTCATCGTCGAGCACCACTTCACCGGCTTCGGCCAGATCTCGGCCACCCTCAACCTGCTGACCTGGGTCGGCGCGCGCACCACCACGCTGCGCCTGGGCACCGCGGTGATCGTGCTAGCCTGGCACAATCCCGTGCTGCTGGCGGAGCAGGCGGCGACGCTCGACTTGCTCTCCGGCGGCCGTCTCGACTTCGGGATCGGCAAGGGCTACCGGTACAACGAGTTCGCCGGCTTCTGCCATGCCCATGGAGGAGGCCGACGCGCGCTTCGACGAATCCCTCGAGGTCATGCGCAAGGCGTGGACGTCGGACCGGCCCTGGTCTCGCATCGCGGCACGTACTGGCAGTTCGACAACGTGGTCGTCGAGCCGCCGACCGCGCAGAAGCCGCACCCGCCGCTCTGGATGGGCGCGGGCAGCGCCGCCTCCATCCGGAAAGTCGCGGCGCTCGGCTTCAACTTGCTGCTGGACCAGTACGCCTCCTTCGAGCAGATTCGCGAGCGCATCGCGCTGTTCCGGGCCGAGGTCGAGGCCCGGGGCCGGATCTTCGATCCGATGAGCGTCGGCGTGACGCGGTCCATCAACATCGTCACGACCGCCGAGGACCCTCGCGCGCGCGCGAGAAAACCGCGTCGCGGGCCGCCGGCGTATCGATCGGCTGGCGCTGCGCCCGGACGGGCCGGCCGCGAACCGGGCGCATCTGTCCGACGCGGAGATCTGCGCCTCCGCTCTCTACGGCACGCCGGACGAGGTCGGGCGCATGATGGAGACGCTGCGGAGGCGGGCGCGGAGTACGTGCTGCTCAACAGCGCCGGGGACGCCCGACTCTGCGCCGGTTCGCGCGCGAGCTGATGCCGGCGTTCGCCGGCGCCATCCCGACCGGCGCCGCGGCTCGTTTCGTCGACCTGATACTCGCAGGACCGAGGGAGACCCGATGACGACCCAGGGAGCGCTCAGGGGCAACATCGCCGGGGCGGCGGCGGCCATCACCTTCACGGCGTGTGACGTGGTCGCGGCCGCCCAGGCCCAGGTCCGATCCCAGGCGCGGGCGACCGCACGAGGAACGGGCGGCGCGAAGGCGGGCCCGCGGCGGCTCGCGGCGGTGCCGAGCGGCCGGCGCCGCGAGGTGGTGGTGGGCGGTCGCCGCGTGAAGACCATCGACGTGCACGCGCACTGCGTGATCCCGGAGGCGTACGCGCTCCTGGGGCTGCAAGCGTCGACGACCATCGCGGGCCCGGGATCGGCGAGGTCGGCGAGCGGCGCATCCGCGAGATGGACGCGCAGGGCATCGACATGGAGGCGCTCAGCATCAACCCGGCAGTGGTACCGGGCCGAGCGCGACGTCGTCGACCCAGGTGATCAAGATCCAGAACGAGCGGCTCGCCGAGTTCTGCGCGACGTACCCCGATCGCTTCGTCGCCTTCGCGTCGGTGGCCCTCCAGTTCCCGGACCTGGCCGTGCAGCAGCTCGTCGACGGCGTGAAGAAGCTCGGGCTCGCGCGGCGCCGCCGTCGGGGCGAGCGTCGCCGACGACGAGTTCTCCGACCCGAAGTTTCATCCGTTCTGGGCCAAGGCCGAGGAGCTCGGCGTGCTCATCTTCATCCATCCGCAGAGCACGCCGGACCTCGCCCGGCGCTTCAAGGGCAACGGCTGGCTGGCCAACACCATCGGCAACCCGCTGGACACGACCATCGCGCTCTCGCACCTCATCTTCGAGGGCACGCTCGATCGCTTCCCGGGCTCAAGATCTGCTCGGCCCACGGCGGCGGCTATCTGCCGTCCTACGCGCCGCGCTCCGACAACAGCCTGCGCGTCGCGCCGGACATGGACACCGGCGTCAAGCTGAAGAAGAAGCCGACGGAGTATCTGCGGCAGATGTACTACGACACGCTGGTCTTCACCTCCGAGGCGCTGCGGCACCTGGCGGCGGAAGTCGGCGTCGAACCAGCTCGTCATCGGCACCGACCATCCGATCCCGTGGCAGGACAAGTCGATCGACCACGTGCTCAAGACGCCGGGCTTCAGCGACAAGGAGCGGCGGGCGATCCTCGGCGAGACCGCGGCGAGGCTCCTGGGGATCAAGCTCTAGCCGGCCGGGAGATCGTGAGACCTCCTGAGGCCGAGACCGAGCGCGTGGCGCGCCGTCGCTGGCCGCCACCGTGCTCAACCTCCCGTTCGGCTCGCTCTACGCGTTCAGCGTCTTCCTGAAGCCGCCTGGAAGCGCTTGCTCGGCGTGAGCCGAGGCGATCTCGCGCCTCGTCTTCGCGCGTCGCCGTCGGCCGGATTCGGCACCGGCATGCTCCTGGCGCCGCGTCTGTTCGGCCTGCGCGCCGACCGCGCTGCTGGTGCTCGGCCTGCACGCGTCGCCGGCACGTCGGGCGCCGTCGTGGCCGCGACCGCCGGCGGCTTCTTCCAGCTCGCGCTCGGCTACGGCGTTCTCTTCGGCGCCGGCGGCGGCGCGGGCTACATCCTGGCGCAGCAGACCGTGAACCTGGCCGTGACACGGCGCCAGGGCCTCGTGAACGGCTACGTCGTCGGCCTCTATCCGGCCGGCGCGATGATCGCCGCGCCGCTCTTCGGCTGGGCCATCCGGGCGGTCGGCGTGCGCGCCACGCTCGGCGGCTTCGCCGCCGTCCTCGCCGTCACCGGCGTGATCGCCGCGCGGCTCATCGCGCATTCCGGCGTCGCGCTCGCCGCGGCGTCCGCGACGATCGCCCCCGACGAGGCCGAGCGGCGCCGAGGCGTGTTCTGGCGCCTGTGGATCGTCTTCTTCCTCGCGGCGTCCGCCGGGCTCATGGTGCTCAGCCAGGCCGCCGGCATCATCACCGCGTACGGCGGCGCGACCGCGCTCGCCGTCTACGGCACCACGTTCATCGCCGCCACCATCGCCGTCGCGCGCCTGGGGGCGGCTGGATGGTCGACTGGCTCACGATTCCCGCGGTGGCGGCCGGCGCGCACGCCGTGGCGCTCGCCGGCAACGTGGCGCTGACGCTGTGGCCCGGGCCCGGCGTGTCGGTCGCTCGCGCTGGCGCTGGTCGGGCTGGGCTACGGCGTGATTTCCGGGCTCACGGCCGCCGCCGTGGCGGTCTACTGGCGGCGCGCGCTGTACGGCCGGATGGCCAGCCGGATCTACATCGCGTGGTGCGCGGCGGCGATCATCCTGCCGATCACCGCCGGCTACCTGTTCGACCTGACTCACGGCTACGGTGCGGCGATCCTGATCGCCGCCGGCGGCAATGCGCTCGGTATCGTCGTGGCGCTCGGGCTCCCGAGCCAGCGCGCGGCGCAGATCGGCGCGCGCCTTCAATCGACGACGGCCGACACAGCTCCGGCCGTATACTCCTCGGGTATGACCGTGCCAGGAGGGAAGCCCATGATCACCCTCGAGTTCCACGACCCGTCCGGCGTCATCGCGGTGAAGCAGCCGCACGCCCCGCGCCTCGCCCACCCTCGCCGGCAAGCGCGTCGGCTTCGTCAGCAACGAGCAGTGGCAGGCCTATCGCATGCTGCCGCTCCTCAAGAAGCTGCTCGAGGCGGACTTCCCGGGCATCGAGGTGCTTGCCGATCGACGCCTTCCCCAGGGCAACGCCGTGATCGGCTCGGAGGAGACCGCCGCCCTCGTGAAGGCAGAGCGGCGTCGACGCGGTGCATCATCGGCAACGCGGCCTGAGGGTCCTGCGCCACTGCATGCGGCCGGGCGGCCGCCAGGCTCGAAGCACGAAGGCATTCCGACCGTCACGCTGACCCGCGAGGATTTCGTCGGCGTCATGACGAACGCCGTCGCCGGTCTCGGGCTGGCGCCCGACGCGGCGATGGTCACATTTCCGATCGCGCTGTTCCTGCCCGGCAGCGACATCTCCCCGTCGAGGCGCGCAAGCGGGAGTTCTACGACGGCCTCACGCGGTGGCGCTCGGCCTTCGCCGGCGACGGCGCGAGCGAGCCGCCGATGATTCGCGTCCAGGCGTCGAGCGTCGAGGACGCGTTCGCGCGCGCGAACGACGCTGATGCTGGCCAATCGCTGGGGCGACGGCCTGCCGCGTCTGGCCCCCGACGCGGGAGCGGTGGACTGGATCCTCCGCGGCGCCGCGCAGCCGCGGCGGCGTGAGCTCGGCACCTTTCGCCGCGCGGCGGCGTGACCACGGTCGAGACCTGCGCCGATTGCGCTGGCGATGGCGGGCGGACGCCCGAGTATCTGCCGGTGCTGGTGGCCGCCGTCGAAGCCTTCCTCGACGAAGAATCGGGGAGCGAGCAGCTTCAGGCCGCGTCGGGCAGCGCGTTTCCCGTTGTCATCGTCAACGGTCCGATCGGCGGTCGGATCAGGCTGAACGCCGGCTTCGGCTGCCTGGGACCGGATCCGCAGCGGCCGGCGGGCGCGAGCATCGGCCGCGCGCTCCGGCTCCTGCAGCAGAACCTCGGCGGCGCCCTGCCCGGCGTCGGCACGATGGCCAACTACGGCGGCATGCGCTACACGAACGTGGTCTTCGCCGAGGACGAGGCGAATCTGCCCGCCGGCTGGCCGGCGCACGGCGTCGAGCGCCACGGCTTCGCGCCCGGCCAGAGCTCGATCTCGCTCGCCTTCGCCAACGGGGTCACCAACATCCGGCGGCGCGGCGCCAAGAAGGAAACGCCCGAGGAGGACGCGCTCCAGGGCATGTACCGCATGGCCGACTTCATGCGCGTGCCCAACATGCCCGGTCTCGCGGGCTACGAGCGCGGCACGCCGGGCATCCTGATGCTCCCGGGCGTGGTGGCGAAGACCATGGCCGGGCTCGGCTGGACCAAGGCGTCGATCCGCGAGTTCCTCTGGGAGCACTCGCGAATCCCGGCCGAGCACCTCCGCCGCGCGGGATGCCCGGCGTGGATCGAGATCGACTCGAGGAAGGTGACGCGCGAGAGCCTCGCGCTCGACCCCTGGCCCATCACCGCCAGCCCCGACAACTTCGTGATCCTCGTCGCCGGCGGCGGCCATCCGACCAACAGCTACTGGCTGCAGGGCTACAGCCCCGGCGTCGTCGGCCGCGTGATCGAGCTACCGCCGAGCTTTCGACGAGCCTTGCTCGCCGACGCCGAACGCGACCTGGGCCCGCGCTCGGCGTAGCGCGCTAGCGAGGCTCCTTCGTCTTCAGCTCCGCGTCGTGCTCCGCGAGGAAGGCGCGGAGGTCGGCGGCCATGTCGAGAAGCTTGGTCCACTGCTCCTTGTAGAGGGTGACCGGGAAGCGGCCGAGCCCGTAGACGGAGACTCCGCCCTTCTCGCTCACCTTGATCGACACGCCGCGCGTCGCCCGGGCCTTCAGCGCGGCGTTCTCGGCCTTGAGTCGCTCTGACCTCGATCCTTCAGCGCGTCGTCAGCCATCGTCGCTCTCCCCGGTTCTCGCGACTATCCCGGGATCTTCCAGTCGAGCCAGCTGCAGAGCGCGCGCCCCATGATCAGCTCCTTGTCCTTCGCCGAGAGCCACGGCAGCTCCTCGGTGAACATCGTGACGCACTGCTTCCACGAGCAGGGCATGCGCGTGATGTCGGTGCCCCAGAACATCCGCTCAGGGCCGAAGGCATCGTAGAGCTTTCGGATGTGGCCGTGAATGTCGCGGTAGGGATACGGCCTCGCCCGAGTAGCTCGGCGCGCCGGTCGCCTTCAGGGCCACGTTGCGATGCTTCGCCGCCGTCACCAGCTCGGGCAGGTTCGACCAGGCCGCGTCGGGGCGCCCGAAATGGTCGATGATCAGCTTGAGCCCGGAATGGCGTTCCGCGATCTGGCCGATGACCTGCAGGAGCCCGGGCCCGAGCAGCGCGACCGGCAGTCCCGCGCGCTCGGCGGCGGGCCACAGCCAGTCGAGGGTGCCATCGGACAGCCACGTCTTCTGATGCGGCTGCAGCAGCGCGAAGCGGAGCCCCTGCATCCCGGGCCGGCTCTTCAGGCCGTCGATCAGCGTGCGGCTCTCCGGCTTGTCGAGCGGGAAGTTGCCGAGGATCGCGAGCCGGTTGGGATGCTGGCGCGCGGCCTCGACCGCGAGCGCGTTGGAGTCGGGATCCCATCCCGGCGGATGGATGACGGCCGCGTCGACGCCGCCCTCGTCCATTTCCTTCAGCACGTCGGCGGCCGTGAAATCGGTCACCTGACGGTGGTTCGCATTCGTCGGCTTGTTGTTCCTCCAGATGTGGATCTGCGCGTCGACGACCAGCATGACGGGCTCCTTTCTCTCGGTACTGTCTCTTTAGCCGAGATCGCCGCCGTCTTCAAGCGCGCCGCTGCGCCGTGAGCCACTCCGCCGCTGACGGCACGCTCGGATCGCGCGGCCGCAGGTTGTAGTAGGGCACCAGCGGGAAGTACGCGTCGGCGAGCCGGCGAAGCTCGGCGACGGGCGCCGGATGCAGATCGACCCGCAGATCGACCATCGCGTACGGCTCGCGGTCGACGACGTAGAGGCCGCTGGAGATTTCGCCGTTCGGCTGGCCGCCCGCCGCCTTGCCCGCCTCGAGCGATCTCGAGCAGGCGCTCCCACAGCGCGAGGTCGGCGCCCCGCTGGAACGACGTCGAACATCGCGTCGGCGACGTCCTCGCCGACGACCGCGTTGGCCGCGACCACCACGTTGCGGTCGACGCGGTGGCCGGCCCACGGCTTGTTCTCGGCGCCCGTCCGCGCGGCGGCGAGCCCGGTCACGTCCAGGCATCCGAGCTGCCGGCGCTCGACGAACTGGTCGCTCGCCGCGATCTCCCCGAGCGCCCGCGGCGCCGAGTACCCGGCGCGCATGAGATTCAGGCCGAGATGACCGAGGCGCGGATTGGTGCTGGCCTGGGTGACGACCGCGCCTACTCCGGGAGCGACGTGGATGCAGCGCGACCCGACCGCCATCTCGCTGGTGGCGATGGCGATGCCGAACATGCCGGTGCGCTCGCACCGGCCGATGAGCGAGAACGTCGTGAACTCGATGCCGATCATGAAGGCCCTCCCGGCGAGGATTGTATAATCCGGCCACTCCGAATGAAATTCGTCGGCGTTCCGATCAAACGGCTCGAGGATCCGCGCCTGCTCGTCGGCGGCGGGCGGTTCGTGGACGACTTTGTCCGGCCCGGGATGGCGTACGCGGTGATCGTGCGGAGCCCGCACGCCCACGCGCGCCTGCGCCGCGTGGACGGACGGCGGGCCCTCGCGCAGCCCGGCGTGCTGGCCTGCGTGACGGAGCGGACCTCGCCGGCGTGCCGGCGATTCCGATCCGCCAGGGCGGCAAGCCGCAGCACGCGGGCTACCTCCAGCCACCGCTGGCTCGTGACACGGTCCGCTACGCCGGCGAGCCGGTGGCGGTCATCGTCGCGAACGATCGAGCCTCCGCCGTCGACGCGCGCGAGCTGGTGGAGATCGAGTACGACGTCCTGCCGGCACTCGTCGACTCCGAGGACGCGGAGCGACGTGGCGGCCCGGTCCTCTTCCCGACGGCAACGTGGCGGACGTCCTGACCACGACGCTGGGCGACGTCGACGCCGCGCTGCGGGACGCGGCCTGCGTCGTGCGCGAGGGGTTCTCGGTGGGGCGGCAGACCGCCGCGCCGATGGAGACGCGCAGGACTCCTGGCCGAGTGGGACAGCGCAGCGGGTCGCCTGACCGTGTGGGGCACGACGAAGGTCCCCTACTTCAACCGGCAGACGCTGGGCCTCATGCTGGGGCTCGACGAGGCGAGCATCGACTTCGTGGAGACGGACGCCGGCGGCGGCTTCGGCGCGCGCGGCGAATTCTATCCCGAGGACTTCCTGGTGCCGTACCTGGCCCGGCGCCTCGAGCGGCCGGTCAAGTGGGTGGAGGATCGGCGCGAGCATTTCCTCACGATCAACCACTCACGCGAGCAGCAGTGGTCGGTCGTGGCCGGCGCCGACGAGCGCGGGCGACTGCTGGCGCTCGACGCCACGCTGGTGAACGTCCTCGGCGGCTACCTGCGTACGCACGGCGTCTGGGCGGCTCGGCTCACCGCGTCCTACCTGCCCGGACCGTACCGGTGGCCGAGCTATCGTTGCCGCGTCTCCTGCGTCATGACGAACAAGACGCCGACGGGCACCGTGCGCGCGCCCGGATTCTACGAGGGCACGCTTCGTGCGCGAGCGAACCCTCGACATGCTCGCCGCGCGCCTGGGGCTGGATCCCGCCGAGATCCGTCGCCGAAATCTCCCCGGGCCGCACGACGTGCCCTACACGGTCAGCACCGTGGCCTCGGCCGTCACCGGCCGGGAAGCCGACTTCACCGGCGAGAACTTCGCCGAGATGTTCGAGCAGGCGTTGAAGGCCGGCCGGTACGAGGCGCGGCTGGCCGCCTGTCGCGAGCGGAACGCCGCCGGGGGCGACGTGCGATTCGGCGTCGGGCTGGCGGCCGTCGTGGAGACGTCCGGGCACCGGTCCGTTCGAGAGCGCGAGGGTGGCGCTGACCTCCGAGGGCACGATCGTTCTGGCGGCCGGGGCCACGTCGCTGGGACAGGGGCTCCCGACCACGCTCGCGCAGGTCTGCGCCGAGGTGCTGCAGGTCTCGCCGGCCGACATCACCGTGCACCTCGGCGATACACGCCGGATGCCTCACGGCGTCGGCAGCTCGGCGAGCCGCTCGGCGGTGATGGCGGGCAGCGCCGTACACGGGGCGTCGACGCGCCTGCGGGAGCAGATCGTGGCGCTCGCCGCCGCGCGCTTCGAGGCGAGCCCCGCCGACATCACGCTGGAGGACGGCGCGGCATTCGTGCGTGGCGTGCCCGATCGCCGCTGCTCGCTCGCGTGAGATCGCGGCCCTCGCCCCCGGGCCGCTCGAGGCGGAGTGGCGCCACGAGACCACACGCGCCGTCGGGTCGTTCGGCGTGCATCTCTCGGTGGTGGGAGTCGACGTGGCGACGGGCCAGGTTCAGCCCGAATCGCACTTCGTCCTGTGCGACGTCGGGCGCGCGATCAATCCGACGATCGTCGAGGGCCAGCTGGTGGGCGCCGTGGTCCAGGGGCTCGGTCACGCGACGCTGGAGGAGCTCGTGTACGACCCGACCGGCCAGCTCCTCAGCGGCACCTTCATGGACTACGCGATCCCGACGGCGCGCGGCGCGCCCGCCGTCGAGATCCTGGTCCACGAAGCGGCCGCGCCGTCCAACCCGCTCGGCGTGAAGGGCGCCGGCGAGGCTGGAACCTCCGGCGTCGGCGGTGCCGTCGCGAACGCGGTGGCCAACGCGGTCGGGGCCGACGCGGCGAGTCATTTGCCCGTGACGGCGCCGCGAGTCCGGGCCGCGCTCGAACGCCGCGACAGCCGGGACGCACACGGCACGACGGCGCCTCGGACTCCTGACGTGCGCCGGCTCTCGCCGCCAGCCGCGGCGATCTCGCGGTGATCCCGCTCGGGATTCGCTCCTACCAGGGCAAGATCGCGGGCTCGTACTTCTCGATTCTCTCCGTCACCGCCATCACGGGCTCGATGCCGTAGAGCCGGCGCGCGTTCTCGCCCAGGAGCTTCTGCTGTGCCGTGGCCGGCACGCCGAGCTCGGCCATGTGGCGCAGGCCCTCCCAGGCGTCCTCGGCGTCGTGGTGCGGATAGTCCGAGGACCAGATCGCGATGTCCTGGAACACGTCCCACAGACGATAGACCATCGTCTCGTCCGACTCGAAGCCGATGAAGCAGCGCTCGTTGAAGACCTCGACCGGATCCCGGATGAGGCGGTTGTCGCGCTGGAACGCGAAGAGATTCGAGAAGTTCGAGCTTCGCGCCAGGATCAGCGGCAGCCACGAGGCGTTGGACTCGAGCACGGCCGCCTTGAGCCTGGGAAATTTCTCCAGCCAGCCGGTCTGCACGCACCACCGTCACCCAGGTCATCGCCTCCATCAGGAAGCCCGAGCGTCTCGGAGGCGTCGATGGTCGGGTCCATGGCCGCGGTGATGTTCGACACGAACTGGCCGGGCGAGTAGACGACGGCTTCGTCGGTGAACAGGAGCCCCTGCCCCGAATGGCCGCGCGCTCGGGCCATGCGCTGGCCCCAGTCGGGCGTCAGCGCCTCGCGCGAGGGAAGGTGTGCATGGCGAGCACCACGCCGGTCTGCCTCGAACTCGCGCCAGAGCGGATCGAACTCGGGCAAGGTCGGATAGCGACCGTTCCAGAAGCAAGGGCGCACGGCCGCCGCCTTGAAGCCGAGCGCGGCCACGCGCTTCAGCTCGGCCGATCGACGCCTCGACGCTCTGCAGGGGCAGCACGGCGCACGGAAACAGCCGCCGCCGGTCGGCGGCGCAGTAGTCGAGCACCCAGTTGTTGTAGGCCTGGGCCAGCATCGCCGCCGCTTCGGCGCTGCGCACGAGCGCCAGGCGGACGAACCACGTGGGGAACAGCATCACCTGGTCGGTGCCCAGGGCGTCCATGTCGTTGAGACGCGCGCGCGGGTCGCGGCAGCCGAGCAGGCGCCCGAACTTCTCCTGCCAGGCGGCGGTGCCGGGGTGAGCTTGCCCACTTCCTTCTTGTCCCAGCGCGCCCAGCCCACCTCGGCGGCGTTCGAGCGCTCCCGGGCGGCAGGGACCACGCGACCGTTGATGTACAGAAGGTCGCTGTCGGTGTGAAAGCAGAACTGGGTCTTGATCCACGCGCGGCTCCTCGCGCGGGACGTACTCGTCCCAGATCGCGGGCGGCTCGACGACGTGGCTGTCACAGTCGAACACGGGAAAGTCCTTGCGTGCGGTGGTGGCCACGATCAGGCCTCCTTGCGTCGCGCCTTTCACTGATCGAAAAACTGGCCTATTGTCTGGAATCGAGAAGACGCCTGTCAATGACACGCACCGACACGGCCGCGGGGCTCGAGCGCTTCTCCCTGTCCGGGCGCATCTCCCTGATCACCGGCGCCACACGCGGGCTCGGGCTCGAGATCGCGCGCGGCATGGCGGCGGCCGGCGCGGTGGTCGGGATCAATGGCCGCAACGCCGAGCGGGCCCGCGAGATCGCCAAGAGCATTCCCAATGCCTTCGCCGCGCCCTTCGACATCACCGATCTGAGCGCCGCCGAGTCGGTCATCGACAGCATCGTCGCGCGGCACGGCCGCCTGGATTGCCTCGTCAACAACGCGGCCGTGCGCGATCGGCGCCCTCTCAGGACATCGCGACCGAGGACTTTCGCCGGCTGATCGAGACAAATCTGGTATCGCAGTATGCGCTCTCCCGTGTCGTCGCTCGGCACATGGCGGCGACGCGGTCAGGGGCGGCTCGTCTTCATCAGCTCGATGGTGGGACCGCAGTCGTTCCAGGGCGATCCGGCGTACGTTGCGTCGAAGGGTGGGCTCGAGGCGCTGATGCGCGCCCTCGCGGTCGAGCTCGGCGACAAGGGCATCGCCGCGAACGCGATCGCGCCCGGGTTCTTCCTGACCGAGGGGAACGCTTCGTTCTTCGCTCAGCCGCGCATCGCCGAGCTGGCGCGCCGCATCCCGCTTCGGCGCTTCGGCCGTCCCGACGAGCTCGTGGGCGCCGCGATCTTCCTGGCGTCCGATGCCGCCGCCTACATCACGGGCCAAGTGCTGACGGTCGACGCGGGGCTGTCGGTCGCCCTGTAAGCACCAGTCGCCGTGCGGCTACCCGTGAGGCCGCCTCGCGCTGCTGCTCGCACTGCTCGTGAAGCTGCTCTTCCACGGCATCCGCGGATTCACGCTCGACCGGGGCCGCCACGCTCACCGGGGCCCTGATACCGAGCGGCACTCGACGGTGATCGGGCCACGAGATTCCCGCCGGGCGCGCGCTCGTACCGGGTGACCCGACCACCGCCCGCGGGAGGGTTCGCCGCCGCCAGCAGCAGGCTCGATACGACCATCGCCGCGCTCAGACGAGCCATCACAAACGATCGTCCCACACGGTCGAGCGGCCCTCCGAGCGAATGATTGCTGTCTCTTTCGCGCACTTGTGAGAATCTTCCGGGACCAGCTCACTGGGAGGCGCCGATGAGGTCCTTCACCTCGCGCGTTGTCGTCACCTTCGTTGCGCTCATACTCGGTGCCCTTGCAGGCCGGGCGGTCGCGGCCCCCGAGGGCACGCTGACTTACGGAGTCCACGTCACGGTGCCGTCTCGCTGGCTCGACCCGGCCGACGCCGAGGGAATCGCCACGCCCTTCATGGTGCTCTACGCCCTCCACGACGCGCTGGTGAAGCCGATGCCGGGCGGCGCTCAACACGCCGAGCCTGGCCGAGTCGTTCACGCATGTCGAAGGACGGGCTGACGTACGAGTTCGTCACTTCGCGAAGGGCGTGAAGTTCCACAACGGCGAGCCGGTCACCGCGGCGGACGTGAAGTTCTCCTTCGAGCGCTACCAGGGCGTGGGCGCGAAGATCCTCAGGAGCGCGTGCGCGAGGTCGCAGATCGTGGATGCGGGCCGCGTGCGCTTCCACCTGAAGGAGCCGTGGCCGGACTTCATGTCGTTCTACGGCACGATCGGCCACCGGCGCCGGCTGGATCGTGCCCAAGGCACTACGTCGAGAAGGTGGGCGACGACGGCTTCAAGAAGGCGCCGATCGGCGCCGGGCCGTACCGGTTCGTGAGCTTCAACCCGGGCGTCGAGCTCGTGCATGGAGGCGTTCGACGGCTACTGGCGCAAGGCGCCCAACGTCAAGCGCCTCGTCTTGCGCAGCCCTGCCGGAGGAGACCACGCGCGCCGCCGCGCTGAAGACCGGCGAGGTGGACATCGCCTATCTGCTGAGCGGTCCGGTCGCCGAGGACGTCCAGCGCACGCCCGGGTTCAAGCTCGTCTCGCGCCGGGATTCACCGGCGGTCTTCTGGCTCGACCTGTCCGGACCAGTGGGATCCGAAATCGCCCTGGCACGACCGGCGCGTGCGCCAGGCCGCGAGCCTCGCCATCGACCGGCAGGCGCTCAACCAGGCCGAGACGCTCGGCTTCTCGAAGCCCACCGGCTCGCTGATCCCGCGCGCGCTTCGAGTTCTGCGAAGCTACTTCGAGCCGGATCCCTTCGACCCGGCGAGGCGCGGCGAGCTGCTCGCCGAGGCGGGCTATCCCAACGGCTTCGACGCCGGCGATCTCTACCCGTGGCCACCGTACTTCGCGATGGGCGAGGCGCTGGCCACGTATCTGCAGAACGTCGGCATCCGGACGAAGATGCGGACCATGGAGCGCGCGGCGCTCGACCGCGGCGTGGCGCGAGCGCAAGCTCAAGAACGTGATCGTCGGCATCAGCGGCGCCGGCGCCAACGCGCTCCTCGCGGCTCGAGGCGTACGTGAGCAAGGAGCGGCGCCTACACGGCCGGGCGTCATCCCCGAGGTCGAGGATCTCTTCCAGCGCCAGGCGCGCGAGCTGGACCGTGAAGAAGCGCGAGGCGATGCTGCACCAGATCCAGCAGATTCTCCACGACCGGGTGACCCACATCCCGATCTACGAGCTGGCGTTCATCTGGGGCGTGGGCCCGCGCGTGGAGGAACCGGGGATCAACCTGGTCCGCAGCTTCGCGTACTCAGGCGCCGCTGGAGGACGTGAAGCTGAAGCGGCCGTAGGCCCCGCGGCCCGCGGCAGCCCGACTGAGGCGCTCAGCGTCGCGACCTCGGCGCGCGTCAGGCCGACGGTCGTTGCCGCGTCGACGATCTCCGCCCACGTCGTGGCGTCGACCTCGATGCCCGTCGCGAGTCGCGCTCGGCCTGCGCGATGCGCTCCGGCTCGCCGGGCACCAGGACGGGCAGCTTCGGATCGGCCGGCGGCGACGCCTTCACGTAGTCGATGAAGCCCGTCGATCTCGCGGCGCAGCCAGTCGACGCCCGGCGAGGCGGCCGGGTCGATCAGCACCGTGAACATGTTGTTGATGACGCCGCCCATGCCGCTGGTTGCCCGGCTGGATGCTGGGCCGCCGGTCAGCGCGCCGGCCAGCAGCTCGGTCATCACGGCCAGCGCGTAGCCCTTGTGGCCGCCGAACGGCACCAGCGCGCCGTGCGGCTCGGCGTACATGACGTTCGGATCGCGCGTCGGCTTGCCGGCCGTCGATGAGCGACCCCTCGGCGACGGGCGTGCCCCTCGTTCTTCGCGCACGCGGATCTTGCCCATGGCGACCTGCGCTCGTGCGCCATGTCGAGCAGGCAGCGGCGCGCTGGCGGTCGGTGCCGGGCAGCGGCGATGCACGCGGGATTGCGTCGACGAAGCGCGCGTCGGTGCCGCGGAACGGCGCGCACGGTCGGCGCGGTGGTCGGTGACGTTGACGAAGTGCAGCGAGACCGAGGCCCGCTGCCGCTCGCCACTCGCCGTAGGCGCCGACGCGGCCGATGTGATGCGCGTTGGCGAGCCTCATCGCCACCACGCCGCTCTGGCGGCAGCGCGCGATGGCGGCCGTCCATCGCCTGGCCCGGCCACCGGCCGGCCCGTAGCCGCGCCGCGCCGTCGAGACATCAGGAGGCGCCGTCGTCCTTCACCACCTTCGCCCGGGTGTTCGGCACGACCAGGCCCGTCTTGCAGGTGGCGCACAGTACGTCGGGATCATGCCGACGCCGTGGCTGTCGTGGCCATCAGGTTCGCGCACCAGGTGGCTCGGCGACCAGATCGGCCTCCGCGGCGGCGCTCCGCCGCGTTTCACGATCGCGCTGGTCAAACGTCGAAGCCGGTCGGCAGTCGCTCGCACGCGTCCCTCCTTGGCCTCACGCGGATGGCCCGACGGCCGCCGATCGCGCGGCCAGGGGCGCAGATACCCGCGATCCCACGCAGATGTTGACAGTCCGCGGCCCGGGCGAATGACCGCCACGATCCTTCGACGCGGGAGGGCGACCCATGGCGGAATCTCGAAACCACGCCGATCAAGGGTGAAGCTGGGCCACGTCGTGTTCACGGTGGCCGACATCAGGCACACCACAGATTCGGACCGAGATCATGGGCTTCCACGTGTCCGATCACAACGAGCGCGGGATGGTCTTTCTGCGCAATGCGTCCGTCATCACACCATCGCGCTCAGTGCCGGCCGGAGACGCCCAGTGCACGTGCCCCAGGAAGGCCAGCCCGGCTTCCACCACTGCGCCCTCAGTCGGCGTCGTCTCCGAGCTCTTCGCGATCCGCGACTTCCTCCGAGGCGCAGGGGGTGCCGATCGTCTCACGAAGGCCGGCGCGCGCCCCAGCGGCAATCGGGCGTCGAGTTCGAGGATCCCGACGGCTTCCCATCGAGCTGTACGCGTCGATGGACCAGATCGGCGCCGAACGGCAAGGGCCGGCCAGCCAGGAGCGGTGGCGCCGGGCCGGGACCCTCCGAGGAGGCCGTGGCCAATCCCGCCGAGAAGTCACCTATCGATGAAGCGGGCGCGCGCCGCACATCCTCACCACGCACGTCCGGGAGCCTCGTCGCGGCCAGCCAGCAGGAGCTGGCGGTCGAGATCATCTCCCGGCGAAAAGCGGACGGCGCGCCGTGCCGGCAGATGGCGAACGTGCGGCCCTGGTCATCGCAGTGGCCGGGGCGGTGCGGATGCAGGCCGAGTGCGGGATCGACATCCCGAGCGACGGCAGAAGCTGCTCGAAATCGGGCTTTGCCCGGTACATCGCCGATCGTCTCTCACCGGCACCGAGACTCGCGACGATCTCGCCCGGCCGTGGCGGCGGCGACCCCAGGCCGCGACCGCCGGCGGTTCGCCCGACGCCGCCTGACCGCGGCGCGCCTTGCGGGGCGGTACGACGTCGATGCGAACTCGATGTGCACCGGCCCCATCACGTACCGCAGGCACCGCCGCAGTCAGACCGGACATCACCGACTTCGAGGCGGCGCTGCAGGCGCGCTTCGAGGAAAGCCTTCGTCCCCGCCGTCGCGCCGCGAACGATCGAGCTGCAGCGTGCCAATACTACTACCGGACCGGAAGAGAGAGTACCTCCAGGCGCTCGCCGACGCGATGAAGACGAGTACTGGACGATCGTCAGACGCGGGCTTCGTCTCCAGATCGATGACCCGCGATGTGACTGAGTACGATTCGATGGACCCGCCGCCGTCGCCCCGAGGGAGTACCGCCGAGTTCGCGACGTGTGCGCATCGAGGCGCTGAATCCGCCCTGGCCGGGCTGCCCGAAGACCGCGTGCCGCTGCATCGCATGTGCTGGGGCAGCTGGCACGGCCCCCACGACGGATGCGCCGCTGCAGGAGATCGCCGGTCATTCTCAGATCAAGGCGGGCGTGCTTCTCGCTCGAGGCGGCGAACCCGCGCCACGAGCACGAGTACCGCGTCTGGGAGAACATCAAGCTCCGGCCGGCCAAGACTCTCATCCGGGCGTTATCGCCCACACGACGAATTGCGTCAGGCACCGCGGAGCTGGTGGCTGAGCGGATCTGCGCTACCGCGCGGCTGGTCGTCGGCCACGAGAACGTCATCGCCGGGGTCGACTGCGGCTTCGCGCAGGGGACTCGCGACCGGCGCGTGCACGCGAGCATCATGTGGGAGAAGCTTCGCATGCCTCGCCGAGGGGCGCGCCCAGCCAAGCCAGCGCCTGGTAGAAAGGAGTCTTCGCCATGGACGAGCTGAAGGCGGTCGACCTGGCGGCAGACGTGATGTCGAGCATTCGCGGCTCTGGGCCGAGCCCAACACGGTCCTGTGGCAGGCGCCCGACAGCGTCGCCTCGCGTCGCGCGGGGTCGCGAGTTCCGGGCGAGTTCCACCGCGATCCGAGCGCACGGATCATGGTCACATGATCAGGGCGAGATGAGCCTCGCACCACTACCGGACCTGTGCCGGCGACGAGAGAGGTGGCGGTGGTCCGCGAGGGCAGATCATCTATTGCCCACGCCGGCACGCCCCACTCCCCAGCTGCTTCTCGCCGGAGTTGTTCGATGGCGTCCTCGAGGCGAAAGCGGCGGCGAGCCCACGACCGGCTTGCGTGCGTACATGTGGCCCAAGTGCAGCGCGGAGCTCCACGGAGCGTCGAGCACCGTGGCCGACTACCGAGGACCTGGTCTACATGTGCGTACGAGGAGTTCCACGGCTCCAGAGGCGCATCGCGCACTCTGGCCGTTGTAGGGGCACGTCACGCCGCGACCGTCGGGCACGCGAGCCGATCGCGATCAGCGGCCGAACGATCGCTGGGAAGCGCTGAACCTCGGCGATCGGGCACTCGCGCGCACCAGGGTCGCCGCCGACGTGTCCGCCCTGCTTCCGGCACTCGCGGAGCCAGGCGGCCTCGTTGGCGGCCTGGCGTCGCCAGGCGTGCCGGTAGTCGAGCCGGCGGATCGTGAACGTATCCAGTGTCGTAGGTTCGGCTGCGCACTTCCTGTGGATCCCGACATAGGCGGGCGGCGGATCGGTTTAGACACGGCTTGAGCCGATCAGCCGTGATATGGCGCCGGATAAGACCGCACGATCGCGCACCGGCGACGCCGCGGCCTTTCGAGCCACGAGGCCGCAGTGCTCGCAGGCGCCGGGCTCGGTCAGCATCGTCGTGACACTCCCGCCAGCCTAGGAGACATGAGCATCGGGGCGGACGCCGCGCCAGCGACGCGCCCACGTGGCGGAAGTTGCAGCGCGATAGACGGGAATGCACAAGGCGGCAAACCGGTTCGGAGCACTGATGGCGCCGGCCAACGGAAGCGCTCGAAGATCGCGTTGAGCGCAAGTCTCTCCGCCCTCGCGAGAAGCTTCCATCACCGCGACGCGCGATGCGCGCTCGATCTCCGGATGGGTGGAGCAGGAGCCTCGCGAGGGTCGAGATACGCACCGAGGATGATGCGCCGCCACGTGGGTGAACCGGGCTGGTTCAGCGTAGAACGGGGGCGTGATCCCGCGCGTCCGGTAGCAGCTAGTCGACGATGAAGGCAGCGATGTCCCTCACGAGTTCGTGGCGCTTGGCCCAGAACGCGATGACTCTCCGCTCGTTCGGAAATGCAGCCGCTGGTGCCGCGGGCACGAACGTGGGATGACCGCCGGACTCCTCCTGCTGCCATCGCGCTGCCAGAAAAAGCCGTGCTCTGCGGGGAGCGACAGCGCGCGCCGATCACGCCGTCGGTTCGGCTGGTTCTAGGTGGTACAGAACGAGTGAGAAAGCGGCCGCCGCGAGGCGGGCGTGTAGGTGCGGAAGGCGATGGTGCCGACGCCGACCATCGATGCCAAGAGCGGGTCCGGGCCCCTGGCGGTCACCGGGCGGTCGCCAGCTGGCGCATCGCAAGTGCGGCCGCGGTGAGGGCTGGCAGCGGCCGCCGCGCACGTGAGCGCGCGCTCACAGCGATCGGATCATGTCATTCAGTGCGCGAGCGGATCCGGGCGCAGCTGGAAGTGCACGGCGATGGGCTTCTTGCCCTTGCCGCCTTCCATGAGCCACGGCGCCCGGTCGCCGCTGGTCGTCCACAGCCCGCGGCCCTTCCAGCCGGCGTTGGGATCGTCGATGCGCCCGTCGAAGCCCTTGGCGTAGAAGCCCAGCGGGTAGGGCACGCGCAGCACGATCATCTTGCCGTCCTTGAGCGCGATCAGGCCGTCGTTGAGGTTGGCGGTCGACATCGGCACGTCCTCGCCGAGCCCGAACGTGTTGTGCTGGTCGACCCACGTGTAGTAGCTCGACTCGGCGCTGTTCTCGCCGATGCCCTGGAAGCCCGGGCCCGGGATACTGGTAGAACGCCCAGCCCTCCGGGCAGTGATCGCCGGTGGCCTTCGGGCCGTTGAGCGGGCCCTTGCACTTGCGGCGGTCGAAGCTGCCGATGTGGCCGCTCGCCAGCGACGCCCAGACGACGCCCTGCTTGTCGATGTCGCCGCCGCGGATGCCGAAGTACGGGCTTCGGCACGTTGTAGATCTCGGCGAGCGCGGTGGCCGGCGGGTTCGGCCAGGGTCGACGCGCACGACCGCCGGCGGTGCCGCCGAAGACGCCGACCGTGCCCCAGATCGAGCCGTCGACCGGGCTCGGCATCACCGCGTAGAACCCGCCGGCGATGCGCTTGTCCTTGGTCGGATCGACCGGCTGGTCGGGCTCGACGTAGTCGTCGCGCTTGCCGTTGCCGTTGGTGTCGAGGACGAACGCGGTCCAGCCCTGCGACTTCGCCGCGTCGCCGGTCTCGTCGAACATCTTGGTGTTGACCCAGCCGAGCACCGGGCCGCCGCCGCTGCGTCCACAGCGTGTCGTTGGCGTCGTAGCCGAACTGCAGGTGATGGGTCTGGAAGCAGGTGTCGACGAACGTGTACTTCATCGTCTTCGGATCGAGCATCGCCAGCCTGACGGTTGCGCCTGCTCCAGCGGGAACAGCTTGGCGGAAGGATGATCGGAGCCCTTCTGGCAGAAGTCCGGGTTCTTGGGCCGCGCACCGTCGCCGCGAGCCACACCCGGCCCTTCCTGTCGAACATCGAGTTGTGGTTGTTGGCCTTGGTGTCCCAGATCTTCTCGTCGCCCCAGTAGGCGCGACGGCGCCATCGGCTTGGCGATCGCGGCATGTCCGGGGCCGAGCGCCTCCGGCGTGTCGGCGTCGCGCACCGGCGCCGTGAAGCTCGTGACCGTGTGCGTCTTGGGATCGAGGATCGGCAGCAGCGTCGGTCGCGTATTCGGGCGAGCCGTAGAGCGGGCCGTAGGCGTTGACCGTCGGATAGCGGCGATCCGAGGCGATCAGGTCGTGCAGGTACTTCTTCGGGTCGCCCCACTCCCACGTGGTGACGACGATGTTGCGCTCGACGCCTTGCGGCCGCGGCGGCGTGGCTGTGCGGCAGCTCGCCCTTGGCGACCGGGGTCGGTCAGTCGCCGAAGTATTTGAACGGCACGCCGCCGAGCACCTGCGTGAGCGGGTTCAGCATGAACGGCGCGGCCTGTCCCGACTGGATGCGTCGGATCACGCCTTCTCTCGAGTCGAACTGTCCGGGAGCGACGCCGGGATCGTCCGCGTCGAGCAATACGTAACT
>ERZ1370068.4682-contig-374_pt1 | contig 41889 bp, 70 predicted proteins | sample MGYA00561227_ERZ1370068 | MGnify/ENA primary metagenome ERZ1370068 (study PRJEB38410, sample SAMEA6850437) | metagenome | study: Metagenomic assessment of the ecological functions of the soil: analysis of the soil microbiota associated with the... | reverse complement strand
ATTGTACTTCGTTCAGTTACGTATTGCTAGGTCGCGCGCATAGGGAGGGATCTCGGCAGCCTTTGGCTTCGATATCCAGTTCCGTCGAAGATAACTCGGATGTCGCCGATGCCGCATGTGCCGCTGACGAGTGCCTCCCAGACCGACTCGCGGCGTGTCGTGCCTCCAGCGCGCTTATCAGCCTGAATACCAGTGACGGCAACCCGGCGCCGACTCCATGGTCTGTGCTCCGCCGCACCTCGCGTTCACAAAAAATGTCAGCGGGCATCGGCGAGTGATCGAAGTTCACCAGTCGAGTATGTGTTGCGCCCACTCGGTTCGGTGCACCGCTCCACGCGTGCGGCTTCGCGACGCTTCTGGCACGCCCGCCACGACAAGCGGCGAGGAATTCGAAGGGCATCGTAACCCCGGAGAACGCCAGGGCCCAGCAATCGGCGTTGCCGGGATAGATCCATGTCGTCCCACGCCGAAGAGGGATGCCCAGTAGCTGCCGACGACGCGGTAGAATCTCTCCGTTCGCCGCACGCCAAACCCCGCCGTGGCGCGTCCGCCCGGCCTCGCGCGGCCGGCGCGCAGGTGTGTCAAGAAATCCTCGCGGGTCGATCCCGGCGTCTGCGTAAATGTGCCGCCGATGCCGGCAAGGCTGTGCGAATCGCTGCCGCCGATACCGACGATCGGAATGGCGGGGCCGACGACGGCATCGCCAAGGCGATCGCTTCCGCCAGCGTCGATTGTGTGACGACAGCATCGCTGTCCCGTTGCGGACTTCGAAGGCTGGGAAACAGCTGAGCGCGAAATCAAGGTAGGCCTGGAGAGGGCGATCTGACCCCTTGAAAAAAAGAACGGGTGGTTGAGCGAATAGAAAACCCCTTCGGACCGAAGGTAAGCGGTGGCCTCGAGCACGTTGCGACGGAGCGGCTGAATCTCCCGGTGAATTCTGCTCTGGTGATGTCATGCGCACCGACGTGAAGAGACCCTGAGTGTGGCGTCGGGAAAGCCGCATTCGATTTCTTCGCTGATGAAGAAGTCGTCGGCGTTCAGGCGGCTCTCCAGAACCTCTGTAGGCGGCCGTCGATGGAATCGTGATCCCGTGATCGTGACAACGTCCATGCCGCGCGTCTTCGCGGTTCTGCACTCGGTTGGGTTCGGAATAACAATCGCGCGCCTTGAGGAAGCGCAGATGTCCAGCCCGGCCGGAGTGCCACGAGTGCGCGTGTAGATAATCTGCACTGGAGGGGCCAGCAGCGCTGAAGGCACTCACAGCGGTTTCAGCAGGAAGGATCTGCAGGACATTCGATCCGGCGCCTCGGTAGTTGTCAGGCAGAAGCTCTTGCCATAGTCGGCTTGAAGGATTGTATTCCAGGGCGCACGAAGATTTACGCGAATGCCGACGCCGGTCACCCGGCCTCCAGACGCTCGACATCGGCGTCGCGTCCCACAGCATAAGATCGATAGGAGCAAGGTCGAGCCGGTAAATTGCTCGAAAAAGATTGAAACGGTTGACGAACCTCTAAACATCCCGGATGAGCCGGCAGAAGCGAACGGCTGACGGCATCGCCATGCATCCGCGCCGCATCAAAAAGAGACCAAATTGATACATGCTGAAGCGATCGAGGCCGTTCTCCACCAAAGTATGTTCCATTCACATGAATCGTGTGGAAGGTGCTGAACGTAGAAGTCCTTCGATAGTCCGGACGTCGAACCTCGCGTAGGTTTGATCCGCGGGATCGAACAAGTTCATTATCGCTTCAGAGGGTGTCCACGTGCTCCGCTGATAGGCGCTGTGGTTGGCGAGCGGCTGAGTAAAGCCCGTGCGGCGCCGGGTAATTGCTCATAGCCCACGCCTTCGCCGTTGGTCGCGGTGCTCGACAGGAACCACAAAGTCAGGGTGCAGTCGTCGCATCTGGCGGAATAGGCGTCGTAGTGCAGTTCGTAGGCGCGCGATGATCCTTCTGAAAGGGGCGTCGCCTGATAGCCAAGGTTGACGCCGGTGGACACCGGAATCCGATCGATGCGTTCACCAGGCCTCTGGCCATGGGCATCGAAAGACGCCCCGTCGTTCGATTTGATCGCAAGACCGAAGAAGTCCACGCTCGCAGCCGAACCGGCCGCCCCCACAGGCCCGCCCGCTGCACGTTTCCCAGCGCGATGACGCCACCGTACAGAAGCGCGAGCTGAAGATTGCGGTTGAGGAAGCTGGAAGTCAGTATGTTGCAGCTGCGCCGATCGGCAGCGGGAAGTCGAACGACGGATCGGGGGTCAGCCCCGAGCGCAAAGCAGCACGCGCAGACGTGCTGTCGCCCGATCGCTCACCACGCGCGTCTCACCTTCCTTGACGAGATACCATGCTCCCTTTGCACGGTGTCGCGGTATGATTCTGCTCACTCGCGCGCGGGCGGCGCTCCGCTCCCGATCGAAGTCCGGCGGATTGAGGACAATATTCGAGAGGTGAACGTCGCGTCTCGATCAACACCGTCCGTCCAGCGATCAGGAAGACCTGCTGGTTGCTCACTCGGACGGGCAAACCAGATTGGACGCCCGACGCAGTTCGCCTGCGGGCTCGTAGATCTGCGTTTCGTCGTTCGAGACGACGATGCCTGCTCGACCTCGTCTGCACTGGCCTGAACCTAGCGAAGCCGCAGAGAACGTCCGGCGGTCGATCCAGACCGTTCCGCGGTAGAGCGCGCGCGCGCTGACTCGACCGGATCGAATCGCAACGCGACGAATGCCGGCCGACCATTGATCGCATCGGGTCCCCGTCCAGTCGATAGGCGTAGTCCCGACTGAGCCTCAAATCGAGCGGCAGCGACAAGAAACTCTTCTCGGGCTGCAGACTTCCAGAGGAAAGGCCGGACGGTTCAGCCGACCACTTCGCGCCGTTCAGCTCGAAGCTGAGCTCCTCCCATTCGACCGCGCCGCGATCCGAAAAGAGCCGGTTTTCCGTGATCTAGGTTGTAGGCGGGATCGGCCGTGGCGACGGGTGAAAATGCTGCTCCATCCGGACGTGAGCGGTGAAGGTCTGCAGGAGGCCCATCCTGCACCGCCTGTGCTCAAACGCTGATGCCGAAAGATGATTTCATCCACGCTCAGCAGGGCCTCGTCGCTCACGTTGACGGTCGTGCCGCTGCCGGTGTTTCCGGAAGTTGAAGTCGACGATCAGCGGATGATCGGCGCCGGGCAACGAAAGCCGGAGGCGATCGGAGGTCTCCTTCGGGTGCCGGAATCCGTCAGGCGCACGCGAGCCGCCCGTAGCAGGGTCCCGTACCATCGGAGTCGTTGCGTTTGCGACGGTAGGTCACCTCGAGGTCGAGTGGTCCATCGGGCGCGGGCCAATACACGAGGTAAAGTGTCGAAGGTCCCGAGGCTGTAAACGAGGCGATGCGGAACGGTCTGTATCGCGTCTCGCGCCCCTCCTCAGGGAGGCGAAAGGTCACTTGTCCGCTCGTCGAGCGCGACAAGCTCGCCAGCGATGAGATCTGACTACGTGCGAGGCGGTACGCGTCACTGGCGGCAGCGGGCGATGAGGGATCGCCGGCGAGAATGCCGTGACGCGAATGCTGGTGCCGAGCGACCTCAGGAGTGCATCCAGAAGACGCGCCGCTGCCGTGGCCACCGAGGTCCAGCTCAACCGGACCGAGCAGAACAATCCCGCCTGGCTTCTCCGAGTCGACCAGCGCCGCCATGCGTTGCACGACCGATCGAAATGTCTCGTCATCCTCACCCTGAGGACCATAAAGAGCCATGCCGTCCACATACGGTCGACGCCAGCCGCGAACGCGCCGACGCTGCCACTCGATTTCCGCCGCCGGAAGTCCGCCTTCCAGCACGGGCGACTCGGGTGCGACGGATCGCAACTGAACGGCTGCCAGCTTCAGCGGAGTAGACATAACGGTTGACGTCTGGCAAAGCGCCTGCCGTGATGTGACCGATCTGGTAGCCCCACGACCGTATCGCGGCCCTGCTCGGCGACCGCGCGGATGAACAGCCGCCATGCCTCGACATCAGCATCCGCCGTTGGCATCGCTTCGATCGCGACGAGAACGCGTGTCTTGCGTTGTCTGTAGACTCGAGAATCTCTCTCAGGCGCGCGAGTGTCGACGCCGGCTTCAGGACCCGCTGAACGGAGTGTCATCAATCGTCAGCCTGACGATCGCGGGCACAGCGCGCGAATAGTTCGGCGTCGATGGGATTGGCGTCGAGCCGCTGGTCGATCGCGATCCCGCGAAGTGTCGTGTCGGCAGCAAGCGCCTGGACGGGTGTCGCCGACGCCGCCAAAGCGAGAACCGATACGACGCGAGCGCAGGCGATTACGTGGAGACGACACACGACCCGAGCACCTCGCCCATCGGTGCGAGGCGACGCACCCGCAACGTCTGTTCCAGCCGGTCCCGAAATCCTCGGAGCCGGAAATAGTGGGCGAAACTCTTGGCCAGCGGCAGCTCCACCGCGGCGGATTGGGATCGAGCTCCCAGGGGTGAACGACGAGGGCGACGGGGACGCCGCGCGTGTTCCTTTCCTCGATAGCCCGGATGACCCGTCCCGGCGACGACATCCGCAGGCCCCAGCCGACGCCAAGAGGCATGTTGTGGCCGAAGCGGCGGTCGACTAGCGGCGGGAACTCGAGCAGATCTCCTGAGGGCGTCGATCGTCGGTGAGGCTGCTTCGGGATAGTCAGGATTGCCGACGATCTTCGAGCGGCGCCATGCTCGAGTCGAACGTGAAACCCTTGCCTGCGCAAGGACATCGAGCGCCCAGATCGAACGGTCGTTGATCGACCAGAGCGGCGCGCGATACCCGCGGACCTCGTGCGCACCCGCCGCGGCGAGCGCCGCCCGACGGCCTCCCGTCCTGCCCGAAGGCGTCTCGGCGTCAGCTCGTACGCAACGGTGCCGATAACCGTGCGACCCGATCTCATGTCCCGCTTGCGCAGATCTCCTGCACCAGCTGCGGATGCCGCTCGGCGACCCAGCCGAGGACGAAGAAGGTGACGCGCACGCCGCACGCATCCAGCAGCTCGCAGCGTGTCTCTCGTCGTTTCGGCAACGCGGCTCGGCAGCTCGTCCCAGTGTTCGAGGCGCCAAGGGCCGTTGTTCTCACAGACGTGAAACCAGTCCTCGACGTCGACGCGTCAAGCAATTGCGCATGCTCAGCGAGCTACGCGGCCCCGTTTCGGTTGGCTTCGATGAACTGCACGATCGGAGCTCACGCTGCGCGAGCACGCGCTTGCCGACCTGCTCGTCCGCTGATCTCGACGCCGAACGATCGCTGCAGCTCGAGGACGATCTCGAACGCGTCGATCGAGTCGAGGCCGAGGCCCTCGTCGAAGAGCGGCATGTCGTCTTGAATCTCCTCGGGTTTTATCGGCATTCGGAGGCACCGAACGATCGCGCCCTTCACCTGGTCGGCCAGTCTGTCCTGCACATCCATAGATGCATGTCCGTCATGTGGAGTTCACAGCAACCCGCCGTCGACTCCGATGATCTGTCCCGTGATGTAGCTCGCAGCGGGCGACGCCAGAAATGCCGACCATCGCGCGCGACTTCCTCAGGCGTGCCCAGCCGTCCGAGCGCGACGTCTCGCATGAGATCGCGCCTTCCGCGCCTCGGACAGACCGCGCAGTCATGTCCGTTTCGATTAACCCCGGCGAGACCGCGTTGACGAGGCACGCCCTGGCGCGCGAATTCGCGCGCGAGTCGTCCGCGTCAAACCGATCATTCCAGCTTTGGACGCGGCAGTAGCTGGCCTGACCGATTTCGCCGACATCGCCGCTCGCCGAGACGATGTTAATGATCCGTCCCCAGCGTCGGAGGAGCATGTCGCGCGCGACGGCGCGGATACAGCAGAAGGCGCCCCCAAGGTTCGTGTCGAGCACTTCGTCCCATCGAGCCCGATCGAGATAGATGAAGAGGCTGTCGCGCGCGATGCCAGCATTGTTGACGAGGACGTCGACGGGTCCGAGCGCTTTCCGCACGTGATCGAAGAATGCCGTGACCGCCGTTTCATCGAAACATCGCAGCGCTCGGCCAGTGCACGGACGCCCTGTTCTCTCACGCGAGCTCGGCGGTCTCTCTCGCGGCCTCGTCTCTTTCGCGATAGCAGACGGCCACCGCTGCTCCGCGGCGGGCAAGCGCGAGCGCAATCGCGCGCCCGATTCCCGGGAGCCGCCCGTGACGACGGCCACACGCCCCTTCAGACTCGAATCATCCATCGCGGACCGCAACTAGCCGCAAGTATCACACAGGTCTAGAGATCGGAGGGATTGCACGCTGATGATGCTTGCAGCGCCGACGTCGCTCAAGCGCGAGCAGCCTGCACGATCACGCTGTAGTTGGTCCGCCGCTGGCAACGCTGTTGACGAGAAACGTCGTCCCGCTTGCGGATTGTAAATGGCGACTCGCCAGAATCATTAGCGCCGGATCAGATTGGAGAGGGCCGCTGGTGGGGACAACGGTGCAACGAGCATGGGAGAATAGGCCTGCGATGATTCCGCCGCGCCCCGAAGCCCCTGACTCGCCAATCGCGCCCTTGATTGAGGCGACTGGCATCTGGTTGCCAAAGATTGTTGCGATGGCGTTGGATTCCATGCGATCGAGCACGGGCGACCCGTTCGCCGTGCCGATTACTGCCGCGATCTCGTCGGATCGCAGCTTCGCGTCTGCAGAGCCCCCTGCATCGCGCACAGAGACCGTCGGGACTCGATGGCCAGTCGTTCGGCCTCGTGGCCGGCAGCTCGCCCCAGCGCCGAGAACTTCGCCGTAGCCGTGTGCACCTCTTGCGTCTGCAGCCGAGGCGGATTCGAGGAGCAGCAAACGCTCCTCACCCAGGACGGAACCCGTTGCGGTCGCGGTCAGAATGGTCGCGCCGCCTCGATGCCCGTCGCTTCGTCGACGTCCTGGCGATAGACCGCCGAAACGATCGTAGACCTTGAAGAACGTTTCCTCGACGCGAGTCAGCGCCACCGATGTCACCATCGCGCTCGTCCGACCCTCGCGAATGGCGCCGACGCTGGTATGCAAGAGCGCGCTGAGGCTCGACGCCTCGCGCTGGTTGAACGTGACGTTCGGTCCGCGCAGCCCGTATTCGATCGCGCACAAGACTGGCTGGCGCGTTCGAAACCGTGTTGCTGAAGAGAATGGCGGGCACGCCGGTCGGACCGTGATCGATCAAGACCCCGAGATACTCGACCGAGACTGTCCAGGCCAGCCGTCGCTGTCCCCAGGGCGATGCCCATGTCGTCTCTTCCGCCGGCGTCAGGATGCAGCCGCCGTCGTCGAAGAGCAGTCGGGTGCAGGCCAGAGCGCATGCGGCCGACGGCGTCGACACGCCGCAGCCAGGCGGCGGGATGAAGGCCGCCGGGTCGAAGTCGCGTGATTGTCGCCGCCCAGGTGCGACCGACATTCAGCGTGTGGAAAAACGGGTGATCGGCACGACGCCGCTCTCGCCTGATAGGATGGCTTCGATAAACGTGTTGCGGCCCAGGCCGAAACAGGAGACGCAGCCGATGCCGGTGGATCGCCACTCGCTCGGGCATGAACGGCGTACTATCACGTGGTTTTCCGCCGTTCAACCACGCTGGCAGTCACTGCTCCTGGCGCAGCTCGTTGTCGGCGTCGCTGCTCGATCGCGTCGCAGCGCCCGGCGTCGAAGGATCTGTTCGCGCGATCTATTCGACGCGGACGGTTGCCAAGCGGCAGTCGATTCAGTCTATTCGTGCCCGCTTCATCGAGATCGACCACGTCGACGCTTCTTGACAAAGCCGCTCGTCTCTCGTGGCACGCTCATCGCGGCGCCGCCGGGACGCGCTCGATGTCCTATACGGAGCCTGAACGTAGAGCGCGATTGCCATAGACGGCAGGATCGCTCGTGGTTGTCTGGCCCGATCGCGGCGAGCGCAGAAGATCGATATCTCGCAGATTCAGAAGCGAGTTGACCAGTATTTCGCGCAGCGTCGATCTCCGAGCTTGCGCTCGATGTTCGACATTTCGGCTGCGCGCCAGATCCGGCGATGCGCGGAACCGACCGGGTGGATATGCGCCCGAAGCGCAAGCAGGTGAAGGAAGGACTCGCGAGCGACTGGAGCTGTGGATCGACCGGGAAACCCTGTTGCTTGTGCAGATGAGGATGACGTTCCCGGGGGCGATCAGAAGGCCGTCAAGCTGGAGGACATCGCCGGTCAACGTGCCCATCGCTGAAGGGACGTTTCGGATCGAGCCGTAACCCGCTGCAGTCGCCGCGCGCGGCGTCAGGGCTCCCACCACTGCGGCGTCAATCGGGAGATACGACGGCTCGGGGCATCACGAGCGTGCGATTGCCCGGTTCAGCCAGCATGTGTTCGGCGAAGCATAGTCCTCGGGCCGCATCATTCCGCTGTGTCCGCAACAGCATGCGCGTAAGAAACGGAACCTCCCGCACGCGGACCTGGCGCGCCCAGTCAAGCGCCACGACTTCTCGCCGCTCAGGTTCAGAATCGACCGGCGCCACGTCTCGCAGTAGAGATCGAAGAAGCGTCTCGCCCCAAGCCTCGGTTCCCATAGCACATGGTGCATGTCGTATTGGGCCCATCGGACGGCGCGGAGCCGTGGCTGCGTCGTCGAAGTACGCGGTGCCCGGCAGGAGTGCAGGATCGTGAAGCCGGCGCGGCTGAGTTCGTGCTTTCGACAAAACTCCACAGACGCTCGAAAATCAGCTTCGTCCCAATCGGGATCGACGACAAAATTTCCTGTCACGCCGTATCCCAGCGCGCGAGCGATCCCAACGGCCTCAACCGTTCGATCGACCGTGGTGTCCTTCACAAGACTAGTCAGGCCGGCGTTGGTTGCGGCTTCGAGCCCGAAGAAGACGTCGAAATCCTGCGCGATCGGCCGCCAGGCCTCAGCAGCTCGGGATGCAGCGCCACGAGATCGGTGCGGCTCTGCACCAGTAGCCATCGTTTCTGATGCCGCGCCGCCGCAAGCCGTTGGCCAGCTCGAGACTCCGTGCCGGTTGATACCAGAACAGGTCGTCCGCGACGAACACATTCCGGTCCGGTCGCTTCGAAGTCGTCGCAGACGCTCTGAATCGAGCGCAGCCGAACGGTTCGGTCGTGCACTGGCCACACGGAACAGAACGAGCAACGAAATGGACAGCCGCGGGCGGTCTCGATGAGCCACACCGGCCGGAACAGCAGGCATGCATACTGCCGCCGCCATCTGTCGACGTCGCGTCGCTGCGGTGCCGGTACACTTCGTCGAGCTGAAACGTGCGCTCAGGAGGCGGCGGTCTCAACGAAGGATCCATCCGCTGCCGCGCACGATCAGGCCTGGCAACGTCCGATGGGCGGCGCCCTTGCTCCAACGCGTCAGCCAGGGCCGGCACGACGAGCTCACCGTCGTTCGTGCAGACGGCGTCGATGCTGCGCGTGAAGAACGGCGAGGGTAGGCCGCCGCCGAATGGCCGCCGACCAGAATGAACGACTCCGGGCTGACGCGTCGGATGTGGTCGGCCAGCGCCAGCACTTCGTCCGTTTCAAGCGCGTGCATGCACGCGATGCCGACGACCAGCCGGTTGCGTCGTGCGCAAGGCGTGATCGATCGAACCACTATATCGAAGGTCCACGACGGTGGCGTGGTGGCCTTTGCATCTCGAGCGCGGCTGCGATGTATTCGAGTCCGAGCGGCTCGATTCGGAAGAACGGTCCCAAACCGAATCGATCGTTTCCGGGAACCGGGCGAACGAGCAGAACGTGCATGTGACGGCGAGCGAGGCTATCATCCGCTCTCCGGCAGATCAAGGCATTCGCTGGCTCCCGGAAAAAACATCCTGTGGCATCGCTTTTGTCCTTCGCCCGACGACATGCAGCGTTCGCGATCATTCTTGCGACCGCGCTGGCAGTTCTGGGCGTGATCCTCGTGTCGACGGTTTCGTTCGATGCCAATATCCTTCGGCTGCCTGCCGCGGCATTCGGCTTCGGTTCGTGCTTTGCAAGCCTTTCTCGAGGATTTCGGTAGCCTCGATCATCTGTTCATCGAGTTTAGACTCGGAAGGTCCCATTGGCGAGCATGACGAGCTCGTAGAGCGCATACGTTGAGGCTCTACGGGAGGCGCCCGAGGTTGCGTCGGTCGACGCGCAGCTCTTCGAGCCCGGCAAGGACTGGAGCTATCTCGCGGATCGAGCTGTATCTGCTCGGAGCGGACGACGACGGCCGAGGCTCTCACGCGGTTCAAACAACCTCGCATGGATCGCGAGATCGCCCACGCTCGCGATCTGCTGTCGGTACCATCTGCGCAAATCAAAGGAGCTGGTGAGGCAAGACCCGCTCGGACTGCTGACGATACTGCGCGGACGTATGGGGCGGGAGAAGGGTTTTGTGTCCTTCGACCCGACGCAGGAGGGTTACGTGCAGTCAGGACGGCCGCAGCCGGCTGCTGATAGTGAAGCCGAAGGTCAACCTTTCGATAACGATTTCTGTAAAGGCGCTCTTTCGGCGGCTGGTCGAGGTCGAGATCGAAGGCACGACAGGGATTGCCACAGCGACGCTCCGAATGCCGCGGCGGTGAAGATTCAGGCAGCCGGGGCGTATCGCGTCTCTCTCGAAGCGGAGCAGTTGATCCGTCATGAAGGCATCGTGAATGTCGGTCGGGATCGCTGGCGCTGCTCCTGCTCATCATGTTTGGCGTCGTTCCGGACACCCTGGGTGATGTGTGCGGATTTCTGCCACTCGTGATCGCGGCAGTCCTGACGCTGGGCATCAATGGACGGCTCCAAGGCAGTCTGTCTCCGGCGACGCAGCGGGTCGGCTGGGATGCTGTTCGGAATCGGCATCGACGGCGTGGTCATTCTCTATCTCAGATTCGTGGAGGAAGGCGGGCTGGAGCGTCAGCGGACGAAGCGGTCTTTCGGATGGGTGGCTCGGCGGTGAGCGTGGTCCTCGCCGCAGATGACGACGCGTCGCAACCTTCTTCGCGCTGCTGTTCATCGACTTTCCGACGCTGCAGGACCTCGGCAGCCTTGGTCGGCGTGGGCATGCTCTTGTGCTGCGGTCTGACACTCCTGCTCCTGCCGGCTACTGCTTGCCAGGACGACGGCGGAGTTCCGCTCCGTGGCGAGGCCACACTGCACCTGGCTCGGGCGATTCGTCACAAGGTCGCCGCGCGCACGGATTGTTCGGGCGGCAGCCTGATCGCAACGGTGGCGCTCGGCGCCTGCTTCCACGCGCTTGCGCATCTGGACACGAGCATCGAAGCTGCAGGCTGCAGACGCGGGCGATCACCTGCTCGAAGAAGGAAGTCGCCGACCGGTTTCACCGCCACGTGATGCGCTGCCTCGTCCTCGACGATCAAGCTGATATCGAAACCGCTGCTCGAGACCGGGGCCCGTCTGGAGCGCACCCTGGCCGACCACCTTCCGTCGGTCGTCGCAAGCAGCATCATCGGGTTCATGTTGCCTCGGCGCGGGCGACAAGCGGCCGTGGCGCGGGCCATCGATCGAGATCCGGACGCAACGAGGGCGAATGTGCGGCAGCGACATGCGAGGACCGCCGCCGAACGCGCTGGTTTTCAGGCCTGACACGTTCGATCCGTTCCTGCGCCGCGTTGCGACACTCGCTTGATCCGTTGACGAGCGCATTTCATGCCGACGGTCTGATGGCGCACGGTCTCGAAGCTGTGCTCTCGCGTTTCCTTGTCCGGCGACGGCGGGCGATATCGTGGCGTGACGTATCTCTATCCGCAGGTCGCCGTCGATATCGATGCCGTTCGTGCCGGATCGTGCTCGATCTCGATCCGCAGCTGCGCCATCACCGGACTTCCCGTCATCAACCACGATCTGCGCCGTCAGTTCTTCCCGCAGTTCATCAAGGGCATCGCCATCGGTCATCGGCCGCGGTCGCCGTGCTCATCTACCTCGTCTTCCGCACGGTTCGGCATACGCTCCTGGCGCTGTTGCCCACGGCGTGTCGGCTTCATCTGGAGCGCCGGCTCGCTCGCGCTCGCACGTGTCGAGCTCGACCTGTTTTCGCTGTTCGCTGTCGTCACCTTCATCGGCATCGCCGTCGACTATGGGATCTACGTGCTGTATCGATCAGTCAAAGTGCGCACCCTCGACATCAACGGCGTGCTGACCGATGACTGGGCCCGCGATCATTATCTCCGTGCGCGATGGCGCTCGTCGGATTCGGCACGCTCGTCAACTCGAGCTACGCGCCCGCTGCACGTGTTCGGCATCGTGTCCGATCGTCACCGCTGACGTGCTGCCTCGCCGCCTCAATCGTGTCGCTGCCAGCGCTGGTCGTCGAGATGGAACGATGGTCGTCGCCTGCGCTCTAATCGCCGCGTTGAACGAAGAAGCGCAGCATCGCCGCTGTCGTAAGAGGGGCGTCCCGTCACGCCGCCGTGGTTGTCGTCGTAGACGATGGGTCGACGGACCGCACGCGCGGAGCTCGCACGCGAGGCCGGCGCGACGCGTCCTGCGGCACGATCGCAATCGAGGCAAAGGGTCAGCGATCCGCACGGGCCGTGAGTTCGTGCTGACGCGGCACTGTTCGCACGTGTTGTTTCTGGATGGCGACCTCCAGCACGATCCGGAAGAGATCCCGCTGCTTGTTCGCAGGCGAACGCAGGGCGCCGGCGATTTCGTCATCGGCGAGCAGAGAGTTCCGGAAAGGATCCGATGCCCGCGTCGCGGTCTACTACTCGAACGTCATTGGCAGCGCCATCCTCTCGCGGTTCATCGGCGCTGCCGGTCGTGGATTCGCAGTCGGGCTTCCGCCTCATTCGCGCCAGCCTGCTGCGCGAAGTCAGGCTCACCGGAACAAGCTACGAAATCGAAACCGAGATGCTGATCAAGCTGTGCCTTGGCGCCACACCCGATCGCGTGACCGTCCGGCGCGTTTGCATTACGCGGGCACACGGGCAAGATCCATCCATTCTCGAGATACCTCCAGAACGTGCCTTCTGGCGGTCCGCTACCGGCTATTTGTCGGGGTCGTAGTCTGATGCGTGGCGACTCGAATCTGTCCGCAGTCCGCTGGCACGCAGGATCGCTCAATAATGGCTGATCTTCGGCGCGACCTACCGTCTCGTCTCCTGGCTGCCACGATCCTGCAGCTACGCAATCAACCATGCTGGGCACCTGGCTGGCGCTACCAGCCTGATGAACGATGGTCGTGACGCCATCGTCAGCAATCTGCGTATCGTTCGGCCTGAGGCGACGGATCGGCGACCTCCGCCGACTGGCGAGGCTCACGTTCCGCAGCTACGCGCCGGGACACTATCGATTTCATCCGCAGTCTTGGACATGAGTCGCGCCGAGCTCGAGCCGATTCTGGACGGCTTCGAAAACCGTCGTCTCGACGAGTTGCTCGGACCAGCGGTCGGCCTCGCTGATTGTGGGCGGACATTTTGGCAACTGGGAACTGGGCGGGGTTGCGCTTCGCCTGCTGCGTGCCCTGCCACTGACTGTCGTCGGGAAGTCCGAAGCGAGCCCCGTGGTCGGCTCTATCCGGCGCCAGATGCGCGAATCCCTCGGCATCGAGACGCTCGAGATCGGGCAGACGATGGAGACCGCTCTGCGGATCCGACGACTGCTCGCCGCCAGCGGCCTCGTCGCGATGCTGCTCGACCGGCATGTCGGCCCGCGATCGCGTCGACGTGACCTTCTTCGACCGGCTCAGCGTTCGTTCTCGCACGCCGGCGATGATCGGCTACCTGTCGGGGCTCCACTACCGCCGGCGTTCATGCTCAGGAGAGAGGACAATCGATTTCAGTGCTGGCTCGGCGAGCCCATCGTCGTAGACTCATCGCCGACCGACGCAGCAAGCCGTCCAGGACGCGACACAGCGTTCGCGACTCAACTTGAAGTCCCAGATCCGCCGGAATCCTGCAGCTCTGGTATCAGTTTCTATCGTGCTGGGACACCACGGACGTCCCGGCGATGCCCTGAGTCCGCTGCTTCGTGGATCCCGTTTCCACACCTGCTCTTTGGCCGCACTCCTGGCGCTGACCATCCGCCGCCCTTCCAGTCGTGGGGTCTGCTGCGGCGCTGCTCGTCGGGTCAATCCTCCCGGATGCGGATGCAATTCTTGCCCCGGTCAGGTTCGACCTGTATCTGAAGACGCATGCGTCGGGCACGCACTCCGCTGTTGGGCACGTTCGTCGAAGCACTCGCGTTGACTCTCGCGCTGCGACGCATGGAAAAGGGAGCTCGGATTCTGCCGCTCCTCGTCGCATCCTGGGCCGGCCTGCTCGGCCACGTGTTCTGGGGATCTTGCGGACGGAAGCGACATTGAACTGCTGCGTCCGGTTCGAGACATCACCTTTGGCTGGCATCTGGTCTCGATGGGCGAACCTCTCGTGTTGGCGTCTGCTTGCCGCGGTTCTCGTGGCTTGGTGGTGGCCGCTGCGGTCGCGCACGAGCGCGGCTGTGGCGCTGCGCGCTGCTGGGCGCCTTTCTCGTGTCAAAGGTGCAGAGCCAGAACCTGGCTCGAACGCACTACGTGGCGGCGCTCGGGTCTGAAGCGCCGCCGTCGTTCGCTATTGCACCCGCAGTTCGGTCGACCATTCTCGTGGACCGTCTACGCCCGGACAGGCGAGTACGTCCGGGCATGGAGTGTCGACAGCCGGGTCGGCTACATAAGCTCGGCGTTCGCCTACCGCGACGCGTCCGCCCTGCCCGGTGTTGAACAGTCTCGTGACATACCAGTGGTTCACACATTCCTGGAGTTGTCGATGATTCCATCTCGCTCGCGTCGCGGACGACAAGGGCCAGCGTTTCGTCCTCTGGTCGGACGCTACCAGCTGTTCCGCGAACGGGTGCGGTGTCTCGTTCTGAGCCGCCGTGGACGACAACATGGCGCCACTGTTTCAGGTCATTCAAATCGGCAGCTTCCGGCAGCAGCGGGCGCTATCACGCGTTCGCTAATGCAAGACTGCCAGGACAACGCCCCCACTGCGACCTGAGCGCCGTCAGCGCGCACATCACCTTCGATCTTGATCCATGCCGCCCAGCCGTCCGATGACCCGGGCATAGGCGTCGAGTGTCTGATTGGGCCGCGCACTGGCCGGGAATTTGAATGATGTCCAATCGCCGGCAACGCGAAGTTGCCGGTTTGATGTGAAACCGTGTTCGACAGCGCTTGCCGCCGCCAGCCCCCGGTTTGCGCGAGCAGCTCGATGAGAACGATGGCAGGAACCACGGGGTCTCCGGGAAAGTGACCTTGAAAATACCAGCTCCTCCGGACGGGCCACGCCGCCGCCCACAGAGCCGACTCGCCAGCCACGAGTTGACGACTTCCTCAACCAGTCGCATCGGTGGCTGGTGGGGAGCAGGTCAACGCCGAACGCGCTTGAAGTCATCCCGGGTCTCGGCCATTCCTAGCAGCCGTGGCAGCGAGCGCTATCGGCGATCGGTTCCAGCAGGTGTGTCGCGAGCGGGCGGACGTTGTCGCTGTGCGGCAGATCTCAACCCGAACCGGGACCACGTTTGCGGATCTGGCTGCCGGGTGTCTAGTCATCGAGCGTGCGCTGCACGACCTGGGCGTGGAGCCCGGTGCGGCGGTCGTTTCGGTCGTGGGCAACCAATCAATCTTTTTCAGCGTGGTTGTCGCGTGCATCGAGGCCGGGACAGCCTTGGTGCCGCTCGGCGAGGCGACTGACGCCGAAGTCATGGCGCTCGTCGAGCAGGCCGGCGCGGTTGCCGTCATTTCCGACCGCGAGCTGCCCCTTCAGCCAGAACATTTGCGGGCGCTGGATTCGAGGTGCGACTCTACCGGCTCAAGAGACCCGTGCGCCCGCGTCTCTACCGTCGTTCGGTTGTGCTCAAGCTGACGTCCGGTTCGACCCAACTGCCGAAGGCGGCAATTGCTTCCGAGCAACACCTCATCAACGACGGACGTCACATCATCGAGGCGATGGGCATCGGTTCGGGGGACGTCAACTTCACGTGCATCCCGTTGTCGCACTCCTACGCCTTCGGCAACGTCATCATGCCCCTGCTGTGGCAAGGCACGCGCGTGGCGCTCCGGCAGTCGTTCAGCCCGCGCAGTTCATGGCCGATGTGACGGAGACCCGGTCGACCATATTTCCCGGTGTGCCGTTCATGTTCGAGCGCATCAAGTCATTCGAGAGCATCGATCGACTGCCGGACGCGCTTGCGTCTTCTCATCACCGCGGGCGCACGCATCGATGCCGGAACGGTTTCGTGGATTTCGACGTCGGCTCAATCGCAAAGTGCATTCCTTCTATGGCAGCAGCGAAACGGGGGGCATCACCTACGACAGCTCGGACGAGGTCGCCGATCCGCTCGACGTCGGACGAGCGATGCCCGAGACCAGTCGTTCGCGTGCTGCAGCCGAGATCGATCAGGGCGCCGGTCGCATCGCGGTCGCTGGCAACGCAGTCGCCTTTGGCTACGCGGACGTCGTGGAAGATGACTCCACGTCGTCATTCGGCGAGAGCGGCTTCCTGACGGGTGACCTCGGCTATCTCGATGATGCCGACCGCCTGGTCTTGACCGGGCGCGTCTCGCCACTCGTCAACGTTTCAGGCCGGAAAGGTCGATCCGGCGGAAGTGGAGCGGACGCTGCTTGACGTGCCTGGCATCGCCGAGGCCCGAGTGTTCGGCATGGCGTGTCCGACACTCGAGGGCAGGAAGTCGTCGCCTTTCTCGTCCGGACCGAGTCGATCGCTTGACACCGATCGCCATTCGTCAGCGCAATGCGCCGTGACTCTCTCGGCGCACAAGATTCCCAGAAGATTCGTGTTCGTCGATCGATTTCCGGTGGACGCGCGAGGCAAGCTCGATCGGCAGGCGCTCCAGCAGCTCGCCTCCCGAGCGAGCGGCGAGCAATAGCCCGCCTGGCCTGACTGCGGCGACCGGCGCGAGGCGCTTCGCTGAACGTCGCCAATCACTGGGACGCAGCGATATAATGCGCCGCGACGAGGGAGCCGCCATTTGCCCGTATCACGACAGCTTGAAGCGGTGATGTCTCGAATGGCTGACGGCGCCTGAGCGCTGTTCCAGGCCGTCAATCGTCACGTGCCGTCCAGCACGTTTCAGCCCCCTGGGCGCCGTCGCCGCTGCTCAAGAGTCCGACCGCGCACATTCCCGGCTTTAGGCTGGCCGCAGACGACCGGATTCCTCTGTCCCGGTCTGCGTGTGAAGCGAGACGCGGGCGCGCATCCTTCCGGGCGAGACCGATCCGAGCGTTCTCGTCAACGGAACACGTCGGCGGAAATCAAGGCACAGATCCTCGAGCGCGACGGCAAGGTCATCATCGAGAAGACCTGTCCGCAGCACGGCACGTTCACCGACGTGCTCGCGATCAACCCGGCGTTCCTGACGCGCATCGAGAGCCTGTTTCCCGGCCGCGACTATCACGGCGGTCACCGATCGGCTGCACAACCACGGCACGTCGTCGATCAAGCTACGGCCGCGGATCGGTGCTGACGGTCGACCTGACCAACCGCTGCAACATGATGTGCGACCCGTGCTTCATGGACGCCAATCAGGTCGGCTACGTGCACGAGCTGACGCTGGACGACGTGAAGAAGATCCTCGACGACGCGCTGACGATCAAGCCTCGGCGTCAGCTGACGGTGCAGTTCTCAGGCGGCGAGCCGACGATCTCGCCGATCTTCCTTGACGCCGTCGCCTACGCCCGCACGATCGGCTACTTCAGCGCGCAGGCTGCCGACCAACGGCATCCGCTTCGCGCAAGATCCCGACTACGCGGTGGCGGCGGCCAAGGCCGGGCCTCCGGATTGCGTACCTGCAGTTCGACGGCGTCGGCGAAGACGCCAACGCGCACCGCAAGGTCGGCAATCTCTTCGACGTGAAGCTGCGCGCGATCGAGAACCTCCATACGCGCGGGCATCGACATCGCGCTCGTCGTCACGATCGTTCGGACGATCAACGACGATCAGGTGGGTCGCGATCGTGAAGTTCGCGGTCGAGAACTGCGACAAGATCAGCTTCGTTTCATTTCCAGCCGGTCTCCTTCACCGGCCGCGACGAGGACATCGACGATCGAGACGCGAGCCGAGCGGCGCTACACGCTCTCGCACCTCGCGGAAGACATCAAGTCGCAGACCGGCGCCACCGAGCCGTTGCGCGACTGGTTTCCGCTTTCGGCCGCCAGCGCCGTGTCCGACGTCACCGATCTGATGTCTGGCCAGGCGCCGACTGGGGCACGATGAAATGCGGTTGCCACCCGGACTGCGGCACTGGCACGGCGCTGCTGATCAGCAAGAAGACGAAGAAGTGGGCGCCACTGCCGGAAGTGTTCGACGTCGAGACGGTTCTTCGACGACGCGCGGACGATTTCAGACTGCGGCTCGTGGTCCCCTGCTGACGAAGATCGCAGACGGCGCTAAGCGTGCTGCAGGAACTACAAGGCCGCGCGCGCTCCTGAAGGCTTCCGGCTCGTCGATCTTGATCAAGAAATTCGACAAGCAGAGCGGCGGCGCGCTCGGGCGGCGTCGGCGCGCCCGCCGGACGGCAACCGCAAGTCGGACGAGTGGCTGGTGCTCTTCATCGCCGGCATGTGGTTCCAGGACCTGTGGACCTACGATTTCCGGCGCACCGAGATGTGCATCATTCCGTACGCGACGCAGATGGGCGAAATCTCCTTCTGCGCCTACAACACCGGCGTCGGCTGGCGGTACATCGTCGAGCAGATGAATCAGACGGCGCACCGTGGCCGAGTGGTACAGGAGCACGGAAAACACGCCGTTTACGCCAGCCCGCGCAGGCCCGTTCCGCTTCCGCCCCCTCGCAGCCGATCGCCCCTGACGATTCCCAAAGACGGTCTTCTGGTTCCCGTCGGTTTGAAGACGGCGTCCGCAGTTGGCTCCGGTCGTGAGTCCCGTTTTACAGACCAGCGACCCGGTCACAAGCGCCTAGCTCATTTGATGCCACCATCTCAGCCTGAGAAGTAACAAGAACGGGGCCTACAGTGATCGGGCCACGGGACCATGCGGACGCGACGCCGCCCGGTGTCGCCCCCCCAGTCGAGGCTGAGCAGCGGGAGAGGCCGGTTACATCGCGGTCGTCACCAGCGCCATGAGCACCATCATGGCAAAGATCTCGGGCGTGATGATGCCGAGGTCATAACCGACGTTCAGTGCAGCGAGCTCCATCAGTCCCCAGTGTTCATAGGCGCGAGTGCCACCGAATCGCGCCACGGAAGGCCCGTCCAGCGCGCGGCGAGCACCATGCGCAGCACCGGTGTCGTATTACCGCGATGATCGCCCAGACAGGTCGCCCAACTCGCCAGATCGCCGAGCAGACCGATTCGTGTGCGAGCCTGTGTAAACTCCGAAAAAAACGGTAGCAAAAACACCGAACTCAGGCTCTCAAGCCGATCGCGCAGGACAGCACGGAAGGTGCACTCCGACGGGCATGATGGCACCGGCAGAGGCGCCGAACAGAGCATGGATGCCGATGATCGGTGACGAGCGCGCTGACACGACGCAACACTGCCAGAACGGTGATGGCAATACGCTCCATGCTGGGCGTGTCCCCCTCTTTATCGGGGCTCAGCACGCGCGCTGCAAGGCGGACGGCCGATGAAGATCATCACCAGTGCGAATATGACCGATAGCGAAACGATCGTGAGCAGCGTCACGATAACCGCCCGCGGTCGTGATCGCGACCACGAAACGAGCATGCTCCACGCCAGCTGACATCATCGATCGCCGCGCACGTGATTGCGATGCTTCCAAAGATTGTCTGCGTCAGGTGGCGTTCTTCAGGATGCGCGCCAGCACCGGGAAGCTGTGATGCTCGTCGCGATTCCGCAGAACAGCGCAAAGGCATGAAACGGCACGCCCGGCGGGGCGTACGCGTGAAAGAGCGCGGTGACAGCGCAACGCCGAGCGTAAAACGGAATGATGATGCTGAAGTGGCTGACGGCAAGTGCCGTTTGGGCTCGCCCGCGTAAAAATAGGATGGCTCAGCTCCGCGCCGACGATGAACATGAACAGCAGCACGCCGATCTGACTGAGCAATTGCAGGACCGGCATCGATTCGTTCGAAACAGAAAACTGCTTGCGCCTGGCATCAGCAGCCAGCCAAAGAGGCGATGAGCCCAACAGCACTTCCAGCGGAATTTCGCCGATCACCGCCGGTTGTCCCAGACGATGTGCAACACTCCCCAACGCGCGCGTCGCGAGCACAATGACGATCAACTGGAGGATGAGGCGCGGCAGCCAGATACTGCACACATTGTCGAGCATCTGCGGAGAGCGCCTGGGGACTGCCCAGCCGAGGAAACCACTTCGACACCCTGCGTGGGAACCATCCGCTGCCGAGCTGAATCAATCCAGCGACGGCGAGGACGGCCACCCCGGTGATGACGAGCAGGTAGACGGGTAATCGCGTCTCAGAATGTGGATGGCCAGCCGAGGCCGATTATATCGGCTGGAATGATGCCATAGCTCGCTGACCGTGATGGCCGTAAGAATTGTCATTGCTCCTTTCCAGTCAGCGGTACTCGGCGGTCAGCGGCGCGTGGCGTGATAGGCAGTGGCGAGCGGAGTCGGACCGCGCCACAGCGATCGAGCCGTCTGGGCGCGCGATAGACGATCACCGCCGACATGCCCGGAAACGAATCGACGAGGGCGAGACCGGCTTTCGGGCCGAGCACGAACGCCGCCTTCGACATCGCGTCGGCGAGCGTGCCGTCGCGCGACAGGATCGTCACGCTCAGTGATCGCAGCCGCCGGCTGCAGCGTCTGCGGGTCGAGGATGTGGCCGTAGCGCGCGGCCGCTCGTCTCGAGCACGTTGTAGGAGTCGGCGGAGGTCGACACCGACGATCTCCCCTGTCTCGACGACTGCCGAGCACCTGACCGCGCACGTCGGGATCCTGATGCCGACGGTCCACCGGGCCTTGCCGGGCGGCGCGCCGAGCAGATACTGGTTGCCGCCGGCATCGATGAAGCCGCTCAGCCCGCGGCGCCGGAGCACGCCGGCGGCGATGTCCACGGCGAATCCCTTCGCAATTCCGCCCAGGTCGAGCTGCGACGCCAGGGTGAGTCGAATCGAACGGTGCGGCGATCGGCATCGAGCAGCACGCTGCCGGATAGTCAACCAGCGGGCGCACCGCGGCGAGTTCGGCGGCCGTCGGCACGTGCGGCGTCCTGTCGTGAAAGCCCCACAGCCGCACCAGAGGTGCGATGGTGACGTCGAACGCGCCATTCGACGCGGCGCTGACGCGGCCGCGCAGCGTCGAGCACGGCGAACATCGGATCGCTGACCGTCACCGGACTGCGCGGCTGGCGTTCGCGGTTGATCAGCGCCAGCTCGCTGTCGTCGCGGTAATCGCTCATCAGGCGATCGATTTCGGCGAACGCCGCGAACGCTTCGTCGATCGCGGCTGCGGCGCGTCGCCTCGTCGCCGCCGAAGGCCTGCACCTCGATCGAGGTGCCCATCAGGCACGGTACTGGTGGGATTCCTGCGTCTGAGCGCGCACCACGACGCCGACCAGCAGCGCGGCTCCGATGGACGCAGACGCAGGCGCAGCGTGGATCGGCTCGCCATCGATCGAACGGCGTCTCGAATGCGCGCTACTTGCAGCCGCAGCCGCCGCTCTGGACGCCGTAGCCGCCGGCCGAGCCTTCACGCGCTTCCTGATAGTGCGTCATGTACGCGACCGCAGGTCGCATCGGCGATCGAAGATCATGCACGGGTCCGCGAGGCGGCCGCGCTGCCACGGCTGCACGGTCGCGCATCCTCCGGCGGCAACGGCCGCGACGGCGAGCAGCGATACGACGAAGCGTGTCTGCTGTGTGAGTGTCATCACGGCTCCGCGAGAAGCTGGGCGATCTCCTTCCGGTAGATGCACATCCACGTTGCCGGAGTAGCCCATGTGCGTGAAACGAATCGCGCCCGACCTGATCGATCAGGAACGACGACGGCATGCCCTTCACGCCGAATGCCTCAGGGCGCGCTGCCGCTTCGGATCGAAGAGCACGGTCATCCGATGCGGATGCGCCGGCGAGAAACGCGTCGGCGCTCTTGGCGTTGCTCGTCGAGGTTGACGGCGACGACTTCGAGACCGCTTCGGCTGGCATCTCGCGATAGATCGCATCGAGCGCCGGAAACGACGTCTTGCAGGGGACGCACCAGCTCGCCCAGAAGTCGACCAGCAGCACCTTGCCGCTGAACGTCGACAAGCGGACGCGGCGCGCCGTCCGCGGCCTGCAACGTGACGTCGGGCGCGATGCGCCGACGTCCGCCGCAGCCACTGTCGGCCAGGGCCACGCAGCGGCGGCCCGCTACAGCCATCGCCACCAGAGCATCGTCAGAGCCGATCCACGCATGTCGCCGACCATTGCTCCTGCGCCATGAATCGCTCGCTAGCGGTTGAACGACCTTCACCGGCACGCGCAGCCCGGTTGACACGATCGCCGCCTCGAAGCCGTTGTCAGCTTGATACCGCTCATGCTTGCAGGCTCAACGCCGGTGCCCTCGGGAAACCACCACCATTGGCCCTTCGGTGTCAGCACGACGCGGCCCGTGTAGGTGTTCGACGCGAACGGTTCGAGCCGGAAGTCGGCCGTGTGATGCTGCGGTGTGCCGGTACGTCGACGGCGCCCAGAAGTAGGCGCCAGTCTGATTGTAGCGTCGATAGGCGAGGCTCAGCAGCACGTCGGATCCGAAATGATGCGACGACGCCCGACGCTGAAGGTGTTCGACGACACGTCCCAATCGTCGGTGTAGCGGCGATAGTCGGCCTCGAGGTAGGTCTCGCCGGGATCGCCTGCCGCAGCCGCGCTGAGACAGCGTCTGCCGCGTGCGGGCGTCGGGAACGTTGCCGAGCACCAGCTCGCCGTTGACGTCGGCGCGGAGGAACGGATTGTCTTGATAGCCGGCGATGTGCTGCAGCTCGTAGCCGAGCTTGCACGATCGAGGTTTTCGACAGCGTCTGTGTCACCGTCGACGAAGCCGCCGCTCTGATACTGGTTTTCGGTGTCCGGGCAGTGGATGCAGCTCCGGCTGGTTCAGCGAGAACGAGAAGCCGCCGGCGACGGTCGTGTTGCCGCCCGCCAGATCGCGCGACACCGACGCGAGGCCGGTCGTCGAGCGATAGAAGTTCTCCTGGCTGTGAGCGCCGCCGATCGTCAGCTTCGTGTCGCCGTAGCTGTGCGTCGCCGACGCACCGACCACCTGGCGGTGACTGTTGATGCCGTCGTTGTGGCAACGCACGCAGGAATCCGAAGCCGCCGAAATCGCGTCGAGGACCGTAGTTGATCCGCAGGCTGAGTACGCTCGGTGTAGTCCTGCGCGAGATCGACCGTCGGGCTGAGGACGGTCACGCCGCGCGTGTCCTGGAACCCATGGAAGTCCACGGCGACCTCGTTGGCCTGCTGCTGCCCAGTTCAGCGAAGCGACCAGGGAGGCCAGAACCGGAGCGGCGATCAGGGTCACGGAGCGTCGGATCGTCAATGGATCGTTACCGGCTCTGCTGGGCGTTGTAATAGACCATCCAGCGGAACACGATGGTCGCCTCGGTGACCGCGTCGCCGGAAAGTAACGCATCATGCTGCCGCCCGGCGAGCAATCGACGACGACCGAGCTGCTCGCGTCGCCGGGGCGCTGGCCAGCGATCGTCGCCGTGTAGGTCTCCACGGAATAGTTGCCGGCGGCGCGGCGCGCACCGTGACACGACGAGGCAGTCGCGATCGAAGATCGGCTTTACGTCCTGCTGGTAGGCCAGGGGTTGGACGCCGATGGCGCTCGGTCCGAACGGAAATCCGGGATCGCCCGTGTCGGTCGCTTTCTGCCCTTGCAGGCACGAGGCCGCGAGGACCGCCACGAACCCAACGGAACACCGGTAGCCAGCGCAGGTGCGTCCGGCCGACGGCGTCACCGCAGGATTCCGCTGGCATCGGATGGGATGAAGGATGCAATGCACATGCCCCACCCGGATCCGTCGTCCTTGTCCGAGGCACTGCCTTGCCGGGATGCGTTTCACCGCCGTCGCCCTCAGTTCGGGCGTTCGTGACGTGAGCATTATGGGGACATAAGGAATCCCTGTGTTATTATGCGTCGACAGTCTGCCCGCACGAGATGACGGACGCAGGGACACATGCGGGTCGCGTTCCTTCGAACACGGTGATTCTCGGCGCCGTTCGGCGGTGAAGTAGTTCTTCAATCTGCCGTCTGCAATCTGCCATCTGCCGTACACACGCGCTGCCGGTGCCACGCGCTATCATCCGTCGCGATGATAGAGCGAGGCGCAGCAGATCCCGGACGACCAGACCGATCAACCGTCCGGCCCACGTGTTGTTCGCGAGCCTGATCGGCACCACGATCGAGTTCTTCGACTTCTACATTTACGCGACGGCAGCGGTGCTGGTCTTTCCGACGCTGTTCTTTCCGTCGTCCGATCCCGCGTCGGCGACGCTCGCCTCGCTCGCGACGTTCGCGCATCGCGTTTCGTCGCGCGGCCGATCGGATCGGCGCTCTTCGGTCACTTCGGCGATCGCGTCGGCCGCAAGACAACGCTCGTCGCGGCGCTGCTGACGATGGGGTTGTCCACGGTGCACGATCGGCCTGCTGCCGACCTACGCGACGATCGGGATTGCCGCGCCGCTGCTGCTCGCGACTCTGCCGCTTCGGTCAGGGACTTGGACTCGGCGGCGAGTGGGGCGGCGCGGTGCTGCTCGCGGTGGAGAACGCGCCGCCGGGCAAGCGCGCGTGGTACGGCATGTTTCCCGCAGCTCGGCGCGCCGATCGGATTCCTGTTCTCGGGCGGCGTGTTCCTGATCCTCTCCGCGTGGCTGACCGACGAGCGCTTCTTCTCGTTCGGCTGGCGGCTGCCCTTTCTGGCGAGCGCGGTGCTCGTCGTCCTCGGTCTGTACGTGCGGCTGACGATTGCCGAGACGCCGGTCTTCCGTGAGGCGATGACGCGGCACGAGCGCGTGAAGCTGCCGATGCTCGCGGTGTTACGCGACCATCCGCGCACGCTCGATCCTCGGCGTGCTCGTCGCGCTCTCGGCTTCACGTGATCTTCTATCTGATGACCGTGTTCGCGCTGTCGTGGGGAACCAGCGCGCTCGGGTTCAGCCGCGAGAAGTTTCTGGTCATGCAGCTCTTCGCGATCCTGTTCTTCGCGCTGACGATTCCGATCTCGGCGGTGCTCGCGGAGACCGGCCGCCGCCGGATGCTGATGTGGGCCAACCTGGCGGTCGCGGCGTTCGGCGTGGTCCTCGGACCGCTCTTCAGCGCCGGTACCACGGGCGCGGTGGTGATGATCGTGCATCGGCATGGCGCTCGTGGGCCTCGTGTTCGGACCGCTCGGCACGGTGCTCTCAGAGCTCTTCCTGACGCCGGTCCGCTATTCCGGCAGCTCGCTCACCTACAACCTCGCCGGCATCTTCGGCGCGTCGCTGGCGCCGTATGCCGCGACGTATCTCGCCACGACATACGGCCTCCACTACGTCGGCTACTACCTGTCGGCTGGCGCGCTGCCCTCGCTCATCGGGCTGCTTCGCGACGCGCGAGACCAAGGACGACACGCTCTGAACCAGCGAGTCGAAGCAATCTGTCCAGTGCCGCGGCACGATGGCGCCGTTACTGGTGAATCGGACCCGGAAAGGCGTAAGCTCGCGTCGAACGGGATCTGATCGGTGTTTGTCGAGGAGGAATTATGAAGCGCATCTGTTTGTCGCTCCTGCCGACGCTGCTACTCGTTGCGCCCTCCCAGGCGCCAAACCGGTCCCTGCACCGAGACCGCGATCAATCAAGGGAAGACGTCCCCGCGGAAGACATGTTTTCCTACATGCCCGCGTGCGGGAAGCCGGTGATCGGAAAAGGGGACGTTCAGAAAGCCAATGCGGAGAATTTCTCCGGACGCACGAACGTCACGCGTTCGTGGGGCAGCGACCACCGGATCGTTTCCTCACCTTCGGGGGACATGGCGTACGATGCGCGGACTCAGCGAATGGGGTATGACGAAGCGGAAAGCACACCGACTTCGAGGCGGCGATGCTCATCGTCTACCGCGCCAGGGATCGGTGTGCCAGACCGTGGCGTTGACGATGCACCCGCTCGGGGCGCCTGAGAAATAGCGGCTCGCCTCAGGCTTCGCTCGGCTGATAGTAGCGCTCCGTCGAGCTCTGTGTCGGTTAGCCAGTGCGGGCCCGGCCCCTGGTGGTTCCGTGAAGGGATCCACGGAGATGCGCTGATAACGCACGTCCAGAATCTGCAGTTGCTCCGTACCGCCAGGCGCGTGAAGGACCACGCGGTCGCCGGGCGCGGACTTCATCAACGCGCGCGCCAGCGGCGACAACCAGCTGATGTGGCTGCGATGCAGATCGACCTCGTCGACGCCGACGATGCTGACCACCCGCTCCGATCCAGCCGCGTTGGCGTAGCGCACGGTGGCTCCGAAGAAGACCTGCCTCGATGCCCGCCCGCCTCTCGAGGCTTCCGGGTCCACCACTTCCGCGGCATCGATCCGTTTCGTGAGAAAGTGAATTCGCCCATCGATCTGGCGCAGCCGCCGTTTGCCGTACTGGTAGTCGGCGTTTTCGCTGCGATCGCCGTTGCTGGCCGCCCAGGCCACCACCTGGGTCACGGCCGGCCGTTCCCTGGTGAGCAGAAACCGCAGCTCATCTCTGAGCCGCTGCAAGCCGCTCGGAGTGATGTAGTTCTTGGTAACCGCCTGGCTCATTCAGCTTCGACCGATTCAATCACGACGGCCAGACGCGCTCAAGCAGCGGAAGGCGAGTTATTGAAACAAATCCGCGCCGGGTGCCGTCGGGAAGGCGGGAATGAGAGGGATCGCCCCGTTCCAGGCGCGAGCGCGCAGCCGGCAAGACGCGCTGCACAACCTCCGGCGTGAACTGTGACCGGTGACACGTCATCGAGCGCTCCGCCGCCTCGGAGATCTTCCGGCGCGAAGGGGACCCGCACCGTGAAATACGCCGCCTGCGGCACGGTCAGGGGCGGCTCTCCGCGCTGAGGGTTCATGGCGCGCATGGCCTCCACGCGGCAGATTCATGTAAAGAAGACGCGTTGCGGCACCCCTGGCGCCCCGGCTCGCTGCAGCTGCGTCACGATGTTGCTCACGATCCGGTGGTCAGGGTGGCCCGTGCCGCCATCCGGCCCCCAGGTGATCACCGCATCGGGACGAAGGCGCCCGAGTTCCTCGGCGATGCGCTGCGTCACGCGGTAGATGAGCGCGCGGTCGCCGGCGTAGTCGCCCAGTTTGCCATCGGGGAAGCCGAGCAGGATCGGCGGCTGGATGCCGAGCGCCAGCGTGGCGCAGCGCGCCTCGTCGGCGCGCTGGCGGACGAGTTCCTCGCCCTGCACGGTGGACGTCGGGGCGCGGGATGTGGCCCTGCTGGCCAGCAGCCCGCGACGCCGTCGCTCGCGATGATCAGATACACCTGCACGCCCTCGCGGGCGTACCGGGCGAGGATGGGGTGCCACGGGCCCCTCGTCGTCAGCATGAGCGGTCAGCACTGCCAGCGTCCTGGGTGCGGCGCCGGACGAGATGTCAGATGTGGAGATCGTGATCACTCCGAGGATGGCCAGAGCGGCATTCGTTGACATGGCGCGTTCCTTTCCGAGGAAGTCTGCGGCCAGGAACGTCGTCGGGCAAGCGCAAGGACGCGCCAGCGGTCCGGTGGCGCGTAATGGCGCACCGGTCCATATCGGGCGAGGGATTCGAACGGCGGCTAGCACTGATCGACGCGCGGAAGGACTCGCATGAGCCCTCCCGCGCGGCCGGCCAGCGCAAAGACCGACGTGGCGTCTTAGTCTCTGGTCGCCAGATCGTAGATGAGCCCGCCAATGCCGCCGGCAGTCGCGCCAACGGCGGCGCCCTTCTTGCCCCCTGCGACCGCGCCGATCAGGGTTCCGGCACCAGCGCTGCCGCCGATGATGAGGGCGTCCTTTCCCACGACCGCTTTTCGGTGTGCGCGCTGATCGGGTCGTGCTCGACCACCGAGGGCGACCGTGCGATCTCGCTCCGGGTTGCCCGTTCGCTGACCTCGACCGGGTGCAGACCCTTCTCGTCATGCAGATACACGCCGTGCGGATCTTCCTGGCTGCGCCGGAATCACCAGTTGCGCCTTCGACCGTCGGCGAGCGTGACGGGAACGACTGTCCCACTGGAGGGATCCGTCCGGCGTCGTCACCGCTCCGGCGTGCGCGCCGGTAATCCCATAGCGCTGCTCGACGTTCTCTGGGCTCAATCGCCTGCGCATCGCGTCCGCAGGCCGATGCGAACATCCCACCGAAGCACAAGACCGACTGCACTGGCTGAAGTGACGAATGATGTACCACGCATGATCGAGATCCTTGTTCCGCGGTCACATGCGAGCGCCGCGGCATCGTTCGGGAGAGCGATCAGAAAGAACTGTGCCATCACTCTGTGCTGCCGGGAATCATCGGATCCCGGCCGAAAACCGAAGTCAGTCATCGAACGCGGACCGAAGTTGTTAGTGTGCTCACGGTTTTGAATGACGCTGGAAAGATCGTTGTTCACTTTTTCCGAGCGCTGCTGTCTTGTTGAACGGACACGAGAGGTCGGCATGGTCCTCGGCTTGAAGCCTTCGCGCCCCATCGCTAACTCAGCTAGGAGTGGGCGTCGCTCGGCGCGGAGATCCGCTAAGATGCGCGCGGAGGCACGTGCAGTCCATGGCCAAGCGAACGACAATGCGCAGCCGATCGGGAAAGAAGCTGTACGCGGTTCGAGAAAAATCCGGACGCTTCAAGGACATTCAGACCTACGAGCGTGCCCATCGGCAGGACATGCAGCGCAAGAGCAAAGCGGAGAAGCGAGCCGCCGGCAGAAGCGCGCTGCCGGCAAGAAACGCGCTGCCGGCAAGAAGCGCGCAGCCGGCAAGAAGCGTTAGAGGCGTAGCGCACTTATAATCAGCCCACGATGCAGAAGCCGCCACAGCACCTCGTATTCGCTGGCGACGTCGTCCGCTGGCGCAGCGTCGGCGGCTGGTGCTCGCCGAAGTGGCGTACGAGCCCGGTCAGCGGATTCACGCCAGGCACGCCCATGCCCGATTCGTGCTCGTGCTCAAGGGCTCGCTGACCGAAGGCGGAGACTCCACCGCGCCGGCGCACGGTCCGTCCACTCTGCTGTTTCAGTGCGCGAAACCAGTCACACGCCTACAGCGCATCGGGCACGCGGCGCGGTCTGCCTCGAGATCGACATGGATCCCTCGTGGATCGCGCGGGTGGAGGCGCAGGCCCCGCTGCCAGGGCGGAGCGCGGCGTTCAGACGCGGGCTGCTGCTGCATCTGGCGCAGCGCCTGTACGGCGAATTCCGGCTGCGCGACGACGTGTCACGGCTGGTGATCGAGAGCCTGACGCTCGGCGCTGCTTGCGCAGGCGTCGCGGCGGGTTCGGCAGGTCCGCCGTCCCGCGCCGCTGTGGCTGCAGGCGGCGCTCGGATTCATCGAGCTGCATTTCACGGATCGGCTGTCGCTTGCGTCGGTCGCGAGCCAGGTCGGCGTGCACCCCGTCCACCTGGCGCGGACGTTCAGCGGCGTCCATCAGACGTCGTTCGCGTCCTACATCCGCCAGCTGCGCATCGAATTCGCGATGCGGCAGCTCGCCGGTCCTCGGCGCTGAGCGACATCGCCGTCGCCGCCGGGTTCTGCGATCAGAGTCATTTCTCCGCGATCCTTCAAGGAGCACACCGGCCTGACGCCCGGCGCCTATCGCGCGACTCTTCGCTAAGCCGGTCCCAATCCGCTCGGCCGATCCAAGACGCGCGCCGCCCGATTCGAGACACTCATCCGCACTCAGGATGGGTCTCTTCACCAAGAAGTCTCTCGAAGAACTGCGCGATGAGGCCGAACGGCGGCCTGCGGCGCCGCCCTCGGGCCGCTGAACCTGACTGCGCTCGGCATCGGTCTCGATCATCGGCACCGGCATCTTCGTCCTCACCGGGACGGCCGCGTCGCAGAACGCTGGTCCCGGCGCTGGTCTACTCGATGCTCATCTCGGCCGCCGGCTGCGCGTTCTCGGGGCTTGTGCTACGCCGAGTTCGCCGCGATGGTGCCGGTGGCCGGCAGCGCCTACACCTACGCCTACGCCACGGTCGGCGAGCTGGTGGCGTGGATCATCGGCTGGGACCTGATCCTCGAGTACGCGCTCAGCGTCGCGACCGTGGCGGTCGGATGGTCGGGCTACTTCGTCAGCTCTGGCCCGCGACGTCGGGCATCGTCATCCCCGCCGTCGCTGGCCGGCCGCCGCCGGGGTCTGTTCAACCTGCCCGCCGCCGTCGATCGTGCTCGTCTGTCGCCGGCGCTGCTCGTCATCGGCATCAAAGCAGTCGGCTGACACCAACACGGTGCTGGTGGCGATCAAGATCGATGGTGCTCGTGGTCTTCGTCGTCGCCGGCGCGTCGCCTACGTCAACCGCGCGAACCTGACGCCGTTCGTGCCGCGCGAACCACGGGCGCAGTTCGGCCAGCTTCGGCTGGAGCGGCGTGCTGCGCGGCGCGGGCGTGATGTTCTTCGCCTACATCGGCTTCGACGCCGTCTCGACGGCGGCGCAGGAGGCGCAGCAACCCGACGCGCGACATGCCGATCGGCATCCTCGGTATCGCTCGCGATCTGCACGGTGCATCTACATCGCTGGTGGCGGTCGTGCTGCATCGGCATCGTGCCGTACCAGCGGCTCAACGTCGCCGATCCGCTCGCCGTCGGCATCGACGCGACCGGCCTCGACCTGGCTGAGCGCCGGTCATCAAGATCGCGGCGCTGTTCGGGCTGTTCAGCACGATGCTCGTGCAGCTCCTGGCGCAGACGCGGATCTTCTACTCGATGAGCCGCGACGGGCTGCTGCCGCGCGCTCTTCGCGGTCGATCCACCCGCGCTTCCGCACGCCGCATCTCAGCACGATGCTGACCGGCGGCCATCATCGCCCTGGTGGCAGGGCTGACGCCGATCGCGGTGCTCGGTCAGCTCGTGAGCATCGGCACGCTGCTCGCGTTCGTGCTCGTGAGCATCGGCGTCGATCGTCCTGCGTCGCGTTGCTCCCGACGTGCCGCGCCCGTTCCGGACACCCGGCGTCCCGTGCGGTCCCGGTCGGCGGGGCGATCATCTGCCTGGCCCAGATGGTCGGTTCTGCCGGCGGCCACGTGGGTTCGTCTCTTCATCTGGCTCGCGATTGGCCTGGTCATCTACGCGTCGCACGGATTCCGCCACGCGTCGCAGGCTCGGAGTGCGTCTTCGTCCGTCGTCTGACCATTCGCGGGTCAGCGCAGCATGCGCCACGCACGATCCGCGGCGGTGACACCGCGTACTGCGCTTCCTCGAAGAGCGAGAGGCCGCTCACGTCCGAGTGCGCGAACAGCAGTCCGTCGATGCCTCGCCAGAGCGTCTGACGTTCGGCGGCGAAGATCGAGCCCACCGTTGGCCGGACCATCGCGTGCCCCATACGCATGATGTCGACGCGCGAGACGCAGCTTCCGGATGCTCGGATGCACCCGCTCGAGATCCGACGAGGATCGCTTCCTTCCAGAAGGCCCAGTCCTTTTCCATGCAGGACCCGCCGGTTGCGCCGCCGCCGAACCCTGCCGCCAGCGCCCAGTAGAACGTCCACACGGTTCGATCTCGCGAACGTCCTGAGCGACTGGTGCATGGCGTCGACGTAGCCAAGCGTCGGCGAGTTCATCGACCACGTTGTCCCACGCCGAGCTCTTCCCGGTCGAGGTCGGGAATGGCGTCCAGCGTCAGGTTCGCCGTCAGCCACGGCGAGTATTCGAACTTCGGCAGCGGCGGCAGGCCGTCGACGAGGTATGGCGCCGGGAAACGTCGGCGCGGCAAAAATCACGACGCGGCAGCGGCATTCCGGTTTCGCCGGCCCGGACGAGGAACGCCGGACCCTCACGCCGGATCGCCGAGACCGGGAGGCCCGGTCGAACGAATCCGGCCCACCGCGCTTCAGCAGCTGCTTCGACGATCCAGCCGTTGCCCTCCGGCCAGGTGAGCGGTCGCCTTTTTCCTCGCTGTCCCGTGACGCGAAGTAGTGAAGTGCCGGCCCACGCTGAGACGTCCGACGCCATGCGCGCCGTAATCGTCGCGGCACACGTAGTTCAGTTGCCAGGCGACAATGGCTTCGAATCGAATCGATTCGCCGCCAGCGAGTCCAGCGAAAGAGACCTGCGGTCGAGCGGCTCGTCCTGGCTTCGACAGCGCCGGATCTCGAGCGGCACCGTAAAGCGCCCGGTGGCGCGGAGCCGTCGGTCATCTCCGCCAGCCGGCGAAACTGATCCGCGATCCGTCGCGGTCGCCCACCGACCGGCTCGATGCCCTCCTGCCAGCGGCCGTAGATATACAGCCGCTCCTGCGGAGCTGAGGCACAAGTAACGCTCTTCCCACGTGCCATCCGGCTTCAGAGACGCCCAGGCTCTGCGAAAAGCTCGCCTGACGTAGGTGGCGCGCTTGGCCGGCGCACCGGGCACGTAGTGCGCGGCCCACGGATAGGCGCTGGTCTCGCTTTCGCCCCATCGCGAGTTGCCGCCGGCTTGCGCGTTCATCTCGAGGACGACGAACGAATCGACGCCGAACGCGCTTCTGCAGATGCCACGCGGCGCTGAGCCCCGCGATGCCGCCGCCGACGACGACCACCGGCACTCGAACCGATTCGACGCGCCGGGCGCATCGGCCGCCGGTCGCGCGAGCGGGTGCGACGACGACGTCGTCGTTGACGAAGCCGCCGGGAATCGGCGATCCGCCTGATCGACAAACCCACCAGCGCCGCCGCCGCGATCGCAGATCGCGACGCGGGCGGCAACGTCCCGAGCCCCGTTGCCTCGCGCCGGCTTCAGTGATGATCTCGCGCCATTCGGATTCCGAGCGTCCGGACGAGAACCTGATCGTTCAGGCGATTGGCGGGCATCGGCACGCGCGCCATGTCCGACGGAAGTCGAAGCAGCGTCGCGCAGGCTCCCGGCAGCCAGGAACCGGAGTCCTTGCCGGGCAGGACGGCCGGCGGGTGAACGCGTGGTTTGCTCGCCAGGACGAATCCCCACTCGCCGAACGACGGCACGTAGGCGTGATACGGGATAGGTCTGGAAGCCAGTCGTTCTGACACGTCTCCTCGATGCACCAGAAGCGATCGCCGCGCGAACATCGGCGAGGTGCTCTGGACGACCGAAGGCGCCGCGCTCGCTCAGGTGGTGCGCCGAGCGCCGCGAAGAAGACGGTGCGTGTAGAGCTTGCCGAGCGAGTAGTTCGTCGGGTCGGGAAAATCGACGACCACGAAATCGAAGCTGTCGCGTCGATCGAATCGACCCGGCGAAAGCATCGGCGTTGATCACCTGGACCTGCGAGCGAGAGCAGCGACCGTCGTTCAGCGCCGTCAGCATCGGGTTGCGGAGAAACAGCGCTGGTCATCTCGGGATCGAGATCCACGAGAGTGATGCTTCTCGACCTGCGGAGTACTTGCAGAATCTCGCGGCACAGCGAGGCCGTCGCCGCCGCCGAGCACGAGCACTCGGCGCGCACCGGCGACCGCCGCCAGGCCCAGGGTGCACCAGCGCCTCGTGATAGCGGTACTCGTCGCGCGAGCTGAACTGGAGATGGCGAGTTGAGGAACGAGGCGAAGATCGTCCTTCCATCGGGTCAGCACGATGTGCTGGTAGCGCGTGTCGCGGCGACAGGATGATTTCGTCGGCGTAGATGTTGTCCTCGGCGAATGCGCTGATGCGCCGGCCCCTCGAGCAGCGCGACGCGACAGACATGACGATCGCCGCAGCGCAGGCGGCCTGCAGCCGCTCGGCGCCGACCAGTCTGGTCGCCGAACAGCCGCGTGCTCCACAGCGCGCGACGCCGGCGTTGACCAGACCGGAAGAACAGCGCCGACGCGCGACCAGTCCGAGCGCGGGGACGATGCTCAAGCGGAAACAGCACCGATGCGACGGCGCGCCGAGGTAGTCGAAGCGTCAGCACGTGCGCACCGCGTCGCTGAAACCGGTAGCGGCTCCCTGATGAGGCGCATCAGCAGCGGGATCTCGAGCCCGACCAGCGTCCCGAGCACCAGCACGATCAGGTAGAGAAGCAGCTCGAAGCCCTGTGTGAACGCGAAGGCCAGGAACAGAGCGCTCGACGAAAAGCCGCCGACGACGCGCGATCAGGAGCTCGATCGGATGAACTGCAGCGCAACGATCGCGCGCGACGAAGCCGCGAAAGGAAGCTGCCGATGCCCATGCGCGAAGAGGTAGGCGCCGATCACCGGTGGAGAACTGGAAGACGCTGTCGCCGACGCAGATAGCTCGCGACCGTGCCCGGCGATCAGCTCGTAGATGAGCCCGCAGGCGGCGACGAGCAGGATCGAGATGAAGCAGCGCGATGCGCCACGGAATCAGTGCACCGCCGCCGCGATGATGATGCAGATGCCGATCGACATCGCGCCCACCAGCACCGCCAGGGCGACAGTTCTTTTCCTCCACGATCTCCTCCCACAGGTGATACGGCGTCATCCGGTCGATGATGACGAACGCCAGCTACGAAGACCGTGATGCCGATGAACGCGAACACCAGCGCCGCGACGACGTTGCGAGCCATGTCCATTACTTTCACTCCGGAGAAGTGTCGGAAGGCGTCCATACGCCGGACGGTACGAGCCCGGGTTGTCGCGCACCGATCTTGGGCACCGTTCGGCACGGCCGTGGGCCGACGCTAGACTCCACCCCGATATTCCGCGACGCCCGTCAACACGACCACCAGCAGTCCGTACGCCGAGATACAGCCTAGTCATCATCGCCGTCGTCCTCGTCGACATCATCACGCCGCTCGAGGAGCCGCCTGACTCCTCCACCGCCTGCGCTCGAAGCTCAGCGCCCGCCACGACGTCAGCACCGGTGGCAGGACGAGCAGGGCCGAGGGCTGGCCGGGAACCAGAGCGACGTCACCGCGCCCCGAACCACGGTCACCTGATACGGGATTGGCTTGCTGCTCCGATCGCTTTCCGGCTCTATTCGCAGGAAATAGCGGCCCGCCGGGGCATCGCCTGGCAGCGTGACCGCACTCCGCGCGTCCCCCTTCAGTCCAGGATTCGCCGTCCTCGTAGCCGTGGTAGCGATGACACCTCGCGGCCGAAGTCGAGCCGTGTCTCCGGTCTCGTCGTTGATCAGCGATGTAAGCCGACGCCCAGCCGCACTGGTTGTCGACGCTCGCGGATCGTTTCCACCCGCACCGCCGCCGGCCGGCCTGCCAGCTCGAATGTCGGCGTCACGAACGAAGCGTCGCCTCCAGAAGTTCCCGGCCGTCCTGGCCCGCGGGTCGTAGACGAACCCCTGCGTGTTAAGACCTGCGTCTGCCGCGTCGTGACGACGTAATTGCCAGCCACAGCAGCGTCGCCAGGGCCGCCAGGAGCGCCGCGTTCTTCCACATCGCGCGGACGATCGGTCGATGGCCGAGACGGCTGGTTGGCGAAAATCCCCTTCGTGGCCTGGCGGCTGACCGGGCAATGCGGAGTCCGGCCCAGATGGTCGGCGCCGCTCACGTATTCGCTGACCGACCCACGTGACTTCCTTGTCGGGGCTGATCTCGGCCGAAAGCATCAGCGGCGGCGACACGCAGTCGGCGGCGGTGGCCGCGTTCGCCGACCCGCACCTGCCACGGGAATTCACCCAGCACGAATATCGTCGTCGCCGTCGCGGTCTGGAAGTGCCTGGAAGTTGTGCCCGTGATACGGGCGTGATGCCGAACTCGGCGTCGCCTCGCCTCCCGGCGAAAAAGCGGCGGCAGCGGGGAGACGGGGATTTCCGGTGCCCTGCGTACGCGGTGAGGGTAGTGAAAAGGCCGGCACGGGTTGAAGAGCAGATATCTCGTCGCCGGCGACGCCGCGCCGTGCCGTCGAAATCACGACTCTGGCGCACCTGGAATCCCACCACCTCGTAGACGACGTCACGAAGCGTGCCGCGAGTGCCGAGCGGGATGAGCGGCTCGAAGGGGACCGCATCCTTACGCTGCTGCAGGATGGTGACGCCGGCATCCCTGGCATCGAGCAGTGTGGCGGCGCTGACACGCGACGTTGACGGCGTGGCCGAACAAACGGACGGCAGTCACCGCTCCGCAGGCAGGACAGTTGAGCGATCCCGGACTGCGACGCGACGGCCACCGGCGGAAGTCCTGTCGCCATCTACCAGCCTTCGAATCTGGCGGACGTTGCGGAGCCGCAGCGCGTCGAAGTCGACGGTCTGGCCGATGGCTGCCGCACCGGCGCTTCGGTCCGCTGTAATCGAGGGTCGCGAAGTCCATTCGTTCCGACCGCAAAGTCGATGAAGGTGACGTCGGTCTTGTCCCAGCATTGGAATCCGCAGCTCTCCTTCGACCCCCGCCTGGCAGTGCGCCAGCGTCCGCGACGTGACCACGAAAACGGATGCCATTCCAGGTGAAGGCGCGCCCCAGCGGAGCCTGCTCGGCTGGAGGGAGCCGGGGCACGTCGACGCAGAAACTGACACGGCGAGCCTCGTTCTGCGCGTCCGACAGCCAGGCGTCTTTGCTGCCGTCGAGCACGAGTTGCCACTCGTTCCAGCCGCCCTGATCGTATTGATAGATGATGCGGCCGCCGACCGCGAATCCGCTGTCGCCGTAGCGGCCCTCCGGTCAGCAGCCGGATCGGCGAGGCGTCCTCCGGCAGGTCCGCCACCAGCCCCACGTTCTTGGAGATCGAGGTCGGTCCTCACGAGCACGGCTCGACAGTGCTCGCAGACGGTCTGCACGCTGCCCGACCAGCGGAAGGCGACGGGCGCGCCGCAGTTGGGACAGCTCGACGACCGGCTACTCATCGGCCTCGGCTCCCGCTCCGTTGCGCTGGGCGCCAGGCTCGATGCCTCCGCGACAGGGTCTGCTCCGAGACGGCGGACGTGGACCGTGCGGCGCCGAGCCGGTCGCGGAGGTTGTCGTGAGAAATCCCAAATCGGGCCGCGGCCGGCGGCAGAGCGAGATTCAGGCAAAGCGTGCCGTGCTCGGGAAAAAGAATGGCAGGCGACGTGAGACCCGGAGAGGACGGCGCAAGCCAGGTGACGCCTCCCGGCGCCGGCGAACTGCGTCCAGTGCGCATCCACCGCAGGGATGCAGTTCGAGGTCGTCGATGAGATGTGCGAATCATCGCCCCGCAGTGTCGCCACGTCGCGGAGAAGCTCCGGCGAGCATCCGTAGGCCTCGACTGACCCATTCCGACGCCGGATCACCTGACGCGGGGATCTCCCGTATGATCATCGGCGCGAATCGAGTGGCGATTATCACCAATCCGACGGGCAACGGCAATCGAGGAGCTGAATAAGGAAAGTGGGCGGGAGTGGCGCGGCCCGCCCCCGCCCTATAGTGCCTATGGCAGCGGAACGACCGCCGCCGCGCCGGGAATCAACGCATTCACGAGCCCAAAGAGCTGTCCTTTCTCGCCTTCCGTCACCGCGATCGGCATCGTCAGGCCGCCCGCGATCTTCGAGCATCCACCGGTCTTGACGTGACATGCGTTGACGGTGCCTCCAATTGCGCCGCCGAAGCCGCCCTCGATCGCGAACCAGCTGGCCTCGTCGGTTCCTCGACGACGTAGAGCGTCTTGCCAGCCGGAATCGAACTTCAGGTCGATGATCGAGGTGAACCCCGACGCCACGACCTCTGCACTCGCGGACTGGTGCCGCACTGCGCATGGCGCGTTCCAGGCTCGATGCGCCACACCTTCGACATGCCGGTGGGAGCGGAGCCTTTGTGAGCCGCCGACATAGGTCGTAGGCCCCGTCCGGACCGATGGCGAGGCTCGCCGTCACCGGTTGCGCCGGGATCGCAGGCGGTGGCAGGCCGCAAATCGGCGGCGGGCCGGCCGGGCAGTGCGCGAGAGCCTTGACGTTGGCGGTGGAAACCACCTCGCTGGGAAGCGTGTCGCGATCCAGTCCACGCGCCCGGAGCCAGTCGACGTTGAGCAGTGCGCGTTGGCTGCCGCATCCGCGACCACGATTCCGCGCGGCGTGCGCCGCGACGTCGAACGGATTGGAATCGATGGCGCCGCCGTCGGGATTCACGCTGGCTTCGAACGCGCCGAGATCCGCGACTTCGTGAACGGACCCGTGCACCACGAGATACAGCTTGCGGGCGGTCGGGGGTCTGGACCTTCCGGATTGCCGCCGGTCGTGGCGAACATGATGTGGCGGCTGATCGGCGCGACGTCCGGTGACACCTGGCAGCTCGCGATCAACTGACCCTTGCCGTTGCGCATTCACGATGCCGGCGCCGGCGTCCGCGACCAGCAGACTTCCCGTCGACGTCTGCGAGCCCGGTGACCGGCGTCGCGAACGGGAAGGAGTGGAACGTCGTCGTCATGTTTGGCGGGCGAGCGGCGCAGGAGAGTCCGACGATGAGTGCGGTGAGCAACAGTCCTGACGAGCGAGCGTGAGTCAGCATGTCGATGGTCTCCACGAGGTCAGGGATTGAGCGGACGTCAGATGCTACTCGCAGATGGCCTCCCGACAGGTAGACTTCAGCGCGTCCCGCGAAAAATTCCCGATCGCGCGAGGTGGTGGCTCGAATTCACGAAAACACGCCTCAAAACCGCGATCGCGGCAGGCAGGCCGATTCGCTACGTGCTCGCCGGCGAACCGGGCCGATGGAGTGACGGCAGGAATTTCGCTGTCCTGCGTGACGAAGCATTGGCACGCCGCGGTAGCGGCGCGCGACCGAGGACGATCCCGACGGCCGCGCCGTGGGCCACGCCCCCATCCGCCAAGGCGGCGTTCTGGAAGGTCGCTAGTCCTGTGGCGCGCGTCGGGGCGGGACGGTCGCAACAGCGCCATGTTGTGTGAGGTCGCCGACCGTCCTGGTGCGTGGGCGGCTCCAACGGGTCGACGGTTTCATGCCTGATGACGGATGCACAGTGGCAGCGTAACGAGCTTGTGCAGGTCCGCAGCGGAAAGCGAAGCCGCCAGGACGATTCCACGCCCCGGTTTTGAATCATCCCGTTGATGAACGCGAGGTCGTTTACCCGGATCGATCCAGAACGCCGGTGCCAAGTACGCCACCCCATGCTGAGTGCGTGCCTTTCCCGTACGGCAGGCTGCCGGCGCGCTGGGGTCGACATAGACGGCGAAGTCGAGCACACGGCGCTAAAGCCGATCAGGATTGCCCTGCGAAGTCGTGCCGTCGACGGTCACACGTCAGCCTGCCGATGTGGTTCTCGGTCATCAGGCCGGACGGTCACGTGGACATGCGACGACGCCGCTTCCCGGCGATTATCTCGCCGCCGTTCAGCAGCATCTGGCAGAAGCGCGCGTAGTCGTGCGTCGAGCCGACGAGGCCGCCGCCACCCGACTCGAGCCGCGCCGGATCTTCGAAGCCGCCGCGATCGGTCCGCGCGACGTTCATCACCAGCTTGTTCTGCTGCGTGTCCCAGTGATACACCTCGGTGAAACGCGGCTTGCGATCCGGCGTGACGTAGAACGCCGTATCGGTCATCCCCATCGGACCGGTGACGTGCTGCTTGAGGTAGTCGCCGAATTTCTGACCCGAGAGCTTCTGCACCAGGTAGCCCTGAATGTCGACGGCGACGGAGTACGACCACTTCGTTCCGGGCTCGTAGAGCAGCGGGATGGTGGCGACCTTCTTCATCATCTCGTCGAGATCCGCGGACGCCAGCACGCGCTCGATCGCGGAAGGCCTTGTTGACCGGATCGTCGCCACCGAGGCCGTAGCCGAAGCCCGCCGTATGGCTCATCAACTGGCGCATCGTCGCCGGCTTTTCGGCGCGTCGAGCACCGGCCGCGCCGTCGGCGCCGGTCACGAGCTTGCCGTCCGTTGTCCCAGGTCAGCTCTTTCAAGCCCGCCAGCTCCGGCGCGTAGCTTCGTGATCGGATCGTCGAGCTGCCACTTGCCCTGTTCGTAGAGCTGCATCATCGCGACGCCGGTGATCGGCTTCGACATCGAATAGATGCGGAAGAGCGAATCGAGCGCCATCGGCTTGTCGGGCGTCTGCTGCCCGAATGCTCTTGAAGTCGGCGACCTGGCCGGGGCGAATCAGGACGTAGGTCATTCCGCAGGTGTCGCTGTCGGCGACTGATTGCTTGAGCCGCGCATCGAGCGCGAACGAGCCCGGCCTTCGTGAAGCCCAGCGCCGCCCGGATCGGCGACCGCTGATGCCGGGGCCATGCCGGGACTCGGAGAGGGCGCCGGCGTCTGCGCGTAGGCCGAAACGACGACGACGGAGGCGGCGATGGCGACGAGCCACGACGTCACTCTTCGGGTCTGGTGTGCTTTCACGATTGCGCCTCCCAGGTTTGATGTGCCATGATCGCCGTCACGGTCGCCGCTTTGCTCTGGCAGGAACGCCTCGGGGCCAGTCACCATACCACCGCTTGAAGGCGCGATAGAGAGGGCGCGGCTCCGAATAGCCTACGGGTACGACTTCGCCGATCGCGAGACACCTGGATTCGGCAGAGATGCCGCCCGGCGGCTTCACTTGCGACCATCGCCAGAGCAGGTCCCGGTAGGACACGCCCTCGGCAGCCAGGCGGCGCGCAGAGTCCGACCCGGATATTGCCAGCTGGCGGCGCGACCGAATCGATCCGATCGTCGCCTCCGGCGACGCCAGGTCGACAGCACCACGCTGCACCTCGGCGGCAGGGCCGGCTCGTGAGGAGCAACCAGAGCGAGAATCTCGTTGGCCTGCGTCTCGAGCACCTGGCGAAGAACGGGGTATCTACGCCCGACCATCGGCGGTCGAACCGCTCGCTGCGCCAATGGCGACGCCGTTCGACACGATAGATTCATTCGTCCGGAACCTGGGGCGGCCCAGGACGCGTCTGCCAAACTGCCAGCCGGATCCACTCTCGGCTTTGGTGCTGAAGAAAGCTGACCGCCAGACGCCGGCGAATCGCCCGTCAGGGCCACGCCGCCAGGTGCAGCACCATCAGCGACGCGAGGAACTCGACGGCCGGGGCCGCAGATGATGCGGCGATCAGGGCACCTGCACGGGTCGCCGCTGTCTTCGATGGAGATGGTGACCGGGCCGCCGCTCAATCGAGATACCGCGCCAGCTGGCGCACCCGTCGCCGACGGTGTCGGATGTGATGACCAGGTAATCGAGAAGCGGAAAAGCCCCACGCGGCGTGGACCTGAGGCAAGCTCGAGCATCAGGTTCGGTATCTGCCGCTGGCGGTTCGCCTCAATGAAGACGTGATCGTTGGCCGCGCACGCAACCATCGCATCGGGGCCGGCGAGATCCGATTCCGGAGAGGCCGGCGGCTGGCAACAGCGGGCGCCACGCTCGATCCGAGCCGGGTCAGCCGGCGATGAGATACTGAGGCGTTGCCGGCGATCTAGTGGCCAGCGCGCCGCCGCCGGACTTCGCCGTGACGGTCCTCGGTCAACGAATTGGCGCGCCCTGCCATCGTCCCGGATCCCACCTGTCCACACATCATTGTGCCACGCATTTCTCGAGGGAAAGCCATGACTCACATCATCGGACTCGCCTCACTCGCGTTGGGTGCGGCCATTTTTCAGCATCAGCCAGCGCACGTCGATTCTGCTGTGGCCCCCTGGATCCGCGTTGACGCTGCTGGTGCACGGCGTCCGGCTGCTTCCGCCGGCGACGGCGGTGCCATCCGTGTGGTTGGCGCTCTTCGCGGCGCTGGCGGTCGGACAGCGGGGCATTCTTCCGGCGTCGGGTCCGCCGTAACTCGCGATCGTTGCGGGCATCGCGACGGTCACCACCGCCGTCTTTGCCGTCGACAAGTTCGCCGTCACGCGGCTGCCGGCCACTGGTGAGGCGCTTCGTCTTCCCGGCGGCATGGGTGGCCATGGAATTCTGAACGCGCGCCTGACGCCGGCCGCGACCTGGGGTTCGATCGCTTACGCATTACGGCAATTCACCGCTGATGCAGCTGGCCGCGGTCACCGGCATCTGGGGCGTCACCTTTAGCAATACGTAACTGA
>ERZ1370068.2673-contig-1809_pt1 | contig 41894 bp, 45 predicted proteins | sample MGYA00561227_ERZ1370068 | MGnify/ENA primary metagenome ERZ1370068 (study PRJEB38410, sample SAMEA6850437) | metagenome | study: Metagenomic assessment of the ecological functions of the soil: analysis of the soil microbiota associated with the... | reverse complement strand
TAACGAGGCGTCATCAGCCAGCCATGGCGATCCAGTTTGTCGTGATCGACGTCCGCTTCGACAACGAACCGGTCGTGTCCGCGCTCGATCATCGAGAGAACCTCGCGCCCAATTTGTGCTGGTCGGTTGTCAAATTCCGCCAGCGGGCAGCCCCGCCAGCCTGGCAGCCCGGGCGAGGACTCGAACGGGATCTGTTCCCGTGGCGGTCGCAACGGAGCTGGGATCGCCGTCCGATCCGTCGGGGCCGCCGTCCGTAATGCACGACCGAGTCAGCAGTTCCGGCAACAGGACAACGACGGCTCGACGGCGATTCAGAGTTCTCCTCGACGTGACACCCGCCGGCCGGATGTGATGAGCCGCCCGTGTTGGGCGTCCATCGTCAATTATTTCAGGTCGGGAATTTACGGTACTGGCGACGCCTGATTACGATGATCAGGAGGTCTCGAACTCGCCGGTGGTGGATCCCGCGTCTGGCACGCCCGGCGCCGTCGTCACGACGGACGAGTACGCAGCCCGACCGACCTCGTCTGCCGAGAGACCAGCATCGAGAGCGCCCATGTCGGCGTTCTGGCCGATTGGCGCTCCACCGCGGGAGATACGGGCTGCTATGGCCTGATGTGATAGGCGGCGTCGACGGCAGAAGACAGTCGCGCCGGTGATCGGTCCTACCCGCGCATACCCGGGGCAGTGCGCCGAGATCGCTACCGGCGCCTCGCGCAGCACAGGATACCGGCACCCGTGGAACGGCGCAATCAGAGGCGCTAATGGTAGTGCCTTTCGCGATTCGTCGCTGTGGGCGACCGGGCCTACGGTGGCGTCTGGTGATCCTGCAGGCGACACCGGACCTCGCCGAGGATGCGCGTTTCAGCAGGCGCTGCTTTAATCATCTGGCGTATCTTCCGGCTTCAGCACCGGGCGCTTTGACGCCTGGTCGCCGCTCGATTCTCGTGCGCGCCTCGCTACGCTGAGGGACGCCGGACGCGCCAATGGGTGCCGACCTGACTGCTTCCTGACCGATCAGACGGAGGTGTCGGAAGGTTTGAGCACGGTTGTCGATCGCGACCAGCTGAGCGCGGCTTCCGACAGCTTCCATCGACCATCGGACGGTGGTGGTCACCGCTGACCTGCCGTTTGACGAGGTCGCCGATAAAGCTCAGCGCTCCTTTGTCGCAATGGTCCGATCCCGACTACATCACGCGATACTCGCGCGGACTCCTCAAAGTTTGACCCGCCATCGCCGCGAGGCTGCCCAATGAGCACCGATCGCGAGCCGTCACGCCCATCGTTCGGTCGTGCTGGAGGAGGGCGACTCCCGACCTGGCGTCCTGGACGCCGTGCCTGGCCCCAGCCCCGCGATCCCCCCAGCGCGCCGCCCTGGTGGGCTGGCAGCGGAGGTTCAGGGACATGAACAGCTTCGCCAAGGTCGTATTGGCGGTCGCCAGCAGGTGTCGCGTTCGCTGGCATTCGCCTCCCTGCCCGGTAACAGAGCAACCCAGGAGCTTCTCCGCCGCCGCAAGCCCTGTGCCGTCGACATCGCCCGGTCCATCGCCATCGCCATCTCTGCGTCGATCCTGATCGTCATTACCCGCGTGGCAGCTATGCGACCCAGCCGTTTGCGGGCGACGGGGTTTCGCCGGAGGTTCTTTGCATTGTGGGCAGGCTGGCTGCGTTGATCCCGGCTCCGGCGGACGACTCCATCCGAATCACGTTTCGCAGTTCCGCATGGCTGGGCGTGGAATTCGGGCAACGATCTATCGCGCGGTCGAGTCCAACTCACCGCCCGGCGGAGCGGGCCTTCTGTTCAGTCGCGGGCTCCCGGCCGTGCTCGCAGTTTCCGCCAGGGGCCCGGTCCGGACATCCTGATCGGGACCACGGTCGTGACGACTGCGTGAACGCGCTCGCCGAGCATCCTCCGGATCTCCTCGACGTGACCAGCCCCGTGGACGTGACCCTGGCCGGATACCCGGGAAGTGCCCGGCGCTCGCAGGCGCCCGCGAACATCGCAACGAACCAGGACAACTCCGGGTCCCAAAGCGAGTGCGCGGGCTACTTCGTGTGGGGAGCCGGGATCGGCGCCCGGAAGGCGTGGCCCAACCACCTGTGGCGCCCGTCCTCGGCGACCCGGGTGGTGGTCCGCGCAGCCATCGTACCCCGGAACGACGGCAGAGGTCCAGGCTCAGCCGTCGCGATCGCGAACCTGATCCAGATCGAGCCCTGAACACTCTCGGCTCGAGTGCGGACTCCCGCCTCGGCCGGCGCCACCTCCGCGTGTCGTCAGCCGGCCCGGCAGCCACGCGCCAGCACCCGCCACAGCGCGGTCGGGTCGGACAGTGGGTCGCCGTGCGAGAAGCAGTTCGGCGGGCCCGCCATCGGCAATCGTGCCGGCGGCGGGTTCTGCCGAGCGTAGCTCACCACCCCGCCACGTCGCCGCGCCGAGCGCCTCCCACGGCTCGGAGGCCCGCGGCGACGAGCGACTCGACCTCCCAGGCGAGCTGGTTCGCCTCTGCACGGCGCCGCTGCCGAAGTCCGTGCCGGCCGCGACATCGCGACACCGGCCTCCGCGGGCGACCCGACGCCTCCGCCTGCCAGTTCCTGCCGCGCCTCGGTCGCCCGGCCGGTTGCCGCACGGTACCGCGAAACCGCGCTAGCGACGTCGCCCGTCCGGCCGAACGTCAGCCACGACCGCATGGCTTGCGAGCGTCGAGTAACGAGGACGGTGCCCCGCCGCTTCGCATGTCGGCGGCGACCTCCGCGTCGAGCTTCGAAGCCAGGCGTCGATCGAGTCCCACGCCGCCCGCGACGCCGGCCTGCGCGCCCGAGAGCCGGCCGCTGTGGCCGTTGCACCTTCGCACCTCGCCCGTGAGCGGAAGGCGCCGACGACGCCGGATCTCGCCGTTCGGGTCCACGGCGAGGCCGCGGGGTCCGGCCCGCCGAGGAGCTTCAGGAAGTCGGCGCCATCGCCGAGCTGGCCGATCGGCGTTCGCGAGGAGCTCGTCGGCCGTATCGGCGGACGCGAAAGTTGGCGGCGGGCGGCAGCGTGCCGACGCTTGTCGAGCTACCGTCCCGGCGGCCCGGATGTAGCGGGGAGCCCGGCCGACCCGTCCAGCGGTCCCGGACGCCGAGGCTCAGCGCCGCCTGCCGGCCGGCCGTCGACCGGGTCGTCGACGAATCGGCGCGCCGACGTCGCGAGCCCACCGGACACCGGCGTTCGCCGGTCAGCGCCCCCGTTTCGGGCGACTCGGCGACAAGGACGGTCGGCGGGTCGTCGATCCGGTCGATCCAGTGGGCGCCGCCGGGCAGTCACGTGGACGTGGGCAGTCGACCATGCCTGGGACGATCGTCGCGCCGCTCGCGTCGACGATCTCCGGGCCGTCGGCTGGCCGATCCTCGCCATCCGACGGCCGGATCCGCGATCGTTGAGCCCTCGACGAGGACGCTGACGCTGATCCGGAGCTGGTCGCTTCGGCCGTCGGCAAGGGCGGCGTCGCGGTAGAGCGTGCGACGGCCGGGGCCCGCAGGCGACGGAGCGGCGCCAGCCGAGGCGGCGGCGGGCGTCGACGTCGGATCTCAACGCCAGATGACGCCTGGGCGACTGATGACGGCTGGCGGGCAGGCGTGACCGCGCCGCGAGAGCCCGCGTCGGACCGGGTTGGTCGACACACGCCGCGAGCGTGGCAGCCGGAGGTCACCGCTGTCCGCCAGGCGAGAAACCGACCGCCGCGACACTGAGGCGGACAGCGGAGCGAAGGCGAGCGGATTCCCCGTCGGACATCGGCATGTCCCGGCAGCGTAGCACCGGGCTACGATGCGCCGATGTCCGTACCTGAACTGGACGTCCCGTCCGGTGATCGCCGCGCTGCCCCGCTTCCGGCTGATCGACGGAGCTCGCCGCCGCTCGCAGCGCTCTGCCGCGGTTCTCTGGCGGCGCTCTGGCGGCGGCGTCGAGGTCTGGATCAAGCGCGAGGACCTCGCTGCCGCTGGCGTTCGGCGGGAACAAGCTGCGGAACCTGGAGTTCCTCGTCGGCGCGGCGCTGGCCGAGGGCGCCGACACGCTCGTGACGTCGGGCCGGCGCTGGTCGAACCACTGCCGGCTCACCGCGGCGGCCGGGCGCGAAGGCTGGTCCTCGACGTCCATCTCGTCCTCAGCGGGCCGCCGGTCGTGGAGCCGCCGGGTGCCAACCAGCGCCTCGATCGAGCTGCCTGGGCGCGACGGTCCACGTGCGCGGCGACTGACGAGCAGCGCGGAGCGGGCGGCGCTGGTCGAGCAGGGTCGTCGCGGATCTGCGAGGGGCGGGAGGCGGCCGTTCGTCGTCGCGGTCGGCGGGACCGGGCCGGTCGGGGCGGCCGGGCAGGTCCTCGCGGGTCTCGAGGCGATCGGTCAGGCGCGGGCGGCCGGGATCGAGCCGGCCTCGATCGTGCTGCCGTCGGCGACCGGCGGGACCCACGCCGGCCTGCTGGTCGGATCGCGGCTCGCGCGGGAGCGACCGCCCGGGTCGTCGGGATCGCGGTGGCGGCGCTGTCGGCCGAGTGCTCGCCCGACGATCGCGGCGCTGCTTGACGGGTCTCGAGCCACTCGCCGGCGTCACCGTCGATCCCTCGGGAGATCGAGCTGAGCGGACGACGAGCGCGGCGCGCCTGCGGGACGCGCAACCGCCGAGGCCGATGACGCGCCACCGCGCGCTCCTCGCCCGAACCGAGGGCATCCTCGTCGACCCGGTCTACACGGCGAAGGCGCTGGCCGGGCTGGTCGCCGCGGCCCGCGACGGCCGCGCGTCCGGGGCCAGGTCCGCATTCTGGCACGCCGGCGGGACGCCGGCCCTGTTCGAGGACCTGGAGGCGGCTGAATCCCGGCCGAGCTCGCGACCTACCGCCGCGCTGCCCGCCAGGCGTCCCGCAGCTTCATCCGGCCGCCCGTCTGGAGCACCGCGCCGGAGTAGACCCGCCCGCCGAACTCGAGCAGCAGCCAGATCGTCGCGAGGTTGATCACGACCGCGAGCGCCGACCTCCCACGGCTCGATCGCGCCGAGCGCCGCCCGGAGCGGCACGATCATCGGCGAGACCGGCGGCAGGAACGTCGCGATCCGGCGCGGCCACGCCGTCGGGGTTCTGGATCGCGACGAGCAACGCGAAGACGTACGACGAGCGAGGCCACGATCGAGACCGGGCTCGACGGCGTTCGACGCCTTCCATCCGCGACGCGAGCGCGCCGAGGACGCCCAGCGCCGGTCGAGTAGAACGTGTAGCCGATCCCGAACCAGAGCAGCAGCATCGCGACCGCCGATCCGGTCGTCGGTGGCAGCGTGAACCGCCCGGTCGACGGTCCCGATCGTCAGCCCGAAGACGATGATGATCACCAGCTGGACGAGGCCCAGCAGGCCGATCCCCAGGACCTTGCCGACGAGCAGGTCGCGGGCCTGGACGGTCGAGAGGCACGACCTCGACGACGCGGCTCTGCTTCTCCTCGACGACCCCGGTCAGGACCCACGTCCCGAACGTGAAGATCGCGATGAAGAGTGGATGATCACGCCGACGTTGGCGAAGATGAACGCGGTGTCGCGGTTCGGGTCGGACGGCTCGAGCTCGCGCAGCGTCGGCGGCGCTCGATGCGGCTGCGACGGTCGCCGGATCGATCCCGGCGTCGGTCAGGACCTGGCTCGCCGACGCGGCCGACCACGCCGCCCCGACGACCTGGCCGAACGAGCTGTTGTCGCGCTTCTTGACGACGAACTCCGCGGATGGCGCCGACTCGGCCGGGACGACGAGCATCCCGTCGAGCGTGCCCGTCGTTGAGGCGCGCCTCGCCGGTCGCGACGTCCGGCAGCGGCTCGACGTTCACCTTCAGCTGGGCCTGCGCGGACGGTCGCCGTGAGGGCCTCCGTAACGCCGGCCGGCGGCGTCCCGACGACGCCCGAGCTTGTGCCTGGTCCTCGCCGCCGAGGAGCTTCGGCAGGAAGATCCCGGCGAGGAGGAAGACGCACCGTCAGTACGAGCGAGATGAGGAACGCCCGGCTCCGGCCGCGCTCGAGGATCTCGCGCCGGGCGACGAGGTAGATGGCGCGTCCGCGGCTCATGACTGCACCGCCTCCATGAACAGCTCGGAGAGCGCCGGCGGCTGGAACGCGAACCGCCGGACCGGTCCCGCGGCGGACGCCGCGGCGAGGCAGCCCGCTCAGGTCGGCGTCGACCGTCGACGAGCAGCCGGACGAAGTCGCCCGCTGCTCGACGATCGTCACGTCCGCCGCGGCCGTCGAGCCAGCATCGCGCCCGACGCCCTCGACCTCGACCTCGAGGTGGCGGCGGCCGGACGCCGCCTTGAGCTCGTCGATGGCGCCGTGCGGCGACGATCCGGCCGCGGGCGATGATCACGACGTCCTCGCAGACGTCCTCGACGAGGTCGAGCTGGTGGCTCGAGAAGACGACCCCGACGCCGGCCGCCGCCCGCTCGCGGAGGACCTCGGTCATCGTCGCGATGCCGATCGGGTCGAGGCCGGAGAACGGCTCGTCGAGGACGAGCAGCTCCGGGTCGTGGACGAGCGCCGCGCCAGCTGGACGCGCTGCTGGTTGCCGTGCGACAGCGCCTCGAGCTTGACCTGCGCGCGGTCGGCCAGGCCCATCCGCTCGAGCCAGCGGGCGGCCGCGGCGTCGCGCCGCCTTGCCGGCATGCCCGTGGTGCTGGGCGAAGTAGCTGAGCTGCTCGCCGACGCGCATCCGCGGGTAGAGGCCGCGCTGCTCGGGCATGTAGCCGAAGCGCAGCCGGGTCGTCGCGGTCGATCGGCTGGCCGTGCCACAGCGGATCTCGCCGCGGTCCGGGTCGGGCGAGGCCGAAGATGCAGCGCATCGTCGTCGTCTTGCCGGCGCCGTTGGGGCCGAGGAAGCCGACGATCCGCCCGGGCTCGGCGCGTGAACGATCGCGCCGTCGAGGGCGACGACGTCGCCGTAGCGCTTCGAGAGGTCCATGATCTTCGAGCATCGCGATGGGCAGTCCCTGAATCGACCCGCGGTGGGCGTCCCAGTCTGACCGGACCATCGCCGCCGTCGAACGGCCCCGTGGCTAGCCGCGGGGCCGTGTATCGGGCGCTGGTCAGGCGCTCACTTGGCGGTGATCGTGCCCGTCATGCTCGTGATGGACGTCGCACCGGAAGAAGTAGGTGCCGGCGGCGAGCGCCGGCACCTGCTGGGTCGACCTTGCTCGAGCTGACGATCTCGCCCACCGAGATCGACGCTCGACGCGCTGCTGTCGGTCGTAGATCGCGACGTTGTGCGGGGCGCTGTCCTGGTTGTCGAGCGTCGACGGCTGAACGCGCTTGTCCGCGGTGACGTCGAGCGGTCGTGGCGAGAACGCATGTTCTGGGCGGTGATGACCGGGGCGTTCGGCGTCGACCGGCGGCCGGCCGAGGCCGGGGAGCCTGCGGTCGCGCGCCGGAGCAGGCGACGAGTCACGGCGGCCAGGACGACGAGGCCGAGGCTGCGAGGATCAGGCGCTTCATGGTCGGTGGATTCTCCGTTGATGCGACGGGACTGGACGTTGGGCCGGTGAAGGCTACGCGTTCGACGAGTTGGTCGCTGAGCGGCGGCCGAACTTGGCCGTGAGGTCGGCGAGCTCGTTGCTTGATGACCGTGACCGGGTTGCCGTCCATGCGGGCGAAGTCGATCGGCGAGCGAGGATGATCAGCGCGACCTCGATCGCCTTGGCGACGTAGGCGGTCGTGTAGTACGGGCCCTGGATCGCCCAGCCGATGATCGTCGTGGCGGCGTAGCCCGATGAGGCCGAGCCGGACGACCCAGCGGTAGCGGACGGCGAGCGGCAGCGGGATGACCATCGCGACGCGCGGCGACGAGGTAGCCGATCGGCGTTGAGCGTGAACAGGACGCCACCCAGCGTCGAGTGGATGTAGCCGGTCGAGAGCGCGAGGCCGACGATCGCCACACGGAGGGCGACGTCCAGCGGGCTGAGGGCGCGGTCGGGTTCGGGTCGAGTTCGTCATTCGTGGTTCCTCCATCCGGACCCGCCCTCGCGACTTGCGAGTGCCTCGCCGGCGTTCGATGTCTCGATGCTGGCCGACGAGACCGGGGCGGCCATCGGGCAAGGTCCCGCCGCGGAGTGCGGCGGGACTCAATCTCGGGAGGCTCCCGGGACCGGGTGCCTTATCCGGCGGGACTCGGCTCGCGTCTGAGCGGGTTGGTCGCCGAGCGGCGGCCGGGCGTGCGCCTGTAGGCCGAGCGACTCGTTCCTGACGATCGTGACCGGGTTGCCGTCCATGCGGGCGAAGTCGATCGCGTCGAGGGTGATCAGCGACGACCTCGATCGCCTTGGCGATGTAGGCCGTCGGTAGCACTGGGCCCTGGATCGCCCAGCCGATGATCGTCGTGGCGGCGTAGCCCATGAGGCCCAGCCGGACGACCCAGCGGTAGCGGACCGCGAGCGGCAGCGGGATGACCATCGCGACCGCGGCGACGAGGTAGCCCGATCGCGTTGAGCGTGAACAGGACGCCACCCAGCGATCGAGTGGATGCTAGCCGGTCGCGAGCGCAGAGGCCGACGATCGCCACACGGAGGGCGACGTCCAGCGGGCTGAGGCGCGGTCGGCGCTACGGAGTGCCATTGGGATGTGAACCTCTCTGAACGGGGCTGTCGTCAGGATCGTTCGCCGTCGTCAGCGTTGACCGCATCGTCACCCGCGTGCGCGGCCGTCGCCGTCGGCAGGGATCGACTCGTTCGTCGGTCGATGCGACGAGCAGGTAACGCGCGTTTGTACGAGGGCGGCATGGACGGATGACGATGTTCATGCACTGAGGACCCGGCCACGCGCCGCGATGTGTACCGGCCCGCGGCGACGGTTCTGGACGGGCGTCGATGCCGGACCGCCGCGAGGCCCGCGGTATCCTCCGCCCGTGGCAACGACCCGACCGCGCCGCGCCCCGGCGTCCGTCACGGGCGGCCGCCGGCGAACCCGCCGACGAGCTCGCCCGCGACGGCGCGCCCGAGGCCGCCCCGACCTCGCCGAACGGCAGCAACGGAGCAACGGCGCGAGCGGCGAGACGCAGACGCCGGAAGGCCGCCACAGGCGCCGGCACGCAGCGAAGCCGGCCGCGCCCCGGGCTTCGCCGCCCGGCGACGACGCGCCCGCAGCCCGCCCCGATGGACCCGACCGCGATCCTCCACCGGGCGGTCGACGAGGCCGCCCGCCTCCTGCGGACCGACGGCGCGATGGCCTACCTCCTCGACGGAGACGACCGGCATCCTCCGCTTCGCGACCGACGCCGGCATCACCGACGACCGCCGCCGCGAGTGGGTCCGCTCGCTGCGAGGTCGACATCGGCGTCGGCATGTTCGGGCAGGCCGTCGCCCGCGACGAGGTCGTCGTGACCGGCGACTACCCGGCCGATCCGTCGTTCGTCCACTTCCCGGACGCTTGACCGCCTCGTTCGACGACCTCGCGATCCGGTCGTTCCTCGTCGCCCCGCTCAGTCAGCGGCGGCCGGATCGTCCGGGGCGATGGGCACGTTCGCCAGCCGGCCCGACGCGTTCGGCGACCAGGAGGTCGCGCTCCGTCCGGGCCCTCGCCGACCACGCCGCCGCGGCGATCGGCCAACGCCGACCTCATCGAGCAGCTGCGGCCGCTCGCGGGCGGACGTCGAGCGGCGGGCCGAGCCGGAGCGGGCGCTGCGCGAGATCGGCGGCCGGATCATCGGCCTGCGCCACCCGGAGGAGGTCCTCCAGCTGTCGGTCGACGAGGCGGCCCGCCTGCTCGGACGCGGATGGCGCCCGGATCGACGTCCTCGACGAGGCGACCGGCGGCCTTACTGGGCGTACGACGCGACGACCGGCCGACCGGCCCGGCCTCGGCCCGATCGCCGGCACCGGCGAGGCGAAGGCCGGCGAGGGGATCTCCGGCAAGGCCGTCCGCGAGGTGAAGCCGATCTTCACCGGCGACTACCTGAACGACGACCGCTTCGAGCACGCCTCGGCCCCCGACGCCCACGTCCGGCGCTACCAGATCCGGTCGGTCGTCGCGGTCCCGCTGATCGGCGATCGCGGGCCGCTCGGGACGCTGACCGTCTACACCGGCGAGCCGGACGCGTTCGGCGAGGCGCGACGCCCGGATCATCGAGGCGCTCGCCGGCCAGGCCGCGATCGCGATGACGAACGCCCGCCTCATCGAGGAGCTCGACCGGTCGCGCGAGCAGTTCAGCCACCAGGCCGACGCCGAGCGGGCCCTCCGCGAGATCGCCGCCCGGATCACCGCGATCCGCGACCCGAGCGACCTCCTCCAGCACGTCGTCGACGAGGCCGCCCGATTGCTGCCGGGCCGAGCGCGGTCCGGATCGATCTGATCATGCCGGCCGCCGGCAGGGTCGGTTCACCCACGTCCCGGGCGCGGGCGACATCATCGGCAGGGCCGCCGTCGACGACAGCGGCCGGCCGTTCACCTACGGCGCGAGCGGCAAGGCGATCGCGACCGGCGCAGACCGTCGTCAGCGCCGACTACGTCGAACGACGCCGGCTTCGAGCACAACCCCGACCTCGACGCGGCGGTCCGCGCCGACGGCGTGAAGTCGCGCTGATCGTCACGCCGCTGTCCGGCGAGTCCGGGATGCTCGGCGTGCTCGAGGTCGGGTCGCCGGAACCGGAACGCGTTCGGCCCGGCCGAGAGGTCGGGCCTCGTCGAGGCGCTCGCCCACCAGGCCGCGATCGCGATCCAGAACGCGCGCTGATCGAGGCGATCGCCGCGCTCGCGCGAGGAGGTCCGCCGCCGGGCCCGCGCCGAGCAGGCGCTCCGCGAGATCGCGACCCGGATCACCGCGATCCGCGACCCGGCCGACCTCCTCAAGCAGGGTCGTCGACGCGTCGCGCGACCTGCTCGACGCCGACCGAGGCCGGAGCTCGACCTCATCGAGCCCGGAACTTCGAGCGATCCGCCTCGCCCACGTCTCGGGCGACGGCGACCTCGAACCGGCCGGGCCCGACCGGCCTGGCGGCGATCCCGGCGACCGCGGGATCAACGGCCTCGCGATCGCCCACCGCCGGGCGGTCGTGACCGGCGACTACCTGACCGACGACCGGTTCACCCACACCGACGACTTCGACACCTTCGTCGCCGAGAAGCGGGATCCACTCGGTCGTCGTCGCCCCGCTCTTCACCGACGACGGGCTGCTCGGCGTGATCAAGGTCAGCGCCCAGGACCGCGACGCCTACGACGACGAGGACGCCGCGCTCATGGAGGCGTTCGCCGACCAGGCGACGGTCGCGATCCAGAACGCCCGGCTCATCGAGGAGCTGGGCCGGTCCCGCGAGGAGATCTCGCGCCGGGCCGACGCCGAGCGGGCGCTGCGCGAGATCGCGGCGAACATCTCGGCGATCCGCGACCCGGACGCGGTCACTCCAGCAGACCGTCGACGAGGCGCGCCGGCTGCTCAGATCGGACGGCGCCGGATCGACCTGCTCGAGGGCGACACGCTGACCTGGGCGTACGCCTCGGGCGCGACCTCGACCCTGACCCGGGCCGAGGGTCGCGACCCTGACGTTCAAGGTCGGCGAGGGCGTGGCCGGGATCGCGGTCCAGCAGGGCCGGACGTTCCTCACCGACGACTACCTCGCCGACGCGCGCTTCCCCCACATCGACCAGTCGGACGAGCTCGTCGAGCGGACCGGCTACGTCTCGGTCCCTGCCGCGCCGATGCGCGGCGAGCATGGCTCGCTGGGCTCGATCTCCGTCAGCAGCAACCGGACCGGCGCCTACGACGAGGCGAGCGCGCAGCTGCTCCAGGCGCTCGCCGACCAGGCCGCGATCACGATCCAGAACGCCCGCCTCATCGCCGAGCTGAACCGCTCCCGGACCCAGCTCCGCCGGCGGGCCGAGGAGGAGCAGAGCCTGCGCGAGATCGCCGCCCGGATCTCGGCGACGAAGGGCGCCCGCGACGTCCTCCAGCGGATCGTCGACGAGGCCGCTCGGCTGCTCGCCGCGGACGAGTCCCGGATCGACCTGATCGAGCGCGGAGTCCGGGCTGCTGCGCTGGGCCTACCACTCCGCGGCGACGACGCCGTACGGCTCGTGGAGTGGCCGGACAACCCCGACGAGAAGATCGAGCAGGGATCTCCGGCCTGGCCGTCCTCGAAGGCCGCGTGCGTGGACCGGCGACTACCTCAACGACCGGGGCTTCATCCACGCCTCGTCGTCGGACCACTACGTCAAGGAGATCGGCATCAACTCGGTGATGTCGGCGCCGCTCCTCGACGCCGGCCGGGTGTTCGGGGCGCTCACGATCTACACCCGCCGGAGCGAGGCCTGGGGACCGACGACGCGCGGCCTCATCGAGGCGATCGCGAACCAGGCCGCGATCGCGATCTCGACCGCCCGGCTGATCGAGGAGCTCGACCGGTCCAGCGCTGAGCTGGCCCGCCGCCCGAGGCCCAGCAGTCGCTGCTCGAGATCGCGGCCCGGATCACGGCGATCCGCGAGCCCGGGCCGCTCCTCCAGCAGGTCGTCGACGCGGCCAAGCGGCTCGTCGCCGGCGACGGCTCGGTCCTCGACCTGATCGTCCCCGGCGAGAACGTCCTCCGCTGGGCGCTACGACTCGGGGATCGGCGCGAAGTTCACCGCCGAGGACCTGCTCCAGCCTGACGATCCCGATCGGCGTCGGGGCGAGCGGCATCGCCGTCGCCGAGGGCCGGGTGATCGTCGCCAGCGACCGCCCCGACGAGCTGTTCCCGGCCGTCGGACATCAACGACCGCTTCTTCGAGGTGACCGGCTACCGGTCGATGATCATCGCCCCGATCAGCGGGGAGTCGGGCCCGCTCGGCGCGCTCGAGGTCTACTCGGCCGAGGCCGGCGCGTTCGACGACGCCGACGCCGCGCGTCATCCGCTCGCTCGCCTACCAGGCCGCGATCGCGATCCAGAACGCCCGGCTGATCGAGGAGCTGGGCCGCTCCCGCGAGGAGATCGCCCGGCGGGCCGACACGGAGCGCAGCCTCCGCGAGATCGCCGCCCGGATCACCGCGATCCGCGAGCCCGGCGATCTCCTCCAGCACGTCGTCGAGGAGGCCGCCCGGCTGCTCGCCTCGGACGGCGCGATCATCGACCTGCTCGACCCGGTCACCGGCACGGATCGAGATGGGCTACGACTCGGCGCGTCAGCGCCGAGCGGCGGCTGCGCTGGCGCGAGACGTGCGTCGGCGAGGACGTCGTCCGGCGCTCGCTCGCCGAGCGGGCGACGCTCTTCACCCCCGACTACCTCGACGATCCGCGCTTCGGCCACACTGCCGACCAGAACAAGAAGGCGCGGGCCGTCGGGCTCCGCTCGGCTGGCGATCGCGCCGCTCGTCTCGGAGCGCGGCGCGCTCGGGACGCTGACCGTCTTCTCCGACCGGCCCGAGCCAGTTCGCGGCGGCCGACGCCGACCTCCTCGGCGTCCTCGCCGACCAGGCCGCGATCGCGATGACGAACGCCCGCCTCATCGAGGAGCTGGAGCGGTCGCAGTCGGCGCTCGAGGCACGCGCCGAGCGGGAGCGGTCGCTGCGCGACATCGCGGCCCGGATCACGTCGCTCCGCGACCCCGGCGAGATCTCTCGCCCGCGTCGTCGAGGAGTCGCGCCGCCTGCTCGGCCTCGACGGCGCCCACCTGACCCGGACTCAGCGACGAGGGCACGTACCTCGTCCCCGTGATCGTCGCCGGCGGCATGGACGACCAGACCGGAGGACTGGCTGCTCCGGATGCGGTTCCCGCTCGGCGGCGGGATCAACGGCCTCGCGCGCGGAGGAGGTCCGGGCGATCTGGACGTACGACTACCTGATCGACCCGCGGATCCCGCACGAGCCGGACGACGTCGTCGCCGCCGAGCGGCTGGGCCTCGGGCCACTGGCCGCGGCGCCGCTCGGGCGCCCGCCGGCGAGGTCATCGGGACGCTCGCGATCTCGTACCGGACGCCGCGCGAGATCGCCGCCGACGAGCTCGACCTCCTCCAGGGCCTCGCCGACCAGGCGGCGATCGCGCTGACGAACTCGAACCTGTACGAGCTGCTCGGCGAGTCCGAGGCCGCTACCGCCACCTCGTCCAGAACTCGCCGGACCTCGTCTGGTCGATCGGCGCCGACGCCCGGTTCACGTTCGTCTCCGACACGTGCGAGCGGCTCACCGGCTGGAAGCCGGAAGACCTCCTCGGCAAGCACTTCGGGGCGCTCGTCCACGAGAGCTCGCGCGAGGTCGCGGAGATCGACTGGACGCGCCGGCCTCGGCGAGGCGACGGCCTCGGAGGACCGCGAGCTGCGCGGCCGGGTCAACCTCCTGCACCGCGACGGCCACCCGATCCCGGCCGAGTTCATCGCCTTCGCCACCCGCGACGAGGCCGGCGGCTTCGCCGGGGCGAACGGCATCCGTCCGCGACATGAGCGAGCGCGACCGCCTCGAGCGCGAGCTGCGCGAGTCCGAGGCGCGCTTCCGGTTCCTGATCGCGAACTCGCCCGACATCATCTTCTCGATCGATCCGGACGGCCGGTTCAGCTACGTCTCCGACGGCGTCCGCCGGTCGCTCGGCGTCGAGCCGGAGGATCTCGTCGGGACGCCGTTCCGCGACCTGATCCGGTACCGCGCCGACGAGATCCCCGGCGCCCAGTTCGCGCTGCTCGGCCGCGGACCCCGAGCTCGAGCTGACGAACGCGGCATGGACCTCAAGGCAGCGCGACGGCCGGCGTCCGGCCGTTCGAGGTCAGCTCGGTCGGGATCCGGCGCGACGGCGTGCTTCGCCGGGATCCAGGGCGCCGCCCGCGACATCACGGAGCGGGAGCGCCTCGAGCGGGAGCTGCGCGACGAGCGAGGAGCGCTACCGGTTCCTCGTCGAGAACTCGCCGGACGTCGTCTTCTCGACCGACGTCGAGGGCAACTTCACGTTCGTGTCCGAGACGATCGAGCAGATGGTCGGGCTTCAGCCCGGACGAGCTGGTCGGCGGGCACTTCTCGAAGATCGTCGACGCGCGGTCGCTGCCGATACGCGCTCGAGCGTTGGGACCTGCTCGTCGCCGAGCCCGATCGGATGCAGGTCGTTCGCCTGCTCCTCACCCGCCGGGACGGCATCGACCGTGCCGGTCGAGGTCAGCTCGCTCGGCACAGCTCGTCGACGGCGGATCTCGCCGGCATCCACGGCTCGACCCGCGACGTCAGCGAGCGGCGAGCGCCTCGAGACGGACCTCCGCCGCCAGGCCGGCGAGCTGGCATCGAGCCAGGAGCGGGCCCACCTCGCCCGGGAGCTCCACGACTCGGTCACCCAGGCGCTGTTCTCGATGACGCTCGTCACCCGGACGACCGAGCTCCTCGTCGACCGCGACGCCGAGAAGGCCAAGGTGCGGCTCGCGCTCGCTGCGCGACCTCCAGCGCGAGGCGCTGGCCGAGATGCGGGCGCTGATCTTCGAGCTCCGGCCCGGGCAACATCGAGCAGGACGGCCTGCTGCCGGCCCTCCGGACCCACGCCGCCGCGCTCCAGGGCCGCATCGGCCTGCCGATCGTCGTGCACGAGCGACCTCAAGCGACCGCCTGCCGCTGGACCTCGAGGAGGTCCTCTACCGGATCAGCCAGGAGGCGCTCCACAACGTCGTCAAGCACGCCGCCGCCCGCCAGGTCGACGCTCTCGATCGGCAAGCGGCCGGGTCGGTCTCCGGCTGCGGATCGCCGACGACGGCAAGGGCTTCGACGCGGCGAGCGTCCCCGACGGCCACCTCGGCCTCGCCGGGATGCGGGCCCGGGCCGAGAAGATCGGCGCGACGCTCGAGGTCGACTCGCGGCCCGGCGCCGGGACGACGATCGAGGTGTTCCTGCCCGACGACGCGATCGAGGCCGCGCGCGCCGCGTCGCCGGCCGCCGCGGAGCCGTTACCACCCGGCTAACGCGCGTCATCGGCGGAATGACGTAGGCGACTTGCACACGAGCGTCTACACCGGAATCGGTGTCGCCTGCCCGACACTGGCTGCATGACGAGATCCCGCGGCCGAACGGCCGATCCCGCTCCGGGTCCTCGTCGTCGACCCGGACGATCGGATCAGGAAAGCATCACGAGACTTCTGCCCATCGGTGGCCGCTGCCTCGTCGTCGGCAGCGCCGGCGGCACGGACGAGGCGGTCGCCCTGGCCGCGACGCTCGTCCCCGATGTCGCCGTCATCGATTCCCGCCTCCACGACGACGAAGGCGTCGAAGGTGTCGAGTGATTCCATCGGCCGGCTGCGGTCGATCGTCCCCCGGCATCCGCGTGCTCGTCCTGAACTGGACGGACACGACGGAGCCCGCTCCCAGCCTGAGCGGCGCCGACGCCTACATCCGCAAGACCTTCCGCCCCCACGAGCTGATCGACGCCGTGATCTCGGCAGCTCGCGTTCACGCCGCCTGACCTACGAGGACCCGACCCTTGCTAGACTCGACCGCACCCGCCCGCGCGACGCAGTCCGCTCGCCCGTCATTCCCCGCAGGAGCCCAGGTGGACGACGCCCCCTCACGCATTCGCGTCCTCATCGTCGACGACCACTCGGTCGTCCGGATGGGGCTGCGCGTGTTCTTCGACCTCCAGGACGACATCGAGGTCGTCGGCGAGGCCGCCGACGGCAGCGAGGGCGTGGCGATGGCCCGCCGGCTTCGAGCCGGACGTCGTCGCTGATGGACCTCCTCATGCCGAACATGGACGGCGTCACCGCGATCGGCCGGATCAAGGCCGAGCGGCCCGAGACCGAGATCGTCACGATGACGTAGCTTCATCGAGGAGGAGAAGGTCACCGCCGCCCTCGAGGCCGGCGCGCTCGGGCTACGTCCTCAAGGACGCCGAGGCCGGAAGAGGTCGCGACCGCGGTCCGCGCCGCGTACGCCGGCGAGGTCCACCTCGACCCGGCCGTCGCCCGGCTGCTCGCCCAGCGGATGCGGGCCGAAGAAGGCCGGCGAGGACGAGCCCGTCGAGCCGCTGACCGACCGCGAGAAGGACGTCCTCCGGCTGCTCGGCCAGGGGATGAGCAACAAGGAGATCGGCTCGGCCCTGTTCATCACGGAGCGGACCGCCCGGACCTACGTCTCGAACATCCTCGGCAAGCTCGGGCTCGCGTCGCGGACGCAGGCGGCCCTCTGGGCGGTCGAGCACAAGCTCGCCGAGCCCGCCCGGGACTGATGTCGCGGTGACGACCGAGCCCGATCCGGCTGCCCCGACGGGGTCCGGTTCGGCTTCGGAGCGCGCCGCGGACGCCTCGTCCGCTTCGAGCTCTCGCGCCGCCGCCTTCGTCGCCTTCATCTCCGCCTCCGTGGTCGGCGCCCGGCGGCCCGGCCGTTGGCGAACCGCGCGCGGGATCATCGTCGGCGCGATCCTCATCGTCCTCGGCCTGCTGTTCCTCGCCGAGCGGCTGTTCGACATCGACCTGGGCCGGTACGGCTGGCCGCTGTTCGTCGTCCTGCCCGGCGTCCTGCTGTTCTTCGCCAGCCTCGTCGCGCCGCCCCGCGAGGGGCCGGCCTGGCGACGGCGCGGGTGCATCGTCACCGTCGGTCGGGCTGATCCTCGCGCGTCCAGAACGCGACCGGACCTGCTGGGCCGACGTGGGCTACGCGTCGGCCGCTCGTCGCGCCCGGTGGCAGCGGCGCCGGCATGGCGCTCTACGGCGCTGCCCGCGAGCCAGCCCCGAGCTTCGTGAGCACCGGGGCCCGCCAGCTCGGCGCGGGCCTGGCGCTGTTCGTCGCGTTCGGCCTGTTCTTCGAGGGCGTGATCGGCCTGTCCGGCGACCCGTTCCTCGTCGGCTCCGACTACCTGCCGATCGCCCTGATCGGGATCGGCGTCCTGTTCCTGCTCTGGGCCTGCTCCGGGTCGCCGCACGGCCTGAGAATCGCGGCTTCTTCCACGCGGTCGCATCCGCGTCAACGACGCTGCCCGACCGGCGAGGAGACGCCATCCGCCATTGACGAACGTCACTCTGCCGCGACGGGCGCCGATGGCGCCGCGGGATCGCGGCAGGCGACGATCGCCGGTGGACCGGGACTCTCCCCACCCGGTCCTCACTCCGCTTCCACGCTCGCCTGCGCCTGGCTCGTTCCGACGCCCGGTATCGCGGCAACCGATCAGATCGCCACGAATGAGCGCCGCCATCGGCGCGTTCTGACGTCGCGGCGTCGGTGTCCTATGGCGGCCACGCTCGTTCGCCGATGGCTGGTCGCTGGGCAGCGATCGGCGATCGTCGCCTACTCCCGGCGACGATCCGGTACTCGACGGCGCCCCGAGGCGTCGTGACCGCGACGACGTCGCCGACGCTCCGCCCGATGAGCGCCCGTCCGACCGGCGACGAGTTCGAGATCCGGCCCTCGGCCGGTTTCGCCTCGGTCGATCCGACGATCCGGTACGACGACGACCTCGCCGTCGCCGTCGACCTCCTCGACGCTCACCTCCGACCCGAGGTGGACCCGGCCATCCGCGCCTCGGCGCCTCGATGACGACCGCGGTCCGAGCATCCCCTCGATATTCGCGATCCGGCCCTCGAGGAACGACTGCTCTTCGCGGGCCGAGGTGTAGTCGGCGTTCTCCTTGAGGTCGCCAAGCTCCTTGGCGGTCTTGATGCGGAGGATCACCTCCGGCCGCTTCACCGTCGTCAGCGTGACCAGCTCCGTCGCGCAGGCGGGCGATGCCCTCCGGCGACAGGTACGTGGCGTCATCGGCGGGGCGGGGCGGCCGGGCCACTCGCGGGCGGCCGCGCAGCCGGCGACCGCGGAGCGGCCGAGCGCGCGGAGCAGGCGGGCGCGGCGGCAGCCGAGCGCGAAGCACCGGATCCCGATGGCGCCCGGCGGCGCGCGCCGCGTCGTCCCACCCGCGGCCCCGCGTCGGCGGCAGCCCCGACGCGCCCTCGGCGTCACCGGGCGGCAGCTCCGTGACCCGGGTCGGCAGGCTCGGCGCCGCCGGGTCTTCCGGGACGAGGAAGCCGGTCAGCCCGTGGGCCTTGCGCTCGCCGGCCGTCGAGCGAAGGTTCGCGAACGGCAGGACCGGCGGTGCGGCATGCAGCCGGGCCAGATCGTCCGGCGGGATCGCCTCGGCGAACGCGCTGAAGAGCGCGTCCTCGTACTCCTCGACCGCGCGCGGTCCGGGCCCACCAGAGGCGGGTCCGCTCGAGGCCGACCAGTGTCTTGAGCCAGGTGCCGCCGGCGTACGGCTTGCGGTCGCCGAGGACCGTCGCCTCGATCGCGCCGACCCGGGCCGGCGATGTTCGTCGTGCTGCTGCCGACGTAGAGCACGGTCGTCGAGGGGATCCAGAACGAGGCGAGGCGGGCCGCGACGCGCCTTCGAGGTCGGCTGCCTCGCCGTCGAGGCGGAGCGCCGGCAGCCGCTCGATCCACTTGCCGATGCGGGTCAGCTCGATCGGCGCCGACGCGAGCGGCGCGGAGAGCTCGACGACGAACACGCCCGGCCCGGCGGCCGCGAACGGCCGGCCCCAGACCGCGGGACCGTCGGCGAGGAGCCCGACGGAGCGGGAGTGAGCGTGGCCGCGGTCAACGGCGTCTGGACGGCCATCGTCACGCGTCCCCGCGACGCGGCCCATGATCTCGTAGACGTTGCCGTCGGGGCCGACATAGTGGTTCCAGGCCGAGTCGCCGGCCCGCTGCGGCTCGCCGATGAACGCGATCCCGGCCGCGGCCATCGCCGATCGGGTCGCGTCGAAGTCGTCGACGACGAGGCCCACGACCGGCGCCGTCCCGAAGAACGCGTGATCGTCCTCGCCCGGCCCGTAGACGTGGACCTGGCTCCCGTCGGTGGCCCGGAACCAGACCGCCGCCGAGCTCCTCGACGAACGGCTCGGCCCCGAGCACGTCGCGATACAGCGCCACGGTCGCGTCGAACGCCGCCTGGGACGCCGTCCGGACGCCGAGGAAGCCGAGCCGCTGGATCATCTGGTCGAGACCTCGCTGGCGGGTGCGATCCGCGGGGCGTTCGATGCGCAGGCGGTATCGTCCCCCCATCATGGGCCGTCACCCCGATCCTCGTCCGGACGAGGACGCCGCGGCCTCGTCCGACGAGCCGGTCGAGCCCGCCAGCCAGCCCCCGCCGATCCCGCCTCGCCGCCCGTCTCGTCGCAGTCGGGTTGACGGTGCTGCTCGGCGGCTGGGCGGCCGTGGCGGTCGCCGGAGCCGCGACCGCCGCCCTCGCGCCACCGATCGCGGCCGCCGTCCCCACGCCGACCGTGACCGCATCGGGCCCAGCCGGCTCGGCGTCGCCGGCGCCAGCCTCATCGCCCCGGCCAGGCGCCTCCCACCGGCTTCGACCGTGCCGTCGCCGTCAGCGTCGGCCAGCGCCTCGGGCGCGCCGCCGCCCGCTCGAGCCGCCGGCGCCGGCGCCGGACGGCAACGGGATCGCGAGGCCGCGCCTCACGACCACCCCGATCGGGACGCGGCTGCAGGCCCAGCTGGACCGCCTCCGGGCGCGTCTCGGGATCCCGGGCGTCTCCGCCACGATCGTCTTCCGCGACGGCACGAGCTGACCGGCGTCAGCGGCCTTGCCGACGTCGCCCGCAAGGTCCCGGTCGCCGACGACACCGCGTTCGCCGTCGGCAGCGTCAGCAAGACCTACACCGCCGCCCTGATCCTCGGCGCTCGCCGGCGACGGCAAGATCGGCTCTCGACAAGCCGGCCGCGAGCTACCTGCCGGGCTTCGCGCCTCGACAAGCGGATCACGGTCCGGATGCTGCTCGACCACACGAGCGGCCTCGACGACTTCTTCCTCCACGGCGCGATCGACACCGCGCTCCAGAGCGCGCCGGCCGCGCCACTGGTCGGTCGCCCGGACGCTGAAGTACGTCGCGAAGCCGTACTTCCCGCCCGGCAAGGGCTACCACTACTCGAACACGAATTACCTGCTACCTCGGCTGATCGCCGAGGGCGTGACGAAGATGCCGCTCGGGAAGGCGCTCCACGAGCGGTTCTTCGGGCCGCTCGGCCTCGACGCGACGTGGTACCAGGCGGCGGAGAAGCCGCGCGCCAGGACCGCCCACGGCTACCGCTTCGCCGGCACGTCGCGGACCGCGCCGGCGATCGACCTCTCGGACGGGACGGGGATCGTGCCGTTCACCTCGGTCGTCACCGCCGCGCGGCCGGCGCGGGATCGATCGCGACGACGCTCGGAGGACGCGCGCGACGTGGGCCCGGCTGCTGTACCCGGCCGGGTCCTCGGCCCGGAGATGACCGCCGAGATGCTGCGCGGCGTCGGCCTCACGGCTGCCTGCAAGCCGCGCGTCCCGTATGGCCTCGGCGTCCAGGTCGTTCCCGATCGACGGCCGGCCGACGGTCGGCCACAGCGGGACGTTGCTCGGGTTCCGGGCCGCGATGCGCTACCTGCCGGGCGAGGCGACGACGATCTCCGTCCTGACCAACCAGAGCCGGGCCGACCCCGGCGCGATCGTCCAGGGTCTGCTCGCGGTCGTCGTTCGCGCCCGAGCCGCCGTGCTTGCCGCTGCCAGGACGCGAGCGCCAGCCGATCGGGCGCCGGCGGCCGAACGTCACCTCGATCTGCGTTGCGGCGAGGCACAACTGACGCACGATCCCCGGACCATCGTCCACGGACCGGGTAGGACCGCACGGCCCATTGCGGGCGCCTGCCCGGCGCATGCTCGACCGACGCCAGAGGCACACGGGGATGCCCATCAGGGTCGAGGCCTACACCGCCGGGGGATCGCCACGGGCGTCGTCGCGCGCGAGCGGATCGCCTCGCGAAGCCCTCGACGACGCCGGCGACCTGCTCGTCGAACGCGCCCAGTGGCTGCCGCTCGACGGATCCGGCGAGCAGCCCGCCGGGTGAGCTCCGCCTGACGGTCGACGACCTGCTCCCTGCTCGTCGCCGAGGAGGCCGAGGGCGGCCCCGTTCACGCTCCAGTGGCACACGATCGCGAGCCTGCAGTCCGGCCTACGAGCGTGGTCGGCGAGATGCCGACGATGCCCGGTTTCGATCCCGGCCGCGCGCTCGCTCGCCCGACCGGCGAGTTCGTCTTCCTGCGCGACGCCCGGATCTGCCTCGTCGATCAGCCTGACGCCGGCGAGGCGACCGCCCGCGGATCCTCGTCAACCGCTACACGGTGGACCGGGTCACGGCCGACATGATGCTCGGGTTCTTCTTCCCGGGCGCCGAGATGGTGCTCACCGGGGCAGCCGCGGCACAGGCGGCACAGGCTGCGGCGACCGCGGCGCAGCCGACGGCGACCGATGCTGGCTGAGCCGCCGGCCTCGAGCGCGCCGGCCGAACTGACCTCGCCGGCCGCCTGACACGCGGCGTCATCGCCGCGCGCCGGACGATCAGCCTCGGGCGGCCTCCGCCGAGCGCCGCGACCGGCTTGCGGTGGAGGAGATGCCGCGCCCGCGGCGCGCCTCGCCCCGCGCTGCTGCGGCCGCGTCCCGTATCGGGCCCGCCGCGGAGCGGCTGCGGCGGCGTGTTCCGGTCGGGGATGAAGCCCTCCTCGACGGTCCACGGGATCGCCTTGCGGAGCAGCCGCTGGACGCCCCGCAGCAGGTCGGTCTCGTCGATGCAGACGAGGCTGATCGCGTCGCCCGTCTGCGCCCGGCGCGTCCCGTCCGGCCGATCCGGTGGATGTAGTCCTGCGGGTTCCACGGCAGCTCGAAGTTCACGACGTGGGGCAGGTCCTCGATGTCGAGGCCGCGGGCCGCGACGTCGGTCGCGACGAGGACCCGGATCTCGCCCGACTTGAAGCCCTCGAGCGCTCGCGTCCGCTCCGGCTGCGATCGGTCGCGAGTGGATCGCGACCGCGTCGATCCCGGCCCGGTCGAGCCACGACGCCGAGCCGTGACGCCGCGAGCTTGGTCCGGGTGAAGACGAGCACCTGGCGGAGGTCCTGCGTCCGGATCAGGTGGGCGAGCAGCTCCTCCTTGCGGTCGCGGTCGACCGGGTAGACGAGCTGGCGGATCGTCGTCGATCGTCGCGTTGCCGCGGCGCGACCTCGACCGTCGACCGGGTCGCGCAGGATCGTCCTCGAGAGGCGCCGGATGTCGTCGCAGAACGTCGCCGAGAACATCAGGTTCTGGCGCTGCGGCGGGAGCAGGGCGATGATCTTCTGGATGTCCGGCAGGAAGCCCATGTCGAGCATCCGGTCGGCCTCGTCGAGGACGAGGATCTCGACCTGGCCGAGGTTCGCGACCCGCTGGCCGACGAGGTCGAGCAGGCGGCCCGGCGTCGCGACGAGGATCTCGATCCCGCCGCGGAGGGCCTTGATCTGGGGGTCCATCGGGATGCCGCCGTAGACGACGGTCGAGCGGAGCGGCACCGTCCGGCCGTAGCGTCCGGACGCTCTCGTCGACCTGCATCGCGAGCTCGCGGGTGGGGACGAGGATGAGGACGCGGACCGGGTGACGGGCCGGCGAGAACGAGGTGTTGGCGTGGTGCCGGAGGCGGTCGAGGATCGGCAGCGTGAACGCCGCGGTCTTGCCGGTGCCGGTCTGGGCGGCGGCGAGGACGTCGCGGCCTGCGAGGACGAGGGGGATGGCCTGCCGCCTGGACGGGCGTCGGGCTGATGTAGCCCTCCTCCTTGACGGTCTGGAGGAGATCGGCCGACAGGCCGAGCGAATCGAAGGTCAAGTGGTCTCCTGCGGGCCCGACCGCGGCCTGGTCGTCAGGCGTCTGGCGGTGGGCTGTTGGGGCTGGGTCGACGCGGCCGCCGGCCGCGCAATCGTTGTAACGCGAACGAGCATACCCGATCCGGGGCGTCAACCCTCGCCGCGCCTCGCAGGACACGTGAATGCGCCGGCCCGGATGCCCGGACCGGCGCGCCCGCGACCACGCCGGTGGGGAAACCGGGGGCCGCGGGTATGAGTGGCGCGAAGTGAACCGGCTACGCGCGCCCTTCGAAGCGCGAAGAAGGCCGGGACCTCGCCGTGGAGGCACTTGAAGCAGGCGAACTGGCGGCGAGACGTGCGCGCCGTTGTCGTGGGCGACGGCCAGCCGCGCCACGAGGATCTCGTGCTGGCTGAGGCGGCGCACCGGGAAGCGAATCTGCGAATCGGTGGCGGGCGTGGTCAGCGACGAGGCGATCTCCTGGATGGACGGGCTGAGGTCGCATCGTCGCCGCGGCCGGGCCGCGATCCCATGGCCGCACGTCCGGTGCCGGTCCTCGACGTTTGACGACCGCGCGATCGGCGCGCGTCGCCCGCGCCCCGGCTCTGGCGCATGCCCGATCGGGCAGCACGAACGGGCAACGCCCTTGCCCCGCCGGCCATCGGCCGCCAAGATAGGCCCGACCGATCGAGGACCGGATGCGCATCTACGACGACCAGTTCGCCCGGAACCCCCGCCTGCGGCCCGCCTCGCACGCGCCGCTCGGCGACCGCGTCCCGGGCAGCGGCCGGGCGAGCCAGCCGCCGAGCGCCGACGCGCCTCGACCCGGCGGCCGTCATGAACCTCCAGCGCCTCGCCGGCAACGCGGCCGTGACCGAGCTCCTGACCGCCGACGGCGCCCGACCCGGCGCCGGATCGAGGCGCGAGGAGCAGGTCGGCGCGCCCCAGCCCAGGCTGGATCTCGGCGCGTTCGCGTTCGACAACCCCGCGAGCCTACGGCGCGCTGCCCGACAAGAGCGCCACGGAACGCGAGGAGGAGACCGACCAGAACGTCGAGGTCGGCACGTTCGCGGCCCGGTCCGCAGGGCCTGAGGATCGTCGCCGAGGCGAACGGCGCCTTCGAGTCGACCGACTACCCCGACGGCTTCAAGTTCACCCAGACGATCGACACGAATGCGCCGCTCCACGGCGCCGACGCGCCCTACGTCGACCCCCACCCCAACGACGACATGAAGCCGTTCTACTGGACCGACGTCGAGCAGCGGATGTACCCGACGACGTTCAAGGACCATCCGTCGCGCAACCCGCCGACCGGGACCGCGGTCACCTACTGGCAGGCGACGCTCGCGCTGAACGGCGTCGACGAGGCCAGCAAGAGCGTGACCGGCTTCGACTACATCACGTACGGCTTCCTCATCGACGCGGCCGGCAACGTGCAAGCTCAACTACCCCAGCAGATCGACGGCGAGAACCACCGCCAGGCGCTCAAGAACGAGTGGTCGAGCTGGACGTTCACCTGATCGCAGAGCGTGAACCCGCCCGAGCCGCCGGCGGCCCGGCCGACGACTTCGCCCTCTCGATCGCCTGGTTCGGCGAATCCGACAAGCCGCGCCGCGAGGCCGTGCTCGCGTCGCGCGTCGCGGGCCGCGTCGATCGAGGAGGAGCCGCTCGTCGAGGTCGCGACGATCACGCGGACGGAGTTCGACGCGGCCGTCGCTGCCCTCCGGTCGCGTGGCCTGGAGCTGCGCGACGGCCAGCCGGAGATGGATCTCGACGCATATGCGGCGGTCATCGAGGACAGTGGCGCCGGTCCGCGCACGCGCGCGCTCGGGTTCGACGCCGCGACCGCCGGCCACCTCGTGGCGATCGCCGCGGCCCTGGAGCCGGACCATCGCGGCCCGGTCGACGACGTCCTCGACCAGGTCCGGGCGCTTGTCGGCGGCGCCTGACCCGCACGACCCGCCATGAGCAGCGCGCGCGATCGCCGAGCTCCGCCGGGCGGGGATCACCCACGCCGTCCGCGAATACGAGGTCCCGGCCGAGCACCGCCGGTCGTCACGAACGGCCCAGCTACGGCCTCGACGCCGCGGCCGCGCTCGGCGTCGACCCGCGCCGGATCTTCAAGACGCTCGTCGCCGCCGTCGACGGGGAGCTCGCGGTCGCGATCGTGCCCGTCGCCGGCGAGCTCGACCTCAAGGCCTTCGCGGACGCCCTCCGGCGGCCGTCGCGCGGAGCTGGCCGACCCGGCCGCGGCCGAGCGGGCGACCGGCTACGTGGTCGGCGGGATCAGCCCGATCCGGCCAGCGCCGCCGCCTGCCGACCGTGCTCGACGCGTCCGCGGCCGCGTTCGAGACGATCCTCGTCAGGCGCCGGCCGCCGCGGCCTCCAGGTCGAGATCGCGCCGGGTGACCTCGATCACGGTCACGGCGGCGATGACCGCGCCCATCGGCCGGGTCGACTGAACGCACCGAACGATCGGCGGCCGGGGACTGGCCCCATCGGGCGAGCGACGGGCTTCCACGCGAGTGGCATACTCCCTGACCCCAGGCCACGAAGACAGGACAAACAGAAGACCGCCGCCCCCACGGCAGAACCCTGTCGTCCGGCCGAGCGCCCCCACGCCCGGCCACCTTCAGGATCGGCTCACCCGGTCCCGCGCCCCGATCCATCGCGTCCCGCTCGCTGGCGCGCCTGCGCGCGCGCTCCGCGCGTCGCGCCACGTGCTCGCCTCTGCCGCCGGCGGCACCACCACCGTCACCGCGACTCATGCGCGGTGTTCCGGGAGAGAGGAGGCAAGAGCGTTGCCGGTCCGCCAAGAGGCGCCCAGAGGGCGTCTCGGCCATCGAACCCTGCGGCTGCTCGTCAGCCTGGCGATCGCCGCCGTCTTCGCCACCACCGGCGCAGCCGCCCGTCCCGCGGCCGCCGCGACGCCCAGCATGAAGGTCGTCATCGTCGTCGGGCCCGTCGGCAGTCGGCCACCTCGCAACTACATCTACGAGCGCCAGGAAGCTCGCCTCGCAGGCCCGCTCGTACGGCGCGACGGTGATCGAGCTGTACAGCCCCCACGCGACGTGGGCCCGGGTCAAGAGCGCCGCCCAGGGCGCCAACGTCCTGATCTACCTCGGCCACGGCAACGGCTATCCCAGCCCGTACGGCGCGTTCAGCGCGCACAGCAAGGACGGGATGGGCCTCAACAGCTCCGACGGCAGCTCGTCCCACACCTACTACGGCGAGTACTACATCGACCACGACATCCAGCTCGCGACCAACGCGGTCGTGATCCTCAACCGGCTGTGCTACGCGTCCGGCAACAACGAGTGGGGCGCGGGCTACCCGACGCGCTCGACCGCGATGGCGCGGGCCGACAACTACGGCGCGGGCTTCCTCCGGGCGAACGCCAAGGCCGTCTTCGCGGAAGGCATCGACAGCGTCTCGTACATCCTCTACGGCCTGTTCAGGACCGACCGCTCGATGACCCAGATCTGGTGGAGCGACCCGGCCCGCGACGGGCGCTGGGACTTCGGCTTCAACTCGAGCCCGGACGCCGGGCTACCGCGTCTCGATGGATCCGACCGGCGGATCGAGCCGCTACTACCGCTCGCTCGTCGGGAACATCTGGATGACGGCGAAGGAGTGGCGCGCGGCAGCGACAGCGCCGTCGCCGCGGCGGCGCTGCCGGCGCGTGACGACCGGCCGGTAGGCGGCACGAGTCGCGTCGCCGGCGCCCGACCGGGCGTCGGCGGCGGCGCGGCAGGCGGAGCACGGCGCGGGCGCCCAGGACCGATCGCGGCGCGCCCGCGCCCTAGCGGCTACCCGAAGATCGAGGTCGGGCGGGGAGGACCTGGATCGTCCGGCGGCTGGACCGCTCGATGACCGCCGGGTCGCTCGCCACGCGGCGGACGACGCCGAGGATCGTCTGGTAGCGGTCGGGCCGGTCGACGCAGATCCGGAACGCCCGGATGCGCCGGCTGCGGCTGCGACGGGAGGTGGTGGCTGTCCATGGCCCACAGCATCGACCCGTCGCCGGTCGAGGCGTATCAACGCCAGGGAGTCAATCGCCCGGGACGTCGGCGGTAGCGCCTCGATTGGTCACATGACGTAGGACCCGGGGACCTGTTCGGCCGCCAGACGCGCGGAGGCCCGGTCCGCCCCGCCGCATCGCGGGTCGGCCGGGGCCACGAGGTTCCCGGTTGATCCGGCCTCGGTCTAGGCGGACGTGGCTCGGGCCACGATCCCGAGGATCGAGAGCGAGGATCATCAGCAGGAGCAGGGACCCGATGAAGGCCCCGCTCTTTCGCTGGACGTCGTTGATGTCGATCAACGGTGTCGATGCGAACACGTCGTGCCTCCTTCCGGCCTGTGCCTGCGAGCGGCCGGGCTGGCCGCCGTTGCCCAGACCGTAGGCGAGGCGGGCTCGGCGGCCAGTCGGCGGGCGTCGCCACGAGCCGCTCGGCGAACGACCGCTCGGGGACTGGACGGATGTCGGGAGACGGCGAACGCGCGCCGCCGGCGTCCGGTGCCAGGAGGGGTGGGAGATCCCTCCGTGGCGACCGGCGCCGGCGGGTGCCGAGAGGCCGCGGCTCAGTCGACGGCGGGCGTCGCGAAGGCCGGGAGGCGGCCCTCCTCGACGACCGGCCGCGGCTGCATGCCGCGGAAGCCAATGAGCGAGATGACCGCGCCGACGGCGACGATCGCGCCGGCGAGGAAGAAGACGTTGCGGACCCCGACGACGTCGCCGGCGATGCCGGCGAAGGCCATCGACAGGACGGTCGCGGCCGACATCGCCGCGTTCAGGACCGACATGATGCGGCCGCGCTCGGCGTCGACGACGTTGACCTGGAGCAGCGGTCACGACCGACGCCTGAGCGGCGAGACGAACCAGCCGACGAGGAACATCAGCAGCAGGACCTGCCAGATCGCCGTCACGGCGCCGGTCAGGGCGATGAGGACCGCCACGCCGACGAGGCCGATCGTGATGATCGTCGTCGGGCGGATGCGGGCCGCGATCGCGCCGATCATGCCGGCGGCGAGGATCATCGACGCGCTCTGGGCCATCGTCGAGCGGGCCGAACCACGCCGGGCTGACCACGAGGACGCGGGTCATCAGCGGCACGAACAGGACGTTGACCGCGCCCAGGCCGAGCATGACGACGGCGAGCGAGGCGATCGTGGTGGAGAGGAGCCGCGAGTGGGCCACGCGCGAGAGGCCGAGCGTGAGGCTGGCGAAGATGCCCGGGGTGAGGCGCCGGGGCCGGTGCGGCGTGGCGTCGGCGGAGCTCGAGGCGAGGCGTTGCCGCCGGGCTCGGCGTGATCCGGCCGACAACGCGCCGGCAGGCCGAGGATCAGGACGAACGAGGCGAGGAACGACAGCCCGTCGAGGCACGAACGCCGGCCAGAACACCCCGGCGAGGCCGATGATCAGCCCCGCGAGACCGGCCCCGACGATGCCCGAGATGACGCGCGTCGCCTGGGCGACGGAGTTCGCGGCGAGCAGGCCTCGCGCGGGACGACCTTCGGGATGACCGCGCCGCGGGCCGGCGCGAAGAACGTGCCGATGCTCGACTGGACGAACGCGAACAGGAACAGCAGCCAGAGCCTGTCGGCGCTGCCGACGAGGACGAAGCCAGGACGACGATCGCCCGGAGCAGGTCCGAGGCGAGCATGATCCGGCGTCGGTCGGCGCGGTCGACGTAGGCGCCGGCGAACAGCCCGATCGTCAGCGGCGGGATCGCGAGGCAGATCGCCATCGCGGCGATCGCGGCCGTCGAGCCGGTGATCGAGTTCACGAGCAGGAGCAGGGCGAGGTTCGTCAGCCCGTCGCCGGCCTCGGAGACGAGCTGGCCGGAGCCACAGCCGGCGGTAGTTCGGGAGGCGCAGGACCGCCCTGGCGGAGAGCGTGGCCGGCGCGGGCGGCGCGAGGCGCGCGTGGATTCAGTCATCGGTATGCCTCCGGGTTGGTCGTCGTCGATTCCGGAAGGGGTAGATCGCGAAGCAGGTAGCCGAACGGGACGGCTCCCGAGCTCGACCTTGGAGGGATCGTCGGTATCGAACTCCTGCAGGAGCTCGCGAAGCCGTCGGCGGAGCTCGGCGGCCCGGTCGGGGTGGAGCATCGTCAGGCCCTGGACGAGCAGCTCGCCGCGGAGCGGTCGTCCCCGGACTTGACCATGCCGCTCGCGAGTCCCCGGTTCGATCTCGTCACGTACCGAGTCGAAGACGACCGCGAGGACGTCGTGAACCGAGCTCCGGACGTCAGCCGGCGCCGCGAAGCAGGGACCGGTCGAGCCGGATGGACATCGCGCTGATGCGGTAGCTGGTCTCGATGATCCCCGAGACGACGCGCGCGTGCCGGCGACCCGGATGAGGTCGCGCTCCTCGAGGATGTTGATGGCTGGTAGAGCTTCGTCGTGTTCGTGCCGAGGGCCTTCGCGAGGCGCTTGACCGTCCAGGCCTCGTCCGCCGCGGTGACCATCGTCTCGAGGATCCGGAGGCGGACCGGGTCGGAGATCGCCTTGAGCGTCTCGACGTCCGAGATCACGCCGCTCGGCGAGGGCTCGAAGGGCTGCCCCACGTTCTCGCCAGCTGCCGTCGTCGCCGCACTCAGCGCTGCCTGATCGTTCATCTGCGCTCCTATCATTCAACAACCGTTGAACGGCACAGTAGCGGCTAACAAGCAGTTGTCAAGCCCTCCGCGGCCAACTTCGGTCAGACGAGGGTTCCGCTGGGAGCGGCAAATCCCGGCCCAACTGACCATTAAGTCGCCCGCTCCGCCAGGCACGCAGATCTCTAGCGCCGGTGGGGGTGGAACTGGGCGTGGGCCAAGGCGGCCCGACGAGTCTGTGCCCGCTGAGCCGGGCCGGGCCCCGCTCGCTCAGCCGCGCGGCCGCGAAGTCCCCGGCGAGTCGGCACGGACCCGGCGGCCACGTCCCGCCGACCGGGAACGGCGCCGCCTCGAGCCGCGATCTCCTCCATCTTCGCCGCGTAGAACCCGTAGCGCCGCCGCGCCTCGCCGTGGCGTCCGGCCGCGACCAGCGCGGCGACCAGTCCGAGGTGGGCGCCCTCGTCGTACGGGTCGCGCTCGAGGATCCGGAGGTAGTAGCGGGTCGCCGCCGTCGGCGTCGCCGTCCGACGCGCGCGGCCTCGGCCGAGCGAGCGGCGATCGAGATGTACGTCGTCGCCTGGGCCTCCTCGCGCAGCGATACCGCCCAGTCCTCGTACGGGTCCTCCTCGAGGAAGTCGCCGCCGTACAGCGCCTCGGCCGCCTCCAGCTTCGACCGGCGCGCCGCTCGTCGCCCGAGCAGAGCGAGCCGCGCTGCCGCCGCCGCCTGACGACGAACGCCTCGACGTCGAGCTCGAGGTGCTCGAGGTCGAGCGCGATCGAGCCACTTGTCGGCCGGCACTGAAGTACTCCGGCGGGTACGCTGTCTCGGATCGAGGACAGACCGGACCGTCGCGAGCGCGACCGACAGCCGGTTACCGAGCGGCTCCGGGTCGTCGTCGGGCCAGAGCAGCTCGAAGAACGTGTCGCGGGTCAGTCGCCCGGCCAGCGCCGCGCGACGAGGATCTTCAGCAGGTCGCGGGCCTTCTTCGATGCCACGCCGTCGTCGGGACCGGCAGGCCGTCGCGGACGAGCCGGAAGCGCCCCAGCGACTGGATCCGGGATGCGTCGCTCGCTCGGCGGTGGTGATCGCCTCGACGATGCTCGGCCGCGTCGGCCGCCGGGCCTCGCGGGCGCCCATCGCCCGGAAGATCCGCTCCGCCTCGATCGCCGCGCGCCCGTCCCGGCGTCGCCGCCGGCGATCCTGCGCGAACACCGAGCCGGTTGCGGGCGTGCGCCGTGGCTGGCGCCGTGCGAGCCTCGCCCAGATGCCGGTGCGCCTCATCGGACGAGGCGCTGCCAGCGCCTCGTCGGGGTCGAGAGCGCGTCAGCGCCGCCAGCTCGCGAGCGATGCGCGCCATCCTGGATCGTCGCGGCCGCGCCCGCGACACCTGCGATCGCCTCGCGCGCGTGGCGCTCGGCCGCCTGCAGAGTCGCCGAGTTCAGCGCGACGCGTGGCGCCGTCGCGCCAGTGAGGATCGTCACCGGGCCGCGACGTGTCCCGGCCCGATCGCCATCGCCCGCTCGGACAGCTCGGCGGCCTGGGCCGGATCGTCGAACACGATCAGTCTGGGCGAGGCCCGATGAGCGCCGGCGCCAGGGCCTGGCTGTCGTTCGCGTCAGCTCGCCGCGCGGACCGCGTCCTCGAACGCCGCGCCCGGGCGAGGAACCCGTCGCCGCGCAGCGCGTGCATCGAGCCTCGCGGGTCGAGCGCCATTGCCACGACGGCGACCCGGATCCGCTCGTAGATCGCGCGGGCCGCGGTGAAGTCGGCCATCGCCTCTCGAACCGGCCGATGCCCTGCTTCGCCCGGCCGCGGTTGACGAGCGCCCGGGCGTGGAACGCCGCAAAGCCGACCGTGTCCGCGTGGCGACCGCCTCGTCGAGGATCTCGAGGGCCGTCTCGAACTGGCCGCGCTCGACCTCAGCGCGCCCTGGCAGCGTTGCGGATCCGCGACCTGCAGCGCGTCGCCCGCGTTCGGTCCGCGGCCACGAGCGCGGCCGCGTAGTCGGACGACGCGCGCGTGAGGGTCGTTCGCGAGCTCGTGGAGCTGGCCCATCGCGGTGTGGCGCGGCGGCCATCGCCCGCGGGTCGTCGCGGGGCGACCGCCAGCGCGACGGCCTTCTCCGCCGCGACCCGGCTCGCCTCGACGTCGCCGCGGTGGGCGTGGCCGAGCGATCCACGCCTCGAGCAGCGCCTCGTCGGCCGCGGCTGGCTGCCGTCGACCTCGGCCCGAGCGTAGATCGCGAGGGCCTCGCCGTAGGGCGCCGCGGACGCCGTGGACCACGCCCATCCGCCACGCCGTCGCCAGCGTCGAGCCGGCCGTCCGGGCCGACCGCCTGGCCGAACGCGGCGAGCGCCCGCGCCACTCCCCGCGGGCCGAGGCACGCCTCGCCGAGCGGCTCGCTCGATCGGCGGCTCGCGGAGCTCGATCGGCACGAGCGCCGTCGCCTCGACGACCTGGCGCGTGGCGCCGCGCAGGACCAGCTGCCACCGTGGCGGCCGAGGAATCGGGCCAGCGCCGGGGTCGTCGGCCTCGACGAACGAGGCCAGCGCCGCCTCGAGCCGGCCTCGCCCTCGAGACCAGCTCGGCGGCGCGCGTGGTGGAGTCGCGGATCTCGGCTGGCGACAGCGGCAGCCGGGCGAGCGCGTACCTTCCGGATCAGGCCCGTGCAGCGAGAACCAGCCGGCCTCGCCCGGCAGCGGCTGGAGGAACAGCGCCTGCTCTCGACGAGCTCTTCGAGCGTGTGACGCCGGGTTCGCGGCACTCCGATCGCCGCCAGCAGCGGCGCCGAGAAGCCGGTCCCGAAGTGGACTGCGCTCCGGACCAGCGCCCGGTGTCCTCGTTGGCGTGCTCGCCGACGACCTCCTCGGCGAGGTAGGCGAAGATCGGGCCCTCCGGCCGCTGGAGACGGTCGAGGACGGCGCTTCGCGGTCACCGCCGGGCTTCCGATACGCCTCGAGCCGGGCCAGGCGGACCGCGCGCCGGCCAGCCGCCGGTCGCGACGTGGATCCGTCGCCGCGACGTCGCGCAGGTCGGCGTGATCGCGATCGTCGCCGAGCAGGGCGTAGAGCAGCGCGTCGATCTGTCGGCCGAGAAGGCGAGCGCGGTCCCGCCCAGAGCCGAGGACCTGGCCCTGGCCCCGCAGTCGATCTACGATCGCGAACGGGACATCCGTCGCGGGACGTCGACGAGGACGTGGAGCCCGGCCGGCGCGAGCCGTACGAGGGCCTCGACGAACGCGGAGCGAGCCTCGGACGCCTCGGCAGGACGTGGAGGTCGTCGAGGACGAGCACCAGGTCGTCCGCCGAGCGCGGCCTGGAGCGCGTCGGTGACGATCGAGCGCGGCCGCCTGACGCCTCGGGCGACGATCGCCGCTATCGTCGGTCGCCTGATCGAGCTCTCGACCGCAGTCCGACGGTGTCGTCGGCGATCGCGGGCACGCGGAACGCGCAGCGCGGCGGTGATCCCGACGCGAGCGCGCCGATGTGGCGGTCGGACGGCGTCGAGCGTGTACCAGGCGGTCGGGCGGGCGGCGGCGACGCGGGCGGCGAGCGTCGACTTCCCGAAGCCGGCGCCGCCGACGACGATCGTCAGCCGGCGCTCCGTGCCGCTCGAGCAGCCGCGCTCGAGCCGGGTCGGGCGAGCGTCCGACCGGATCCGTCGGCGGCAGCAGCTTCGCCGACCGGCCGCGGCCTCGCGCGCGCATGTCGTCGGCGCCGGCGGCGTCGCCCCGGCTGTCGTCGGTCGTCGATTGCCTGACGGCGTCGGGGTCGGCGGTCATCGGGATCCCCTGCGAACTGTCGCAATGGTACGGGCCGCCAGCGCCACGCGGCCATAGACTCTCGGCCGATGCGACCGAGACGCATCATCAGGCATGCGACAAGGATTACAAAGTGAAAATGCGACTTGACATATAGAAAGTCGACTTGGCATATTGTGGCCCATCACCTCACAAACCACGAGGAACCCAGTGCCGCACGACGTCATCTCCACCTGTCCGGTCTGCTCGAGCGAGCTGGCGGTCACCCGCCTCCACTGCTCGAGCTGCGGGACGACGCTCGAGGGCGACTTCAGCGTCGGCCGGTTCGGCCGGCTGTCGCGCGACCAGCTCGCCCTGCTCGAGAGCTTCCTCCGGTCGCGGGGCAACCTCCGCGACATGGAGCGCGAGCTCGGCATCTCGTACCCGACGGTCCGCTCGCGCGTCGAGCAGCTCGTCCGGTCGCTCGGCTTCGGCCCGCGCGGCGACGACCGACGCGACCGACGACGCGACGGCCGCGGCACCGCCGGGCGACGCCGCCGGAACGCCCATCCCGACAGGACATCCTCGAACGGCTCGCTCGGCCATGAGATCGGCGCCGAGGAGGCCGCGGCGGCCATCCGGGCGCTGGGGAGGACCCGATGAACGCGCACCGACACCGCCCAGACGATCGAGCACGGCGTCGGCGACCATCGGCACCATGACCGTCCGCCTCGCCGACCTGGGACTGCCGAGATCCAGGCATCGACGGCGACACGGCCCGGTCTGAACGCGAACGGCGGCCCGCTGCCGGACGAGCTCCAGGTCGACCGGACCGCCGACGGGATCGCGATCCGCCAGTACGACAAGGGCCTGACGATCGTCCTCGGCCGGCGCTCGCGCGACGTCCGGCTCTGCGATCGAGGTCCCGGAAGTCCGCCGCCGTCCTCGATCCAGACCGCGAGCGGCGGACGCCCAGGCGACGCGGTCTGCCGCGGCCCGCTCAACGCCCGACCGCGAGCGGCGACCTGATGCTCGTCGACGTCAGCCGGCGACGGTCCAGGCCGAGACCGTGTCCGGCGACGTCGCGATCCGCCTCGACGGCCCGACCGGCCTCGTCGTGAAGACGGTCTCCGGCGACGCAATCGTCGAGGGCGGCCGGGTCGATCGGTTCGCGTTCCACGACGACGAGCGGCGACCTGCGCGGATCACGAGCGAGCTCGGCGCGGGCCGCACACGATCGCGACGGTCAGCGGCGACGCGATCGTCACGACGCAGCAACGGCATCCGGTCTCGGCCCAGACCGTCGCCGGCGATCTCAGCAGCGACCTGCCGCACACCCGGTCCGAGGGCCGCGCCGGCCGCCGCTCGCTGATCGTCGGCGAGGGGCACGACGGTCGTCCAGTTCCGCTCGGTGTCGGGCGACCTGCGGGTCGTCGGGCCGAACGGCGGCACCACCTCTCGTCGCGTCCCGACGCCGCCCGCTCCGCCGGCCCCGCCCGTCGCCCCGGCCCCGCCCGCGCCCCGGCCCCGCCCGCGGCCGCGCCCGACGCCCGGCGCTCGACGCTCATCTCGCGGCCTGCGCTCCGGAGCGCGGCGAGATCGACGTCGGGACGCGAGGCCACGGCCCGCGCTCGCCGGCGCTGCGACGGCGCCGACCGATGGCTGACCCGCTCGACGTCACGGTCCTCGCTCCGGGCTCGTCGCCGAGGGCCGGCTGACCGCCGAGGAGGCCGCGCCGGTGATCGACGCCCTCCAGACGCGACCGGCCGAGACCTCGCGGACGACGACGAGCCGCGGCGTCGACTGCTTCGCCCGGATGGCACCACGGGTCCTCCGGCTCGCGCGACCGGCCGCGGGTCTTCCGCCTCGAGGTCTCGGAAGGCGGTCGGCAAGGTCGTCAACCTCCGGGTCCCGCTCTCGCTGGGACGGATGGGCCTCGACCAGATCCCGGGCCTGTCGGCCGACAGCCTCGTCCAGCATCCGGCCGGGCGCTCGACGAGGGCCTGAGCCGGCCCGGATCCTCGTCGGTCGACGAGGACGACGAGGGCAACGGCGTCCGACTCAGTCCTCGAGTGAAGCCCAGCCAGCCCAAGGAGCAGACACGATGAACGCGACACTTCGACGGCGCCCGGATCCATCAGCAGGAGCTCGACCGCGAGATCGAGACGGCTTCGCATCGAGCGAATCCTCAACGCCCACGCGCCGCAGCCGGCCGGGTCCGATGGCCCGCGGCCTGCGCGTCGGTGGGGCGGGAGATGATCAGCGTCGGGACGGCGCTCGCGAGCCGCGTCGATCGCGGCTCCGGCACGCTCGACCGGGTCCGGTCGGCCGCAGGCCTGACCGTCAGGCCGTCGCCGGATCCCTTCGAGCGTCCTGACCACGATGCCGCCCTTCATCACGATCGCGGCACGTCGGACAGCACGCGCGACGTCCGCCAGCGGATCGCCCGCCACGGCCACGAGGTCCGCGGCGCATCCGCGCGTCAGCCGCCCGACGCGTCCGCCCCAGCCCATCAGCTCCGCGGCGACGACCGTCGCCGAGCGCAGCGCCTCCGCCAGAGCGGTCATCCCGTACCGGACGAGATAGGCAGCTGCCAGGCGTTGAGCCCAGTGCGGGTACACCCCGCTGTCCGTCCCGTAGGCGAGCCGCACCCTGCCGCGACGGCCTTGCCGAACGCCGCCCGCTGGGCCTCGGTCGTCTGGCGGTTCTTCGCCAGCGTCTCGGCCGGCCAGCCGTCGCGCGCGCCCGACCTCGTCGATCCAGTCGCCGTCGTAGACGTCGGCCACCAGGTACGTGCCCGTGTCGGCGAGCAGCGCGATCCCCTCGTCGTCGATGAGCGAGCCGTGCTCGATCGAGCGGACGCCGGCCCGGATCGCGACCTTGATCCCTCGGTCGCCGTGGGCGTGGGCCGCGACGAACGAGCCGTGGGCCGCGGCCTCCTCGACGGCGGCCGCGGACCATCGGCCTCGTCGAGCTCGACGACGTCCGGGTCGCGTGCCGCGCGTCAGGACCGCGCCCGTGACGATGCAGCTTGATCAGGTCGGCGCCGCCCGCGACGAGCTCGCGGACCTTCGCTCGCGGACCTCGGCCGGCGATCGCGGACGACGCCGAACCGGAGGTCCGTCGGGCAGGCCGACGTCGAGGGCGAGCGCCGGTGACCTCGCCGCCGCCGCCGGGCGAGGTGATGTACGCGCCGGCGCACTGCATCCGCGGGCCCGGCGATCCAGCCGCGTCGATCGCGTCGCGCAGCGCGACGTCGACGAACGCCCGGTACGTGCCGACGTCGCGGACGGTCGTGAACCCGGCCTCGAGCGTCGTCGCGGGCGTTGCGGACGCCGGTCATCGCCTCCTGGGCCGGCGCTCGACGTCGTCGCGGGCACGCCGGCGAACTCCATGTCGCCGACGAGGTGGCTGTGGCAGTCGATCAGGCCGGGCAGGATGGTCAGGCCTGGACAGGTCGAGCGGCCGGGCGCCGTCGGGCGTCGGCATCGCCGGCGCCAGGATCGGCCTCGATCCGCGCCGTCGACGACGAGGAGCCGGCGGTCGCCAGACCATCGCCGCGCGTCGACGTCGAGGAGGTGCCGCGCCGCGGATGACGAGGACCGTCGGCCATGGCGGCCGATCGCTACCAGCCGTCCGGCCAGCGCTATGAGTCCGGACCATGACCGCCACGACCGACGCGACCTGCCCGTTCACCGGCGACGACGAGGCCGACCGCCTGCCTCGTCAGCGAGCCGCTCGCGCTGCTCATCGGCTTCGAGCTCGACCAGCAGGTGACGGTCCAGAAGGCGTTCGCGGGCCCGCTCGAGCTCGAAGCGCCGGATCGGCGGCCTCGACGCCGCGCGGATCGCGGCGATGGACCCGGAGCGCGCTCGACGCGGTCTTCCGCGACGCCGCCCGCGCTCCACCGGTTCCCGGGCAACATGGCCCGCCGGACGCAGGAGCTGTGCGCGGTCGATCGCCGAGCGACTACGGCGGCGACGCCGGCCGGGTCTGGACCGAGGCGACCGGACGGCGCGGACCTCGAACGCCCGGCTGCTGGAGCCTGCCGGGGTTCGGGCCGATGAAGGCCGGGCACCGTCGTCGCGATCCTCGGCAAGCGGCTTCGGCGTCGCGCCCGCCGGGCTGGGAGCCGTTCGCGCCGGACCACATCCGACGCTCGGCGACGTCGACTCGGCCGAGACGCTGCGCCGACGTACCAGGCGGCAAGCGCGCCAAGAAGGCGGAGATGCGAGGCCCAGGGCAGCGCGGTCTGACGCGGCTCGCAGCCTTGCGCCGCGCCGGGCGCGGTGGTGTAGACTCGCAGTTGCATGTTGCAACTCACTACCTCGAGGAACCCGGCACTGAACGCCACCACCGATCAGCCGGGCTCGACGGGCGTCGCCCGCATCGACATCACCACCACCGGCCGCCGCACCGGCGACGCCCGCCGGATCGAGATCGCGATCCACAACGTCGACGGCCGGCTGTTCATCAGCGGCACGCCGTCGCCGCGCACGCGCGCCTGGATCCACAACCTCGAGGCGGACCCGCGCATGACCGTCCACGTCAAGGACCCGGCGTCCGCGCGCGACCTGCCGGCGACGGCCCGCGTCATCACCGACGAGGCCGAGCGGCGCGAGATCATGCCGTTCATCGCCGCGAACTGGCGGCGGACCGGACGTCGACCGGATGGTCGAGCAGAGCCCGCTTGATCGAGGTCACTCTCGACTGGAGCCGTCAGGGCCGGGGGTTCGGCGCGGACCCTCGCTGCAGGCGATACCGGCGCCCGTCGCGCGGATCGCGCCGCGCGGACAGCATCCGGCTCGGGGCGAGCGGATCTGGACGACCCAGGCGCCAGTCGACCCAGCGGACTGCGACGGACTCCCAACTCCGCGCCGGTGCTCGGTGAGCCATGCCGTGAACGCCGCGTCGCCGAGGACCGCGTCCATCGCGTCGCTCGCCGACGGCACCGCCGGGTGGTCCCCGACCGTGACGACGATCCGGGCGGTGATCGGCTTGACTGGCGCCGCCGCCTCGAAGTTCGCGAGGCGGGTCCGTGATGTCACGCCCGACGAACGGGAAGGCCGACTGCGACCTCGTAGTCGCCGGCCGGAGCAGGCGAGCCGGCCGCCGTCGTCGCCACCCAGACGACTCGTCGCGTCGGCCTGCTCGCCGGGCTTCAGCTCGTTGTAGGCGAGGTCCGGGCAGGTGGCCGAACGCGACATCGACGTGGGCCAGACTCGGCGGCGACCGGCGCCCGGATCGCGTACGCGTCGGGCAGGGCCAGCTGCTTGATGACGTTCTTGTCGCCGTCCCAGACGTGACTGATCGGCGGCGCGCCGATCGTCAGGAGTCGGCGTCACCGTGAACTGGTTCTGGAGCTCGCAGCCGCCGCCCTGCCATGTGACGACGCCCGGCGCGCGCATTGCGAACGGTCACGGCCGGCGACGAGGTCGCCGCCCGCCGGGACCAGCGTCCGGATCGACGCTCAGCGTCACGCCGACGCCGTCGCCGCGTCGCGGTCGCCTCGGCCGGCTCGGCCGGCGTGGGATCGCTCGGCCCGCCCGGCGGCCCGGAGCAAGCGCCGCGAGCGCCAGACGGCGAGGGCGAGCGGAACGAGGAGGCGCGCGCATCCACCGCCCGAGCGCGAACGTTCGCCCGGTTTCGCCGGACCGCGACGGGATGTCGCATTCGCCGCCTCGACATCCGCCCGATGCCGCGAGCTTCGCCGCCGCGGGCGACGATCGGCTCACCAACACGAACCACGTCTTCGTCTCTGGGGAGAGCTCGATGCGACACAATCCGCACCGCCACGATCGCCACAGTCGCGATCGCCCTCGGCCTCGCGCTCACGGCCATCGGCATGAACCGCGCGCTGCCGCAGCGAGATCGGCGGGATCGGCTCGAGGCTCACCGTCGGCGCCGACAGTGGGCCAGCGGCACGGCGATCTCGCCGCCGCTCGTTTTCCTCGTCGTCACCGGCCTGTCTCCCTGCGGCGATCACGATGCGTTCGACCCGGCTGCTCGCCACGATCGATCGTGGACCGCGGGCCGGGCGAGCTGCCGCCCTTCCTCGTCCAGCGCCAAGGCACCACCGGCGTCATCGAGCGCGCGACCGAGTTCCTCGGCGACATTCCGCGGATCGCCGGAAAGTGCTCTGGTTCACATCGGGTCGGCCTGCGTGAGTCGATCAGGCTCGAGCCCCGTGTGCCCGGCGTCGGGAGCGTCGGAGTCGGGGGATTCACGCCGAGGGCGACGCGTCGTATCATCAGCGATCGACAGCGCGAGATCGTGGCGAAGGCGCAGCGCGGCAACGCCAGCGCCCACATCGCCTCCCAATCCCCTCGCGGTCCTCGTGCCGGACGAGCCCGGCGCCGCGTCGAGCCTGGGGAACGATGATTTTGCGCGGACTCTGTCCACGAACACCGGTGGCGTGATTCGCGGCGAATACCAACCGCTTGACTCGCGCATCGCGGACCTCTTTCGCGAGAACAGCTCGCATTACGTCATCGGGTTCGAGTCAACGGGAACCCGAAGACTGACGGCAAAGCTCCGCAGCCTGACGTCCGCGTCGATCGGTCCCGGCGTGACCGTGCGCGCGCACCGGCTACAACACGCCGCGCCCGGAGAAAAACGCAGCAACGTCACCGAACCTCTGACTGAAGCGCGAGGCTGCTCGTGTCCGCGGTGTCGGGCCTCCTGCCGAAAGACGATCTGCCGCAGGTGACCGTCGCGCCGTTCGCGGTGCCGGGCAAGCGCGAGGCGGCCGTGGCGATCGTCGTGGGCGCGGCAGCTGCCGCCGCAGATCGGCTGGAGCACGTCGAAACTCGCCTCCGCGTTCGGCGCTGAAGGGCAGATGCGCGCGTCGCAACGGCAGTCCGCGGAGCTGACCCTCAGGCAGACGCAGGTCGACCCGTTATGAAGTGCTGTCGCGCCTCGATCTGAAACCGGCCAATACCACGTGCGCGTCGCCGCCAGCACCCAGGTCTACGGCAGCTCGGCAGCGTCTATCACGAGGTCACCGTGCCCGATCTCCTTCAAAGACCCGCTGTCACTGTCGGGCATTGCCAGCGCGGAGCCGTCGCGATCACGGCGGCGTCGGTGCAGATGTTCCGGCGCTGCCTGCCGATTGCGCTGACGCTTAGGGGTGTTCAGGCGCTGACGGGCGCGATTGGCACCCATGCATCAGGCGGCAAGACACTGGTCCGCGACGCTGGCGTGCAGATGGTTGACGGCGCCGGCGCGACGGTGTTCAGCGCCAGCGATGTGCTCGGTCCGGAGCGATTCGCGATGCGGCGCGCTCCGCCGACTACACGTTCAACCTGCCCCTTCGACGCTCTCGCCGGGACTGCACCACGTCTGAAGCCGACGCTGGCGCACGCCGTGCGGCGCGACGTCCGGTTCGCCGCGCAATGAGTTAGAAGACAGAAGACAGAAAACAGAGACAGAAGGAAAAAGTACGATACAGCCGACACGCCTCGGCGACGCGCCGCCTGAATTCCGCTGTTGGATCAGTCTGAGCGACGCGATCCGGAGGCGGCTGCCGACCAGGTGATCGTGATCTGCAGCGTGGACGACCGCGGGTTTCCGCACGTGGCGCTGCTCAGCGCGTTCGAGGTCGTGGGTGATCGTGACGCGCGCGCCAGATTCGGCTGGCGGTTTAAGTGGTGACAGCACGACGAACGAACGCGCGCGGCGCGACGGGCATCTCACGCTGATCGTGATTCACGCGCATGTGGCGCAATTTCGGCATCAAGGGCGCGGTGGAGGACGTGACGCCGTCGATGCGGGCGGCGCCGCATAAACGCGACGCTGCACGTGCGGATTGCGGACGTGCTGGCCGGGACGAGGCGGATCCGGAGCGGGAGCCGGGCGCGCATCGCGAGTGGCATCACGCACGTCCATCCCGGACGCGCGGTCGATCTGACCGCGCGCGCCGCGTGCTGGTGGAATTGCGGAGTCAACGTGGTTGAACGCTTAACCGGATACATGCCGCGCCGAGCAATACGTAACTGAACGAAGCGACA
>ERZ1370068.9792-contig-8544_pt1 | contig 41906 bp, 50 predicted proteins | sample MGYA00561227_ERZ1370068 | MGnify/ENA primary metagenome ERZ1370068 (study PRJEB38410, sample SAMEA6850437) | metagenome | study: Metagenomic assessment of the ecological functions of the soil: analysis of the soil microbiota associated with the... | reverse complement strand
ATAGCCGCCCCCGTTTCAATTTACGTATTGCTTTCTTCCGGGATACGCCCCGCCGGGCAGCGGCCGGTCGAGAAGCGGAGCCCGAGGTCGCGCGGCGATCTCGGGCTGGCCGATCGTCAGCGCGGTCTGGCACGGCCACGCGTGATCGTCGGGACCGATGGTCAGCAGTGGCGTCGCGGCCGGATGATCGGCGGCATTGCCAGTCGCGGCCACGAGCCGCGCCGTCAGGCCGTCCGGATTGGTCAGGTAGGGAACAAGGCGAAGGGCACGTCGATCGGATTCTGCTCGAACACGGCCGCCGCGTCGGCGCACGCCTGGACGTCGGAGGTCACGCGTGGCCGCGCGCTTTCGCCAGCCGCCGAGCGTCGCCAGCCGCCGCTCGCCGTCGACGCGCCCGGTCGTTTCCGCGACGACGGCCAGCAGCCCGCCCACGCCGCCGCTTTCGTCGCGAATCGGGCTGTAGGACAGCGTGAACCAGCAGTTTTCCGGATAGCCGTTCCGCTCGAGCGGCAGATACCAGTCGTCGATGGCGAAGGCCTCGCCGCGGCGGACGCGCTCGAACTCGGGGCCGATGACCGGCCAGACTTCGGGGAAGATGTCGCAGCAGGCGTGCCCGAGCGCCGGATGCTTGCTGCCGAGCACCGGCCGATAGCGGTCGTTGTAGAGAAAGCGGAAGTCCGGTCCCCAGGCCACGACCATGGCGAAGCGCGACTCGAGCATGATGCTGACCGCGGTCCGCAGGCTCTGGGGCCAGGTTTCCACCTGGCCCGAACGCGGTCCGGCCCCAATCGGTCGCCCGCATGAGGGCGCCCATGTCTCCGCCCCCGGACATGCAGTCCTGGGCGGCCTGTTCACTCGATCGCGGGCGTGCGGGCACGTCGAAGCTCCTACGCTCGATAGCCGGGCTTGCAGCAATTCGCTACAGGCACTGAAACTCGTCGGTGGTCGTAAGTGATTGGATTCGTTTCACATCCGAACACACGGGTGGATTCCTGGACATTGCACTGTTCAGGTTGCGTGCCGGGCGCGGACCCGTGACAAGAGCCTACTCTTTGGCGTCGATCGAGAAGCGATAGCCGACCCAGGGCTCGCTGAGCAGATAGCGGGCTTCGAGGGGTCCGGCTCGATCTTCTTGCGCAGCTGTGCCGATCAGGACCCAGAGGTGCTCGGGCTGGTCGACCGCGTGCGGTCCCCAGATCGCCTTCAGGATGGCGCGATGCGTCAGCACGCGATCGGGATTGCGCGCCAGCAGCGACGAGCAGCTCGAATTCCTTCGGCGTCAGCCGGATCTCGTCGTCGCCGCGCAGCAGACGATGACGGTCGTAGTCGATGGTCAGATCGCCGGCCGCGAAGGCGTCCTGTCTGGCGGCTGATCCGTCGGAGAACACGCGTCGCAGCGCCACCCGGATGCGCGCGAGCAGTTCCTCCGGGCCGAACGGCTTGGTGACGTAGTCGTCGGCGCCCAGTTCGAGCGCGCGCGACCTTGTCGGCCTCGCCGCCGCGCGCGCGACAGGACGATGATCGGCACCGCCGACTGTGTCGCGCATGCGCCGGCACACCTCGGTGCCTTCGATGATCGGGCAGGCCGAGGTCGAGGCACGATGAGATCGGGCGGCGTGCTCGGCTGCGCAGCTTCAGCGCCGCCGCGCCGGTCCGCGACCGTCTCGACCTCGTAGCCGCGCGAGCGCAGCAGCGGCTCGACCGCGCGCTGGATCGACACTGTCGTCGTCGACGAGCAGAATCCTGGCGGTCTGGTCACGACGTCTGTTCACGGGCTCGGCGCCTTGCGACTCCGCCGGCACGACGATCGTGAACTCGCGCGCCGCCGCCGGCGCAGTTCTCGGCCCAGATGCGCCCGCTGCTCGGCGGCCAGCATGCCGCGCGCGATCGACAGTCCCATCCCGGTGCCGGCGACGCGACGCTTCGATTCCGCGCCCGCGGTAGAAGCCGCTCGAAGAGGTGCGGCAGATCGGCCGGCGCGATGCCCGGGCCGTGATCGCGGACGGTGATCGTCAGGCCGTCGTCGGCCACACGCCGCCGTCACGTCGATGGCGCGATCCGGCCGGCGAGTACTGCGCGGCGTTCTCGAGCAGATGCGGCGAGCGCCGCGGCCGTCAGCCGCGGATCGAGGCTGCACGCGGCGATCGTCGCGTCGACGCTCGACGTCGCAGCGCGTGACCGCGCAGCGCGCGCGTCGACCTGATCGCGGGCCGCCTCGACGATCTCCGACGGGTGCGCCCAGCGCATGTCCGGCGGCGACGGCGCCGGCATCGATGCGCGCCATCTCCAGGATGTTCTGGAACAGGCGCGCTCGAGCCGTCTCGACTTCCGCCGAGAATCAGGTCGCTCTGCTCGCGGCGCTCGGCTCGCGCGAGCCACGACGCCTGCAGGTTGCTGGCCGCGACGCGGATCGCGGTCAGCGGCGTTCGCAGATCGTGGCCGAGCGAGGCGAGCAGCGCCGACTTCAGCTCTTCGCTCTGGCGCGCGATCTCGGCCGCCTTACGCTCGTCGAGAAACTGGCGCGCGTTCGATCGCGATCGCGACGACGCCGGCGAGAGCGTCGAGCGTGCCTGGCTCGATCGCGCCCGCCCGGCCGCGCGCCAGCAGGCCGACCGGCCTGGTGCCGAGCCGCAGCGGCACACGAGCGCACCGATCGCCTTCGATGTGTCGACCGTCCGGTGCCCCGAGCTGGCGCGTCCCTGCGCGTCAGAATTCGACGAGCGGCGCCTCCGCGCGGCGAAGGCAGGCGACGAGTTGATCCGCCGCGCAGCGGCACGCTCGAGCACGGCGCCGCGCCGAGGCGGACGTCCCGATTCGGCGCCGCGCGGCAGGCAAATCGCCACGCGAACTCGAGGTCGAAGCGGCGCGACACGAACCGCGCCAGTTCGCGCGACCGCCTCGGCGCTGTCGGTGAGGCCAGGAGCACGTCCCGGCTGAGATCGAACAGCCGCGCCAGTTCGTCCCGGCGCGCCGCGACCTCGAACGCGCGATCGCGAAGCGCCGCCGACAGCGCAACCGGCGACCACGCTCACCGCCACGAAGGCATGAACAGCGCGACCAGTTCTGCGGATCGGCGATCGCTGAGCGTTGCCGAACGGGCGCACTGAAGAAGTAGTTCAGGAACAGATCCGCGGCGATGCGTCACGATGGCGGCGGCGCGCAACCTCACTTACGGTGGCGGTCAGGAGGACGATCAACCAGGTAGCTGAGCGCGGCGATCGTCAGGGTTCGTGAGGTGCTTGACCGACCGGAAGACCACCGTCACCAGGACGATGGCGCGCGCCGGCCGCCGACAGGCTGACCTCGATCGACAACCACCCGAGCATGTCCCCATCGTCTCATTGTCTAGGCCTGACGCTCCACACGCCACTCCTCAGCTTTGCGCGCTTTGCGTTCAACGTGATCTTAAGGTGGGTACTCAGCGCTTGACGATGTGCAGCGACAGCTGCGAGCGATGGCTGGGGTCGTGATGGACGCGGATGGTCGCCGGCTGCATCTGCGGCGGACCGGTGATCTCAGAGCTCGCCGGTGTGGAGGTTGCGCGAGAAGTTCGGGAAGAAGGTCGCCGGAGATCTGGACCCGCATCCGGTGGCCCGCGCCGGAAAGAGATTGCTGGTCACCGAGATGATCCGGGCGGATCTCGTAGATCTGTCCGGCGCGAGCAACTGCCGTCCCTTGTCGAGATCGCGATAGCTGGCCCGCACGGCGTCGACGCCGGGGCTCATGAGGTTGTGCGCGGCGCCGTCCGGCGCGACGTCGAGCAGCCGCACCCACAGATCGGTGTCGCGGCAGTCGCACGAGACGATGACGCGCGCGTGAATCGGGCCGCTGAGCTCCGTGTCGCGGTCGAGCGGCGCCGAATCGAACGATGAGCACGTCGCTGTCGTTCGCGGCGAAGCGCCTGGTAGTCGTGGACGCCGGACGAGCGCATGCGGTTGATCACGGGATTGGTCCGGGTTCGGAGCAGAACGTGCTCGGGCAGCAGCCGTTCCCGCGGGCGGCGCTGGTGAGCCAGAGCCGCCGCGCTTCGGCGCGTGCCCGCCGACGACAGGTAGTAGACGTTGTCGGGCCCCGGCAGGCGGCCAGCTGTCCGACGTCCGCCACTGGTTGTCGCCCATGACGAAGTAGCGCACCGGCGTCCGACTCCGGCGCGCGTGCTGGTCGCGCACGTGGCGGTCCATCCAGCCGAGGCGCGACCTCGTCGTAGTCGATGACGGCGGCGGGGCCGAAATCGCGATCCCCGAACTTCGTCCTCGCGGTCGCGATCGACGCCGTGGACCCAGGGGCCGAGCAGGAGGGCGGCGCGCGACGGTTTCCCGGCGCGCGCCTGGACGAGGCCGAGGAAGTTGGTCGACGGCGCCCTCAGGCCCGTAGTTGTCGTCGTTCCAGCCGGACAGGTTCAGGACGGCGGCGTTCGTGCGGCCGTACTCTGTTGCGCAACTCCGCGAAATTCCAGAACGGATCGTCCGGCGGATGGTGGAGCCAGTCGTAGTAGTAGGGGGCGACGTCGCGCAGCTCTCTCAGCTGGTCGAGCGGCAGCGTGCGCGAGCATCTGCTGCTCGTGCGCGTTCGATCTGGCGCGGTCCTCCTTCGCGGCCGGCGGCAGGCGCTTTCTGACGCGGGCATCGGGCGCGATGTTGTCCCAGATCCACGAGATCCAGGACAGGTCCCAGATGCCGCCGCTGTAGAAGAAGTTCTGCGGCGTCGAGAAGGTCATCGCCGGGACCATCGCCTCGAGGTGCGGCGGGCTCTCGACGGCGGCGAGCCACTGCACGGCGCCCGGATACGACAAGCCGAACGTGCCGACGCGGCCGTTCGACCAGGGCTGCTGGGCGGCCCATTCGATCGTGTCGTATCCGTCGCGGCCTTCGTTCTCGTAGGGCCGGAATTCGCCGTCCGACGTGTAGCGGCCGCGCACGTCCTGCACGACGACCGCGTAGCCGCGCTCGACCGGCACGCGTGAACGGTCGTATGCTCCTCGAGCGCGTCATCCTTCCCGTAACGGCGTGCCGGTAGACCAGCGTCGGCACGCGTCCCTGCGGACGGCCGGAGCACGTCGGCGCGAGGCGCACGCCGTCGCGCATCAGGACGGCGACGTCACGTTCGTGGATCGGCGCCGGCCTGGCCGCCTGCGCGTCGCGCCCTCGGCGCCTGCGGCGCGCGAGCATCGGCAGCGTCGCGACGACGGCGCGAGGCGCACGAGCGGTCGTGTGCATCATCGGTCGCCTCCCGGCGCTCGCTCCGGCACTGTTCGTAGAACGCGGCGCGCGCGGCGCGACGTCCTGCAGCACCGCGGCGCGTCTCGGCGGCAGTCCGATAGCTGGCGTTCTGCTCGGTCGCCGCTCTGAATCCGGGCCGAGCCAGCGCAGGAAATACGTCCGCGGCGTCCGCGCGAGCGCCGCGGCCGGTCATGCGACGCGCACGTAGACCGGGCTCGTCGTGGCGTATGGATAGATGTCGAGGACGTCGGGATCCGGCCCGTCGTTCCAGGCGCGCAGGAGCAGCCATCCGCTGCCGGTGACGCCGGAAGCTCCCGCGTCACGTCCGCGCGGATCGATCGATCCGATCCCGTCTCAGGCTCGCCGCGACACGCGCCGTTCCAGATCATCTCGAGGTGATCGACCGGAAAGTTCGCGCGCAGCGTCGCGCGATACTTCAACGCTCCGCTCGACCCGTCGATCAGCGTGTCGCCGGGGCCGGCGTCGCCCACCTTCAGGTGGATCACGCGCCGTTGGTGGCGACGCCGCGTCCTGCGTTGACCGCTCGCCAGGAACGCCTCGCGCGTCAACGCGACCGGTCGCCGGCACGTGGACGCGATTGAGGCCGACGGGGCCGCGCAGGCTCGCGTAGTTGGCCATCGCGTCGGTGCCCGCGCCGGGCGGAATCTGCAGACCGCACTCGAGCAGGCGATACCACACGGCGTTGGTCGCCTTGTGATCGGCGAAGCCGACCGCCTCGTAGTAGTCCATGCTGGCCGAGCGCCGCGTCGACCGGCAGCGCGTTCGTTGAGCGCGCGCGTCGCTGGCTGCGGATCGACCGCCTCGTCGAACGGATGCGCGTAGCCCGACCAGCGCCGTGCTGGCGGTGGGCCATGTCCGCCACGGCGGCGTTGTGCGGATACGGGCTTGCCGCGGCCGTGAACGGGTAGCGCCGCGTAGCCGGGCAGCAACAGATGCTGCGTGAGATTCAGGATGCTCAGGTGTCCCCAGTAGCTGGTGTGGAATTCCTGTCCGTGCAGGATCAACAGCGCGCTCGGTGGACGCGGGATCGACGATCCGGGCGGAAGCTCGCGATGTCGGGAAAGCGCTGCTCCTTGTTGACGACGCAGGTTGTAGATCAGATTGAGATCCTCGGCGCTGCCCCTGCGTCGGCCAGATGCGCCGGCGTGTTGCGATAGAGGCCGCCGTAGTTCATGTGCACGTGCAGATCGCCGCTCCACCACGCGCCTGAATCAGCCGGCGTCGAGAGCCGCTTGAGCGTCACGGTTCGCGTGCCCGACCATCCAGGCAACGCGCGGGATCGCTCCTCGACGTGAGCGATCTCGTACGCCGGGCCGCGGCTGACGGTGATGGCCAGCCGATCGACGCGGCACGGCAGATCCGGCTGTCGCCGCGGACTGTGGAAATACCTGCGTCTCGATCGCCTGACGCTCCGGCACGATCAGATCGTCCGCATGCATCCACGCCTCGTCCGCGTGCGTAGGAGCGCAGGCGCGCTGATCGGTGATGCTGACGCGGGCCGGCATGACGGTGCCGCGCTTCGTCGAGCGACGCGCAAGGTCGCAGCGTCGCGACGCGGCTGGAGATAGCGGCGCTCGGCGATCTGGAGTGCGCGCTCCTCCGCCGAGACACGCGTCGATCAGCCACAGCGCGGTGTTGCCGGATCGGTTCGAGATGAACGCGATCGTGCCGCCCGTCGGGAGACCAGCGCGGGATTCGTGTTGTCGTAGTCGCCGTAGGTGAGCGGAAACGGGTGCCCTCCGTCGACCGGCAGCAGCCAGAGCTGCTGCCACTGCCGCCCGACGATAGCTGCTGTAGACGATCCGCGTGCCGTCCGGCGAGACGTCGGGCCTCGCGTGCCACGACGTCTCCTCGTGCTGCGACCGAGGCTGCGGCGCATCCGACGCCGTCGAGCGCGCATCCGGACGATGTCGCCGGTTCCATGCGCGATCTCCCGGTTCGAGACGACCAGCAGCGCGTTGCCGTCGGCGCGTCCACGCCGGGTTGATCGCGTGATCGAACGGACTGTAGTAGTACGCGCCACGGCGCTCCGGCGATCCGGCGTCAGCGGACGCGCCTCGACGCGAGTGCGGCCGTCGCGGAACCAGGCGACGTGGAGTCAGGAAATGGCCGGTCGCCGTCGGTCGAGACGAAGGCGAGGCGGCGGCCATCGGGAGACCACCGCGGCTCGACGTTGACCGCGCCGGACGTCGTGAGCGGCCGGCACCTCGCGCGATGTCAGATCGAGCAGCATCAGCTCCATCGAGCGGCCGTCGTAGCGCACGAACACGACGCTGCTGCCATCAGGTGAGCAGTCCGGCTGATAGTCGCTGCCGCGGTCGTCGGTCAGCTGCTCGGCGACGGTCCGCCGTCCGTCCGCTGCGCGCCACAGGCTGCCCTGCATCGAATAGACGACCGAGGCGCCGTCGGGCGTCCAGGCGACCGACGACGGACCGCTGGTCAGCTGCGGGAGATAGAGCTCGCGATAGTAGTAGCTGTGCGGCAGCGCGATCTGATCGAGGACGGGGGCACGGACGGGGCCGGCCGCAGCCAGCAGCGCAACGGCTGCTGGCGGCGAGCGGACGGCGCCGAGCGCCGTCCTCACGAGGTGCCATCGAGGGTCGCGCCGATGCTCATGCGCACCGGAGCAATCTGAGATCTATGAGTGCCCGCCTTCAGCGGACCGTCACGGTCGGATCGAGGCGGACCACTACGATCGAAGAGATGTCAGCCTGACGAATCAGAACACGAACTTCAGGCCGAGCTGCAGCTCGCGCATCGGCTTTCTCGTGCTCGTTGATCGTGCCGTAGAGCGGGCTGGTCAGCGTCGTGTTCGGGTCGTTCCAGATCGGATTGTTCAGCACGTTGAACGCCTCGAGCCGGAACTGCAGCGATCTTGTTGCGCGAGCAGCCGGAAGTTGCGGATGATCGACGCGTCCACGTTGGTGATGCCCGGGCCGAAGAACGTGTTGCGGCCGGCGTTGCCCACAGGTGCCGAGGCTGTTCAGCACGTACGCAGCGGTGTTGAACCACTGCTGGATCGATCGCTGGTCGCCCGGCAGCATTCGGATCCTGCCCGGCGACGACGTTCGGACGATCCTGGCCGCCGCCGGTGTTCGACCGATCGGTGCCGACGTAGCGCGGTTCTCGGGAACCCGCTCGACACGTTGATGATCGTGCTGATCTGCCAGCCGCCGAGGATCGCCGCGCCGACGCCCGTCCTCCATGAACGGCTTGCCGCTGCCGAACGGCAGCTCGTAGAGGATCGACGCCGACGAAGCGGTGGCGCACGTCGAACACCGACAAGCCCCACTCGCAGTCGAGGCAGAAGCTGTTCTGCGGGAACAGCGTGTCGCCGTTCAGCGTGCGGATGCCGCTGCCGTTGTCCGTCGACTTGGACAACGTGTAGCCGCCCAGCACCGACAGCCCGTCGTGGAGCCGCCGCGTCAGCTTGACCGCGAGCGAGTTGTACTTCGCCTCGGCGACGTTCCCGACCTCCTGGACCTTCGTGAACTCGGGATACGGCTTCCGGCTCTGCACCGATCCGGTGATGCCGGGAATGGTTTCGTTCCAGTCGAACATCCGCTCGAGCCGGTGGCTCTGCGAGCCGAGGTAGCCGACTTCGAGCGCGGTGGAGCCGCCGAGCTCGCGCTGGACGTTGAACAGATACTGGAACATGACGGCGTCTTGCGGTCCGGCATGTTGCCGAGCACGTAGACGTTCGACAGGCACACCAGCGGCGGCGCCACGCCGCAGTCGTTCAGCGGTGCCGGTCCCGCCCCGGAACGGCGCGTCGAACGTCAGGTCCGGCGTCAGCAGCAGCGTGTTGTCGCGGCGGCGTCCCGACAGGTTGCGCGCCATGTCGAAGCGCGGGTTGCCGGTGTCCTGCATGTAGAAGATGCCGGTGCCGGCGCGGAACGACCACTTGTCGGTCGGGTTGTACGCCCAGCCGACACGCGGCGCGAAGTTCTTCTTGTCGTCGAAGATCAGGCGGTCGCCGAGCCGGCCGTCGCGCGCCACCTGGATGTTCGGCGCGAAGCGCAGCACGCGTGTCCTGGTAGACGTCGCCGCTGCCGATGCGCACCAGCGTCGGGTGGCAGGCCAGAGTTCTGCACGTTCGGCGTCGTGTCGTGGCACGGGATCGACGCGTTCATCAGCGTGCCGTTCTTGTCGAGCCACGGCGGGGTGTATTCGTAGCGCAGGCCGAGATCGAACGTCATGTTCGAGCGGACCTTCCAGGTGTCGGTGAAGTAGTAGCGTCTGGCTGAGCGCGCGGAACTTCGTCACCGCCAGCGCCACCGCGGCCTCGGTCTGCTGCGCGTAGCCGAGCATGTAGTCGGCGAACGCGTAGCCGGTGGCGATGTTCTGGAACTGGAAATTGCCGCGCGCGAACTGGTTGCCGACCTGGTCGTACATGTCGTAGCGGATGCCGCCGCCGATCTTGAACGAATGCCGTCCGCGAATCCACGACACGTTGTCGGTGAACTCGAACGCCTTGTTGCGGTTCGTGTACGGTCCTTCGGTGCTTGTCGCCGAAGCCGCTGAACCCGGTGATGCCGATCGACGGGATGCCCCAGGCCTCGGGAGGATTCAGCGAGATGCCCGGGATGCCCAGCTCCTTGACGACGTCGCGCTCGAACGCCAGCTCCCGTCCGAACGTGTTGAAGAAGTAGTTGAAGCCGAACCGGACCTCGTTGACGAGGTGTCGACGACAGCGTCCAGGTGTTGCCGAGTGCGACCTGATGGACGCTGCGTCTTGAGCTTGGTGCCGTTCAGCTTCAGCGCCGGCGTCAGCTCGTCCTCTGATGCCGTAGCTGTAGCGGCCCATCCAGGTCGAGGCGGAGCTCTGCACGAAGTCCATCCGCTGCGTGTGCTGGTTCTTGTCGATCTCGCGATCCTGGAGCGACGAGGTAGTTGTTGGTCAGGCAACTCGTGCCGCTGTTCGGCTCGGGATAGAACTCGAGCAGCTGCTTGGAGGTGGCGTCGAGGCGGTTGGCCGGGATGATGTTGCCCGGCAAACGGCATGCAGGTCCGCGTCGTGCCGACGACGGTGCACTGGGTCGGGTCGACGATGATCCCGGCGGGCTGCCCGGTCTGCGGGTTGATCGCGCCGAGGCTCCCGAGCAGTTCCGAGAAGTTGCCGGTCCGCATCGCCGCCGACGGCACGCTGAACGGCGTCTGGAACTGCTTGTCTGTCCTTGTAGCCCTCGAAGTTCGACACTGAAGAACAGGTGGTTCTTCCAGACCGGCCCGCCGGCGGTGTAGCCATGCATTGATCCCACTTGAACGGCGCCTTCGGGGCCACCGCCTGCGCCGGCGGTGAACGCATACGGCCTCGCGTCCATGCGCATCGTCGCGGTGGAACTCGAACACGGTGCCGTGCAGGCTGTTGGTGCCCGACTTGGTGACCACGTTCACCTGGCTCGCCTCGCGCCCGAACTCGGCGGAGTAGACGCCGGTCTGCACCTTGAATTCCTCGAGCGCGTCGACCGACGGCAGGAAGATGTAGGTGTTGAAGTTGACGTCGGTGTTGTCGACGCCGTCGAGCGTGTAGTAGTTGAACTCGCGGCGCTGCCCGGAAATCGACAGCTGCTGGTTGGCGCGCGTGCCGCCCTGCCGATCGCCCGCCTGACCGCGCGCCGGCGAACTCGGCGCTGACGTTCGGGACTGAGCGCCACCAGCTGCAGATAGTTCCTGCCGTTCAGCGGCAGTTCGACGATGCGCCGGTTCTCGATCACGGTGCCGATGGTCGCGTTGATGGTTTCGACGAGCGGCGAGACGCCGGTCACTGTCGTCCGTCTCGGAGATCGTGCCCAAGCTCGAGCGTGAAATTGACGCGTACGGTCTGCTGCACCTGCAGCTCGAGCGTCGCGGCTCGCGCGTCTGAAGCCCGTCGGAGCTCGCTCTTCACCGTATAGGCCCCGGCGGCAGCGCCGGAAAGTCATAGAGGCCGACCGCGTTGGTCGAGGTCGTCCGGGTGGCGTTGGTCGCCTTGTTCACCACGGTGACGGTGACGCCCGGAACCACGGCGCCGGTCGAATCCTTCACTTCTCCAGTGATGGTGCCCAGCGTTTGCGCGAAGCAGGAGTGCGCAGAGGAGCAACGACGTCAATCCCACAAACAGAGTCCGGCGCATGAAGAGGCTCCTTTCGGGTACGAGGTCGGCGACGCTCTACTCGAGAATTCGCCGAAATCCCTCGCGCGTGCGCGATGGCGGCCGCGCGCCGCGGACGCGCGATCCGGCACACCAATCGCGCCGGATGCCAATCCGACGCCGAAGCGCAATGTCACCGACCAGGGACCGACGGCGGACCAAAATAAAGCCGGGCTGCGTGCGGAATGAAGATGCCGAGGATTCGCTGCGCCGCCATCCTTCGGCGGCGTTTATGCCGGGAAGGCTACGTCGCGCCGTGGGCCAAGTCAAGGCGTGCGCGAGGCCACGGACTCAGAAATTGACGCGGTATATGACAGATTTGGATCGCCACCTCGTCCTCGACAGCTGATGCGGCCTGCGAACACCGTCCGGAGGGGCCCCGTCGACGAGGTCCTGTTGGATCCGCGCGCCAACCGGGCCGATTTTCGCCGGAGTTTCATGGCTCCGGCGGTGAAGGAGCGGTGGCGGCGCACGCGCATCGATTCGCCGAAACCCAGCGTCCGGAACCGCGACGGCGGGATCTCGTCCAGCGCGGCACGCGTCACTCGAGCGCCCGCAGCGGCTCGTCGATGCCCTCGGTGGTCAGCTGGAACGTGCCGAAATGCATGCCGACGCTCTCGGACGGCCTCGAGATCCAGGTGCGCCTGCACCGCCTCCGCCGGATTCATGTGAACGGCCTGCATGAACCAGCGCGGCTCGTAGGCGCCGATCGGCAGCAGCGCCAGATCGATCGGACCGAGCCGCTGCCGGATGTCGCTGAACAGCGGCGCATAGCGCGGTGTCGCCGGCGAAGAAGATGCGCAGCGCCGCCAGGCGTCAGCATGAATCCGCCCCAGAGGGCGCGGTTGCGATCGAACGGCGTCCGCGCGGAGAAGTGCCGCGCCGGCGTCAGCGCGATCGGCAAGGCGCGCGACGTCGCGCGCCTGCCACCAGTCGAGCTCCTCGACCCGGCGAATGCCCGTCGACCGCACGAGCGCGCCGTTGCCGCAACGGCGTGACCGACGATCGGATCGAAGCGTTCGGCGAGCATGCCGAGCGTGCGCCGATCGCAGTGGTCGTAGTGGTTGTGGCTCAGCAACACCGTCGAGATGGGCGGCAGGTCGTCGAACCGCACCGCCGGCTGGCGGACGCGCCGCGGTCCGAGCACGTTCAGCGGACCGGCACGCTGCGAATACATCGGATCGGTCAGGATGTTCCCTGCCGCGCGTTTGAATCAGAAACGTCGAGTGGCCGATGAACGTGACGACGGCGGCGGCGCCGTCGCAGCGCCGGCGGCCGCTGCGGCGCCTCGTCGATCACGCGCCGGCCACCGCGTCCGCGGCTCGAGCAGCATCCGCGGCACGGCCGAGAACGGCTGCCCGGCGGCGCCGGTGGGATTGAAGAATCGCGTGCCGTCGAAATGATCGCTCGCCTGAACCGTCATCGGGATCTCTGCCATTCGGTGGTCGTCACCATGCCCTCCACGTTCGCGGCACGAGCGCGCGATGCCCAGAAGGGGGCAATACCCTAATGGATCTTGCGTTTTCCACAGAAGCTGTTGAAAAGCCTGTCGATAAACGGCCGTCGCCCAGGCCGTTACGGTTCCGTTTCCGAACAATTGAGCGGAATGCACAGAACTGGGGCGGAACCGCCGCGGCGATGAATTTACCGTCGCGACAATCCTCCGACACGACGTCTTCACAGGACGGCGCCATTGTCACCGTGATCATCGTGCCTGACGATCGTCGTCCTCCCCGGGACATCTATCCCACGCCAGACGAGATCGCGGTGCGCGTGTGCGAAAATGTTGCGGCGAGCGGAGCTCGAGGGCCTTCGGCGCGGGCGATTACTGGGGCGCCGCGGAGACCGAGCTCCTCGAGCGCGCCGCGACCAGGGCCCTTCAGGAGGTCGACCGCAGAAAGCGCGCGGCGCAAGGATGGATAAGGACGCGAGCATGACGAGTGATGAACGCGAGGACGAGTTTACGTGGCGGCGGCTGACGACGACCGGTTCGATCCGCCGGAAGAGGTCTGCGGGCACGGACGGCGAAGTGCCGATCCTCGAACGCGAGGTCGAGATTCATCGACGAGGATCTGATCGTCAAGTCAAGGCCCGACGCGTCCGTTTCACCGCGGTTACGACGCCGTCATACCTGGTTGATGTCGGGCTGCTATCGTCCGTGGCCGCGGCGCTGATATCGGCGCGTTCTCGCCAGTTCCACCGCACTTGAAATGAGGCAGCATGACGATGCACGCGACGGGGCAGCAGAATCGACAGCACACGGGGTCGCGCCGGAAGCCGAGACTGTTCTGGTCCACCGCTCGCGGCGCTCACGCTCGCGGCCATCGCGTGCGGCGCTCGCGACGGGCCGGGACTCCGACGGACGCCGCGGGACGACGACGAGCGTGACGGGCGCGACGGATACGCGATCGGCCTGTGGGGCGACCTCCCCTATTCCGATCTCAGGCCCAGACCGGGGTGCCGAACCTCATCGAAGACATGAACCGGCAGGACCTCGAGTTCACCGTACGACGGCGATCTCAAGGTGGGCAGCGGCGTCCCCGGCTCGGTCACGCCGACCACGTGCAGCGATGCGATGTGCGTGCAGGCGCTCGGCTACCTCAATGCGCTGAAAGCGCCCGCGATGTTCACGCCGGGCGACAACGATTGGACCGATTGCGACCGGCCCGCCAACGGCGGGTTCAACTCGCTCGAGCGGCTCGAGCACTGAGCGGCGCCTGTTCTTCGCCACGCCCTTCTCCTTCGGCGGGCACCGCCGGCAGGGAGGTGCAGACGGCGGCCCTCTGCCGGGGCGTCAACGGCCTGGTGCCCGTGCGTCGAGAATCGCCGGTGGGCGCTCGGCGGCGTCATCTACGCCACGCTCAACGTCACCGGATCGTGCAACAACCTCTGCGATGCCGCGCCGGACGCCGCCGAGAATTCGCCGCGCGCAATCACGCCGAACATCGTGTGGCTGCAGGACACGTTCGCCGAGGCGGCGGAGCGGGGCGCCGCGGCGATCATGCTGATTTACGCAGGCCAATCCGGGTTGGGACCTCGCGGATGGGACGCGAGCGCCGTTGCGCGATCCGAAGACCCTCGCTGGCGAGACCGATGGCCTGCCGGACGGCTATCAGGAATTCCTGTCGCGCTGCGTGCCGAAGTGATCGCGTTCCGCCGTCCCGTGGCCTACGTGCACGGCGACTCGCACTGCTTCCGGATCGACAAGCCGTTTCTCGACGTCCTCGGCCGCCGGCTCGAGAACTTCACGCGCGTCGAGACGTTCGGCGACAACCAGGCGAACGGCAACAACGACGTGCAGTGGCTGAAGGCGGTCGTCTCGCCGCGCAGCCGCGAGGTGTTCACCTATCAGCCGCAGATCGTGCCGGCGAATCGGACGCAGGTGCCGGCGCCTCAGCCTCACGGCGCAGGTCCGCCTTCAGGCGGATCTTTCACGGTCCGGCTAAAGCCGGACACTACGTTCGTGTTCACGTTCGGTGAGACGAGTGATTACCGGACGGTCGCTTTGACGGGGATATTCGTCGGCCACTCGAACGGCGCCGAGGCGGTAGAAGGCGTCGCGGCGGCCGCCGCCCAGAGCCGTCCCGCTCCGGCGGCAGGTCCTTCTTCGGACCGAGCGGGCGGTTGGCCACCAGCATCTCCTCGACCGCCCGCGTCGACAGCGGGCGCGAGAAGAGGTAGCCCTGGGCGTGCGTGCAGCCGAGGCGCTCCAGCTCGCGCGCCTGCACGTCTTCCTCGATGCCTTCGGCGACCACGCTGGTGTTGAGCGTGCGCGCCAGCGCCAGGATGCTCTCGACGATCGCCGGACGATCGGGCAGCAGCAGGCTCTTCACGAACGAGCGGTCGATCTTCGAGCGCGTCGACCGGCAGCTTGTGCAGGTGGCTCAGCGACGAGTAGCCGGTGCCGAAGTCGTCGAGATAGATTTTCACGCCGAAGTCGCGCAGCTCGCGCAGCAGCTTCGCGGCGACGGTCGGGCTGTCCATCAACGCCGTCTCGGTGATTTCGAGGCGCAGGTCGCACGGCTTCAGCCCGGCGCTGTGCACCGCCTGCTCGACGATGCCACATGGAAGTTCTGCTGCGTCAGCTGCCGGCTCGACACGTTGACGGTGATGTAGTCGAGGCCGCCGTCGGGGAAGCGCCGCTGCCAGTCGGCGAACGTGGCGCACGCCTGCTGCAGCACCCACGTGCCGAGCGGCTCGATCAGCCCGAGCTCCTCGGCGATCGGGATGAACGTGACCGGCGAGACCGGCTTGCCGTTGCGCGTCCACCGGATCGAGCGACTCGAACCCGACGCACCGTCCCCGAGGCGAGCAGACACGATCGGCTGATAGTGCGACCTCGAAGTCGTTGATGCTGACGGCGTGGCGCAGGTCGTTCTCGAGGCCGAGGCGGTCGCAGCTCGCGCGCGTGCATGTCGGCGTCGAACAGCTCGTGGCGCGCCTTGCCGCGCGACTTCGCGTGATACATCGCGGTGTCGGCGTCGCGCATGATCTCGTCGGGGTTGTTGTAGCTGCGCGCGGCCGAACGGCGATGCCGATGCTCGCGGACGTGAAGACTTCCGCGCCCGCCGATCGAGAAGGGCGCGCTCGAGCGCGTCCTGAATGCGGAACGCGACGGCGTTGGCCTGCGTCCTCGTCGCTCGAGCTCGTTCAGGAGAATCGCGAACTCGTCGCCGCCCAGCCTGGCGAGCGCGTCGCCCTGGCCGCAGGCACGACTCGAGGCGGCGCGACACCGCCGTCAGCAGCTCGTCGCCGACCAGGTGGCCGAGGCTGTCGTTGACCACCTTGAAGCGATCGAGGTCGAGATACAGGACGGCGAACCGGCTGCCGCCGGCCGCGCCTTGAACTCGTCGAGGCGGCGGCCGAGCCCCTCGACGAACACCGCGCGGTTGCACAGGCCGGTCAGCGGATCGCAGGAAGACTTCGACGGGCAGCCGCTCCTGCGCGATCGCCCGCTCCGTCGTGTCGGTCAGCGATCCGGCGATCCGCGCCGGGCGCCGGCCGGGCGCGTGCACCGCCACGCCGCGGCACAGGAACCGGCGGTAGGTGCCGTCCTCGTGGCGGAGGCGGTGCTCGTGCTGGAAGTGATCCGGTCTTGCCGGAGAGATGCGCGTCGAGCGCCTCCTTGAGCGGCGCCAGGTCGTCAGCGATGCACCCGCTCGATCCAGTCCTCGGGACGGCCGATGCCGGCCGGCGCGCGGCAGCCCGAGCATCGTCCGCCATCGGCCCGAGACAGTAGAGCTCCTGGGTCCGGAGGTCCCACTCCCACAGTCCGTCGTTCGCGCCTTCGGCCGCGAGCGCGAGCCGCTCTTCGCTGCGCTTCAGCGCGTGCTCGGCGCGCGCCGATCCAGTGACATCGAGCCAGAGCAGCGTCGCGCCGCCGGCCACAGGGAACACTCTGACCTGCAGAATCCGCGCGCGGCCGGCGGTCGTCAGCCCGAGCTGCGTCAGCGTCCGAGGACTCTGCTCGGTCAACGCTTCGTCGATCGCGCGCAGCAGGTCGGTCTTCGCCAGGCCCGGCACCGCCACCACGAGTGAACGACCCAGCGCCCGTTCGCGCGGACAGCTCAGGATGCGCTCAGAGCGCATCGTTCCAGACCACGATCCGGCCGTTCGCCGTCGACCACCGACATGCCTTCGTCGAGCGCGTCGAGGACTGTCGGCGCCGGTGCTGCTCCTCGAGCCGGTCGCAGGTGGGCGCAGTAGGCGCGATAGACGAACATACAGCGGCACGGCAGCCACCGGCAGGAGGTTCCACGCGCGACGGTCGATCACCTCGACCAGCGCCACGGCGAGGCTCGCCCCGACGAAGTAGATTCGGCAGCGCATTGGAAGATGTCGCTCCGGCCACGACGGCGCGACCGGCCGCTTCATCACGAACGGCGCGATGAGCAGCGCCGACGCGCCCTTGACCACGCAAGTGGCCGCCAGACCGCCGCGGCGATCGGCACGCCCTGCCACGGCCACGCGAACTGGCCGATCGTGCCGCCGAACGCCAGGTGCGCGAAGCCGGCGGCCTGAGTCGCGAAGAGGACCGTGGCCGCGTTCGAGAACAGCCGGCGAAGCGGATGCTCGGCCTGCGGGTCGGCGAGCGCTGCGTCAGGCACCGGCCGCGGCCACCATCATCGCGGCGCTCGGACCGAAGAGGAGCAGCGCCGTGAAGTCGATCACGAAGGAGGGCGGCATGATCGCCCGGTCTTCCGCAGTCGACGGTCCGGCGGCGGCGGAGGCGAGAATCGCCGCGAGAATCAGCCCGGAGAATTCGAGGGTGCGCTCAGGCTGCGGCCAGCCGCGTTGAGGCCCAGGAACACTCCTGCCCCGACGGCAACTGCCGCAAACACCACGACTCCTGGACGAAGAAGGCGGTGGCGCATTCACGCGCCTCCGGCCGACACGGACACGACTCACGTGCTCCAATCCAAAGCAATGTCGTGACCATTCCGGACTTCCAGGCGTAACTCGTCGTGCAGGAACACGTTAGAGCAAATTCACCGGATCACGGAATCAGGGGACTCGCGTCCCATTCGCAACACGCGTCGCCAGAAAACGCACCAGCAAAGACGGAATTGTCTGAGCAAAATCCGCAAAATTGCGCACGTTTTCAGAATGAGTCTGCATGTGCGCTCCTGGGACACAACCAGGCGCGCCCGAGATCCGATCGAGCCGGGCGGCGCCGCCCAGGCGAACACCGACGGATCGATCAGTCCGGCGACGTAGCCGCACGCACGTTCGAGCGCGACGCGCCTGCGGCCTCGTGCGCGACTTCAGCGCGGCGAATCGATCAGGGCGAGCTACATCCGTCCAGCGTGCACACCGAATACAGGCTGTAGATCGGCGACGTGATCGGACGGCTCAGCCCGTACGGCCCGATGCAGCTCGGACATCGTGAAGTTCTCGATGACGGTCAGGCCCATCTCGGCGGCGAGCGTGCACGTCGCGGATGCCCGAGACCCACGGGGCGCCCATGTTGGCGAAGCCCTCGACGAAGCTCGCGATCGCCGGATCGCCGGTGGTCGCAGCCACCACCTCCTCCGCCATGTAGTCGAAGGACAGCTGGAACCGAGCGACGTCGCCTGATCCCGGCCAGCGTCTGCTTCAGGCACTCGAGCGGCAAGTATGGTGTTGCCTTCCCAGATGACATACGTCGGCAGATCGAAATCGAAAGTCGTTCTGCCCGAGCAGATCGATCAGGCCGTCGGTCACGTAGTTGCCGGGAATGAATTTCACGTCGACCTTGAAGCCGTGATGGTCGTAGCACGCCTCGCTTGATCTTCAGGGTGAACGCGTCGTCGATCTCAGAAGTAGATCACCCCCGGGCGAACACTTTTCTCACCGCGCGGGTGTCGAGGCCGGCGCCGAGGACGACGACTTGCCGGCACTGCGACTGGACGCTGCCGGTCGAGCAGGTCATCAAGTACCTCGTGCGGATTCTGATCAGCTCCCTGGCCGGCGGAAAGCCGGCGGTGACACGCTACGCGCCACCTGTTTTGGATCTCCGTCGCTGAGGAAGAGCCCGACCACGCCGTCGTGATACAAGGGCGCCGGCGCGGCGTTCTCTTCGGCCCTGAGCTGCGCGACGACGATACGCCGTGCCGGTGACATTTTCGATCTGTTGCCATCGCTGCCTCCATCCGATCCATCGTGACCACCGGCGAGCGCACGTCAGGCGCGCCGCGATCGTCGATGCATCGTAGGATGCGAGCGGCGGGTGAGTTATGAAGGCCGCGGTAAGATTTGCGTGAGCCTTCGGTCAGGTGCCAGTGGTCCGCACGCGGTCACTCAGCCGCCGCGTCTGAAGCTCGGAAACAGGCGGCCGCGTCGCGCGGTCCGTCCGCGCATGAGCTCGGCGTAGTAGAACGATCCCCAGGCGGCCAGCGCCGCACCCAACAGAAGCCTGCACTGAAGCGGGTTCAGCCACGTGTCCGCGAAGTGGTTGGTGAACTGAAAGTAGTTCGCAGCCACCAGGTAACTCACGCCGACGGCTGGCGCGGTCCAGCCGGCCAGCGGGCGCTGGACGATCACGAACGGCGTGACCGCCGCGCCAGATCGGCAGCAGGATCCCGTAGTGATGTTCCCACGCGAGCGGCGCGGTCAGCGTCGTCGCCAGCGCGGCGATCGAGGATCGATGACGGTGCCGGCGCCGCGCGTGGGGCGCCAGAGCGCGGCGGCACCGAAGACGACGAATGCGGCGACCGTGCCCGCGTAGACGACCGGGTGCACGGGGGCGAAGTCGTGATACTGCCATTCGAGGTTGGCGCCGTTGAACAGCAAGCGGTTCAGGGCGCGCGTTGATCGACTGATTCGCGTAGAACGCCTCGCCTCGCCTCCCGATGAACGACAGGACGCGCAGATACTCGAGATGATCGTGCAGTCCGTAGCGCCACAGCGACAGCGCCAGTCCCGAGGCGATCACGACGGCGCCCGACGCCACGAACCGGAGCTCCTGTCGGACGGCACCCCACACGAACAAGAGGCCGTAGGTCGGCTTCACCAGGCACATCAGCCCCAGCGCCGCGCCAGCGATGCCGCGCGCCCCGAGCATCCACGCCAGCATCACCGTCGCAAAGAGCGGATTCAGCCACGCCTGAATCTGACCGAGGCTGTAGGCCTTGACGAGCGGGTAGAAGGTGAGCGCCGCTGAAACCGCCAGCAGGCCGACCGCACTCGCCGCGGCGGGCGGCCCGAGCATCGTCAGGCCAGGCGGTGGCGACGGCACGACGCAGGATTGCCGCCGTGAGCCCAGCCGCGAGGAGCGTGGCGACCCAGGAGATCAGATTGAGCGTGGGACGTTCGAGGGCGCCGAACACCAGCAACGCGGTCGGCGGATACTGGAATTTGACGGCGTCGATGAAGAACACCTGCTGGTACACCCGGTCGAGTGCGTGCGCGCGTAGGCGCGCGCCCGTTTCCATCGGCTTCCACGAATCGGCGCCCTGCACCGCTCGAAGGAACCGCCCCTCGTGTATCCAGACCGTCTCCCGACGCCGCTCCTGGCGGTCAGGTGCAGCGCGAGATTGATGACCACGCCGGCCAGGACCATCCCGGCAGATTGCCACGACGATGAGGTTGCGCCGGCGCGCCATCGCTCAGCGATTCCGCAATGAGAGCGTTCCGGCGGCGCTGGCGGCGCATCACGGCGTCCGCGGGAAGAACGCCAACGCCGTGCGGAGCTGCCAGGCATTGTTGACCGCGCCGGTGAACGCCAGCGCCACGGCCAGAGCGAGAATCGCGCGGCGCCAGGCCGTCGATGCCGCGGCCAGCGCCGCGGCAAGAATGAGCAGCGGGGCCAGGTGCAAGGCGTCAAGAACGTCTCCTCGCCGTAGAGGAGATGCAGCGGCAACCTGCCCGCAATCGTCGCGCCGAGCACGACCCGGATTCGCCGATTCCCTCCTGATGCGCATGCAGAGGCCGACCAGCGTCGAGCCGAGCAGCGCGGCCCAGAGGGCCGTGGCCGCGACGCCCCAGGCGCCCGAGCTGCCAAGCGCGCGAGTGCTGCACGCTCATCACCGCGCCCACTTGGGTTCGGGGATCACCGCGATCGTGCGGCATCACGATCGTGTGGAACGCACAGCGCCCGCAGGACCGGACCCGGGCCGCCGCTCGCCGCCGGCAGCACGAACCGCCTCTCGTTCGAATAGCCGAAGAAGAACGGCGGCGGTGGGAAGACGGTCCGCTGCACTGGCCCAGAGGACGACCACGATCGACAGCGCGTTGGCGCTGATTTGCAGAGCGCGGCGCCACGGCCAGCTCAGCCGCGGCGGCGAACGAGCCGCACATCCAGATTGGTCGACGTCACGCTGAGCGACACCGCCGAAGCGGCCACGTGCCATCCGGCTCCGGCGCGGCGCTCGGCGTCGATCGCGCAGAGCGCGAGCGGTGCGAGCAGCGTGAGGGACCCGGGCGTATAGGTTTCGGGAACGAGCAGCCAGGAAGATCGCGCTCGACGTCGAGCAGGCGAGCAGCGTGAAGACGATCGCGTCCAGCCGATGCCTGGTCAGCGAGCGCGCGATCACGTAGAACAGGGCGACCCACGACGCGGAGGCCATCGCCGACAGCAGCGCGAGGATCGACGCGGTCGCCAAGGCCCGCGCCGCGCAGGCGCATGAGGCGCTGCTCGTCGCCAGGAGCGGCACGAGGGGATGCCTCGCGTTGCGGGACTGCGAGGCTCCACCGGTGCAGCACGGTGTCCGCGCGATGGTCGGCAGGTCCGCCTCGAACCAGAACGTCGTTGCCCGTTGGCGCGATGAAGAAGCGCGCGTCCATCGAGCGCTGGACGGTCCAGACGGCGGCGCCGACGCCGAGCGCGAACACCAGCGCGACCGTCAGATCGATCGGCGAGAAGGCCCGGCGCGCGAGGCGACTCGACGAGGTTCGGGCGCTCCGGGTTGCACACCGATCGTGTCGACAACCGATCCCGGCTCCCCGACATGGTCGAGCACCTTGCTCGGCGGTGCCAACTCCATGCCAACCTGATGTGTATCCGCCTGGACTATCCTTCACCGTGCCCGATTGGGTGGCTTACCTCATCCACGGAGCGGCGGCGGTCGTCGCCACGGCGATCGTCATGGCGAGGCGGCGCGGCCGCTCGGGAGGTCGTTGCAGGCGCTGGAGATCGCGACGGCGATTGGCGTCGCGTGCGCGCTGCTGGCGTTGACCAGCGGGCCGGTTCTCATCGATTTTCCAAGGCCTACCTTTACGCCGGCCGCGCCGTGCTCACCGATCCGTCCACGTTGTGACGACTGCCCCGCGCGCAGTGTTTCGTCAACATCCCGATCGTCGCCTTGCTGTTCATGCCCGCTGGCGCTGTTGAATCCGTTACTGGCGGGCGTCGTCTTTTCAGTCGCCGGGGCTCTGCTGCTCGTGGCCGCGGTGCGGCGCCTGGCTCGCGGCCCGGCGGCCGACCTCATCGCGTGGATGGCGATTCTGAGCGGGCCGATCTACTACTCGGTGCGCATCGGCAACACGACGCACATGCTGCTGCTGCCGCTGATGGTGGCGATCGACCGTCTGGCCATCGGCGGCCAGGCGGCTGCCGGCGCCATCCTCGCCGGCGTGTCGCTGCTGAAACCGCCGGTCGCCTTGTTCCTGCCGTATTTCGTGCTGCGCCGGAATTTTCGCGCCGCGATCGCGATGGCGGGTTGCGCGGCGGGCGCGGTGGCGGCCTCGAGGCCTCTTCGGCGTCGAGCTCCATCGTCTTCTGGTTCCGCGAGTTCGTGGTCAATCAGGGTCGCAGCCGATCGCCGCCTACAACGTCCAGAGCGTGAACGGCTTCCTGGCGCACCTCATGACCCGCGGGCACCTGCGCGACTGGTATCCGATCGACGGCGGCGCGCGCTTCAGGGCGCTCGGCGCCGGCCTCGCGGCCGTGCTGGTCCTCGCGGCGGTGGCGGCCGGATGGCGCGGCCGGTCCGCCGCGCAGCGGCGGCGGCACGGCGCCTGGAACTCTGGCTGGTGCTCTGCCTCACGGTCCTCGTCGCGCCGATTTCATGGACCCACTACTACCTGCTGTTGTTGATTCCGTGCGCGGCGCTGGTGTCGCAGCAGGCGTCGGTGGCGCGCGGATCGCGGGCCGGGCTCGTGGCCGCGATCGCCTTGATGGCCCCGCCGGTGCTCGTGCTGAGCGTCCAAAGCCGGATCGGCAACGTGCTCTACGAGCGCCTCCTGGTGTCGCACTACTTCGCCGGCGCAGTGGTCCTCCTCGGCGTCCTCCATCGCCGAGCGTCTGTCAGCGGATCGAACCGGCCATGCAGTTCATGGGTAGAATGCCGCGCAGCCGCGAAGGACGACGATGCCGGCCACCCTCCAGCGCAGACCGATCACCGAGCCGATGCTTCGCCGGGATCTCACGGCGGCCGGCGTCGAGCCGGGAACAACGCTGGTCGTGCATTCTTCGCTGAGCGCGATTGGATGGGTGCTCGGCGGCGCGCCGGCCGTGGTCCGCGCTCTCCTTGCCGCGGTCGGCGACGATGGAACGCTGGCGATGCCGGCGGCGACGCCGCCAATGCGCGGATCCGGCGACCTGGCGGGACCCGGAGAATCCCCGAGGTGTGGATCGACGAGGCGCGGGAACACCTGCCGCCGTTCGACGTCAGGACGACCCCGACGTCGATCGGCGCGATCCCGGAGACGTTCCGTAACTGGCCGGGCACGATTCGCAGCGAGCATCCGCTCGAGTCGGTGTGTGCGAGAGGATCTCGCGCCGCGGCGATCACGCGCGATCACCCCATCGCCTTCTCGGAAGGCCCCGGCTCGCCGTTCGCCAGGCTCTACGATCTCGACAGCCGGATTCTGCTGCTCGGCGTCGGCTTCAACCGCTGCACGGCGCTGCATTTCGCCGAGTCGCTGGTGGCGAAGCGCCGCACCATGACGGTCCGCTTTCCGCGGCTCGCGGCCGCGGCGCGTGAATGGGTCGAGGTGGACAACGTCGGCAACGACGACGACACGCACTTCCCGGTGGTTGGGGCGCAGTATCTCTCCGCCGGCAGAGCAGCCGAAGCCACGGTCGGCGAGGCGACAGGCGATCTGCCTCCGGATGCGTGATCTGGTGGACTTCGCGCGCGACTACTTCGAGCGGGTGCTGTAAGTGCGATCGGCGCTTCGATGCCGCGCGCTACGCCAGGCGATGCTGCTTCAGCCGCCCGTAGAGCTCCTTCCGCGTCAGCCCGAGGCGGATCGCGCGCGCGCGACTTGTTGCCGCGGCACTCTCGCAGCGCCTGTTCGATCAGCTGACGCTCGACGGCTTTCACGTCGGTCGTCGCGGACACCGCCGGACGGGGTTGAGATCGATGCGCGAGGTGCTCGGGCGCGATCAGCCCGCCCTCGCAGACGATGGCGGCGCGCTCGAGGACGTTGCGGAGCTCACGGACGTTGCCGGGCCAGCGATAGCCGAGCAGCGCCTGCTTCGCCTCGCGCGTCACCCCGGCCGGCGCGCGGCGGAACGATCGGCCGATCTCCTCGAGAAACAGTTCGCTGAGCGGCAGGATGTCGACGGGCCGCTCGCGCAGCGGCGGGAGGTGGATCTCGAACACCTGCAGGCGATAGTACAGGTCCTCCCGGAAATCGCCGCGCTCCAGCGCGGCGCGCAGATCGCGGTTGCTGGCCGCGATGACCCGGACATTCGCCTTGAGCACCCGCGTGCCGCCGAGGCGCTGGAACTCCCGCTCCTGCAGCACCCGCAGGAACTTCGCCTGCGCCGACAGGCTCATCTCCCCGACTTCGTCGAGGAACAGGACGCCGCCGGCGGCGAGCTCGATCTGCCCCGGCTTGGCCTGCTGCGCGCCGGTGAACGCGCCGCGTTCGTGGCCGAAGAGCTCGGATTCGAGGAGCTGCTCCGGCAGGGCCGCGCAGTTCAACGCGACGAACGGTCCTTTCTGGCGGTCCGACGCGCGGTGAATGATAGCGCGCGACCACTTCCTTGCCGGTCCCCGACTCGCCGGTGAGCAGCACCGTCGTGTCGGTCGCCGCCACCTGCGTCGCCGCACGGACCACGGCCTTCCACGGCACCGACTGCCCGGCCATGTGGTTGTAGCCGGCGCGGACCTCGAGCTCCTCGACAGCACCTCGACGCGCGCCGTCAGGCGGTCGGCATCGGCCCGCGCCGCCGCCGCCTGGCGCGCCGTTTCGGCCAGCCGTTCGTGCGAGAAGCCCATCGCCACGTAGACCGCGATGTGGCGCGCCACCGGAACCATCGTCGCATCGAACGCGCGCACCCGCTTCGACCAGAAGTGCAGCCCGAAGCGCTGTTCGCCCGCGGCGAGCGCCACCGACAACGCCGAGCGATAGCCCGCCGCCTTCACCTTCTCGCGGTAGTCCGGCGGTTCGAAGGTCGCCTCCGGAGTGTCGAGCGCGAGGTCGTCGATGATTCGCGACGAGCCCTCGACCATGTCCGCGATGCGGGCGCCGCTCACCCGCACGAGCAGCGGCCCGTCGTCGTTCGACACGGCGTGCGCGATACAGGTCTGCTGCCCGTCGTGCAGCGTCATCGTCAACCGATCGTGCGGCAGCATCTCTTTGGCGATCGCCGACACCTGCGGGAACACCTGCCGGATGTCGAGCGCGGACGCGATCGCCCTGAGCAGCTGCTCCGAGAGATCGGCGGTCATGCCCGCGACCGGGTTCAAGGCCTGTTCCAACGTCCACGTGCGTCACCTTCCGCGATCGTCGCACCGGATTGTGAGCCTCCAGGGGCAACCTGGCCCTGCAGGCACAAACTTTACGTTCCAGCCCAGCCGCGAGAGTGACGACTTATCCATTTCACTGCAATCAGTTAGCGCCACATTTCGCTGACGGAGCGCAATTTGCGATGACGTGGTTCATGTCTCGACCGTCCTCCTGCCTGTTTCCATTCATCCTCGCCGCGTCCTCACTGCTCTTTCCCGGCTGCGGGCGGAGCGACACGGCCGCCGCGTCCCCCGCCCCGGCCGCCGCGCCGACAGTCGCGGTCGTCAGCGTCACCCCCGAAACGGTGAAGGTCTCGACCCAGTGGATCGCCACGCTCGACGGCCTGGTGAACGCGCAAATTCGCCCGCAGGTCTCGGGCTATCTCGTGAAGGCGACCTACCGGGACGGATCGGCGATCGGGAAAGGCGACGTGCTCTTCGAGATCGATCCGCGCCCTTCGAAGCGGCGCTCGCGCTCGCCGAAGCCCAGCTCGCGCAGGCGCGCGCCCAGCTCGGACGCACCGAACAGGATGTGCAGCGCGACAAGCCGCTCGCCTCCGAACGCGCGATCGCCCAAAGCCAGTTGGACAACGACGTCCAGGCCAACCCTCGCCGCCCAGAGCCGCGGTGAAACGTGGCCGAAGCGATGGTCGACACGGCACGGCTGAATCTGGGCTTCACGAAGGTGCGATCGCTTGTCGGCGGCATCGCCGCCATCGCGTCGGCGCAACTCGGGGATCTGGTGGGGCCGACGACGCTCCTGACCACGGTGTCGCAGGTCGACCTCGATTCGCGCCTACTTCTCCTGAACGAGCAGGGAGTATCTCCAGGTGGCCGCGCAGATCAACGCGCGCACGCCGACCCGGTCGCTCATGGGGCAACGGCGCCGGGCTCACGCTGACGCTCGCCGACGGCCGGGTCTATCCCGAGAAGGGCGCGTTCCTGGCGGCCGACCGGCAGATCGATTCGAAGACCGGCACGATCCGCATCAGCGCGACGTTTCCCAACCCGAACAACCAGCTGCGGCCCGGCCAGTACCGGCCGCGTCAGCACCGACACCCGGGTCGCGAAAGACGTCCTGCTGGTGCCGCAGCGCGCGGTGATCGACCTGCAGGGCAAGGCGCAGCTCCGGGTCGTGGCCGCCGACGACACGGTGCAGATCAGGACCGTCACCCTCGGCGAGCGGATCGGATCGCGATGGATCGTCGAGGCCGGCGTCGCCGCCGGCGACCGCGTCGTCGTCGACTCCGGACAACTCCCGGCCGGGACCAAGGTCGGCACCAGGCCCTTCACGACCGATACGGCCGCGAGCGCGCCGTCGAGCCACTGACATGGCCGCCTTCTTCATCCGCCGCCCCATCGTCGCCATCGTGATCGCGATCGTCACCGTCCTCGGCGGCATCGTCTCGCTGCGCGGGTTGCCGGTGGCGCAGTTTCCCGAACATCGTGCCGCCGCAGATCATGGTGACCGCCAACTACGTCGGCGCCGACGCCGTCACCATCGAGCAGTCCGTCGCCACGCCGCTCGAGCAGGCGGATGAACGGCGTCGACGACATGATCTACATGCAGTCGACCAACGGCAACGACGGCTCGATGCAGCTCACCGTCACCTTCGGGATCGACACCAACCCGAACATCGACCAGGTCAACGTCCAGAACCGGATGGCGCAGGCGCAGCCCAACCTGCCGCCCGACGTCGCCCAGTACGGCCTGACGATGCGCAAGACCACCGGGCTGCCGATGATGCTCGTCGGCCTCTTCTCGCCGAAGAAATCGTGCGACGCGCTCTTTGTCGCCAACTACGCCAACATCAACATCGTCGACGCCCTGTACCGCGTCGCCGGGGTGGGCGAGTGCGCATCTTCGGGACCGGCGACTACGCGATGCGCATCTGGGTGAAGCCCGATCGGCTGGCCTCGATGGGCATCACCGTCCCCGAGGTCGCGCGGGCGGTGCAGCAGCAGAGCACGGTCAATCCTGCCGGCCAGCTCGGGGGCAACCGGGCCCGTCGGGACAGGACATGACCTACACCGTGCGCGCCGCCGGCCGGCTGCAGACGCCGGAGCAGTTCGGCGACATCGTCGTGCGCTCGAGCCGGGACGGCTCGGTCGTGCACCTTCGCGACGTGGCGCGGATCGAGCTGGGCTCGCTGAACTACCAGCAGGTCGGACGCGTCAACGGACAGCCCGGCGTCGGCATCGCGGTCTTCCAGGCCCCGGGGCTCGAACGCGCTGGCCGTGGCGGCGGGCGTGCGGAGCCAGTTGAACCAGCTGCGCGCCGGCTTCCCGGCGGATCTCGACTACACCTACACGCTCGACACCACCGCGCCGATCTCGGAAGGCATCAGGAGATCCTGAAGACGCTGGCCGAAGCGATGGTCCTCGTGACCATCGTGGTGTTCCTGTTCCTGCAGAACTGGCGCGCCACGCTCATCCCGATGCTGGCCGTGCCGGTGTCGCTCATCGGCACGTTCATCGTCTTCCCGCTGCTCGGCTTTCTCGGTCAACACGCTGTCGCTCTTCGGGCTCGTCCTCGCCATCGGCCTCGTCGTCGACGATGCCATCGTCGTCGTCGAAGCGGTGGAACACCACATCGAGAACGGCATGAACCCGAAGGACGCCACGCTCCGGGCGATGCGTGAAGTCTCGGGACCTGTCGTCGGGATCGCGCTGGTGCTCGCCGCGGTCTTCATCCCCGTCGGCCTGATGAGCGGCATCCAGGGCCGGCTGAACCAGCAGTTCGCGATCACCATCGCGGTCTCGGTCGTCATCTCGGCATTCAACGCGCTGACGCTGTCCCCGGCGCTCGCGAGCCTGCTGCTTCGTCCGCGTCCGGCCAGCCGCGGCTGGCTCCGGCGGTCGTTCGATCGATTCAACCGCGGGCTCGAGCGCACCACGCAGCGGCTACGTGAGCGTCAGCCACGGCATCATTCGCAAGCCGCTCATCGGGCTGGCCACGCTGCTGCTCTTTGCCGGGGTGAGCGCCGTGCTCGGCGCGCGTCTGCCGGGAAGCTTCCTGCCCGAGGAAGACTACGGCTACTTCCTGATGAACATCCAGCTGCCGCCGGCCGCGTCGCTCGAGCGCACCGACGCCGTGACCCGCAAGATCGACGCGCTGCTCTCGACGACCGAAGGCGTCGGCGACTTCGCCACCATCGTCGGCTTCAGCGTGATCACCAGGGTGACCGCCAGCAACAACGCGTTCTACTTCGTGCGGTTGAAGCCGTGGGAAGCGCGTCGCGACCCGCGGATGGTGGCGCGGGCGATCGTCGATCGCCTGAACCGGCAGCTGCGCACCACCGTGCCTGAAGCCGCGGCGTTCGCCGTCATGCCGCCCTCGATTCCCGGCCTCGGGCAGCAGGGCGGGTTCTCCTTCTGGCTCCAGGACCGCAGCGGCGGTTCGATCGAATACCTCGACACCGAGCTGCAGCGTTTCCTGGCCGCGGCGCGCGCCCGGCCCGAGCTCGCCGGCGTGTCCACCACCGTTCGCGGCCAACGTGCCGCAGATCTACGCCGACGTCGACCGTGACAAGGCGCTCAGCCAGGGCGTGGCGCTCGGCGACGTCTACCAGACGATGCAGACGTTTCTCGGCGGGCTGTACGTCAACCAGTTCAACCGCTTTGGCCGCCAGTGGCGCGTCTTCCTGCAGGCCGAAGGCGAGGACCGCACGACGCCCAGCCAGGTCGGCCAGTTCTACGTGCGGAACGACGCCGGCACGATGGTGCCGTTGTCCGCGCTCCAGACGATGAAGGAGAGCTCGGGCCCGATGTTCACGAACCGGTTCAACGTCTACCGCGCGGCGCAGATCACCGGCGCCGCGGCGCCCGGCTACAGCTCGGGGCAGGCGATTGCCGCGCTCGAAGACCTGGCGCGGCCACACGCTGCCGCCGCAGTTCAGCTACGACTGGTCGGATCTCTCGTACCAGGAGAAACAGGCGTCCGGCGCGACCGGCATGACCTTCGGCCTGTCGTTGATCTTCGTGTTCCTGATTCTCGCGGCGCTCTACGAGAGCTGGTCGCTGCCCTTCTCGGTGATGCTGACGGTGCCGATCGCGGTCTTCGGCGCCTTCGTCGGACTGATGCTGCGGCACTACGACCTCGATGTCTACGGCCAGATCGGCATCGTCATGCTGATCGGCCTCGTCGGCCAAGAACGCCATCCTCATCGTCGAGTTCGCCAAGTATCGCCTCGAGGAAGCGGCACGCGCTGGTCGATGCGGCGCTCGAGGGGGCGCGGCTCCGGCTGCGGCCGATTCTGATGACGTCGTTCGCCTTCATCCTCGGCTGCGTCCCGTTGTGGACGGCCACCGGCTCGGGTTCGGCGTCGCGGCGGATTCTCGGCACGGTCGTGATCAGCGGGATGCTGGCGGCGACGCTGCATCGCCGTGTTCCTCATCCCGCTCCTGTTCGTGGTCTTCGAACGAATCGCGATCCGGCTCGGGGCGAAAGTGCACGTCGCGCCAGCCGCCGACGCCGGCGGAGGGTGCGTGATGATCCGGCCGCATCGGTCAATCGGACGGGCGCCCGGCGTGGAGCTGGTGGCGCTGTTGGCGATGCTGACCTCCGCCTGCGTGGTCGGCCCGAACTACAAGCGGCCGCCGGTGACCACTGCCAGACGCGTTCCGAAGCCAGGCGCCGCGCGCCGATGCCGCACGCGAGCTGTCGATTGCCGACGAGCGATGGTCGGCGGTGTTCGACGACGAGGCGCTGCAGCGGCTGATCACGATCGCGCTGACGGAGAACTTCGACCTGCAGATCGCCGCGTCGCGGATCCTGCAGGCCGAAGCGCAGCACGGGATCATCAGCAGCCGACCGCTTCCCCACCGTCGACGGCCAGGGCATCGGTCCAGGGCAGCCACAGCACGATCGGCAACGCGGACAGGACGACGGTGGGGATCGTCGCAGCTCGGCGGCATCGCTTTCGTGGGAGATCGATTTCTGGGGCAAGTTCCGGCGGGCGACCGAGGCGGCCCGCGCGGAGATCGTCGCGAGCGAGTGGGGGCGCCGCGCCATCGTCACCAGCCTGGTGAGCCAGGTCGCGTCCGAGTATTTCGTCCTGCGATCGCTCGATTCCGAGCCCGAGATCTCCCGCCGCACGCTCACGTCGCGGGAGGAATCGCTGCGGCTGACCGCAGGTCCGCGAACAGGGCGGCGCCACCTCGCTCGTGGACGTGCGCCAGGCCGAGCAGCTGGTGTTCATCGGCCCGCGGGCAGATCGTCGATCTGCAGCGCCGCATCGAGCAGCAGGAGAACGCGCTCAGCGTGCTGCTCGGACGCAACCCGGCCCGATCGAGCGCGGCCGCGCGCTGACGGACCAGTCGCACGCGCCCGACGTGCCGGAGGGCCTGCCGTCCGCGCTGCTCGATCGGCGGCCCGATATCCAGCAGGCGGAACAGGACATCGTCGCCGCCAACGCGCGGATCGGCGTGGCGAAGGCGTCGCACTTTCCGCAGATCGCGCTGACCGGGTCGGGCGGCGTCGCCAGCACGGCGCTGTCCTCGCTGTTCACCTCGGGGGCGTGGGCGGTCGGCGCCGCCGCCGTCCAGCCGATCTTCAACGCCGGCCGCAACCGGTCGCAGGTGGCGCTCACCGAAGCGCGGCGGCAAGAGGCGGAGCTCGCCTACCGCCAGACCGTGCAACGGGCGTTTCGCGAAGTGTCGGACGCGATCGTCGGCTATCGCCGCATCCGCGAATTCCGGGAGACTCCAGCAGGACCTGCTGCGCGCCGCCCAGGACGCCCGGCGCCTGGCCGACTTGCGCTATCAAGGCGGCGCCACCAGTTACCTCGAAGTGCTCGACAGCGACACGCGCCTGTTCATCGCGGAGCTCGGCCTCGTGCAGGCGCAGCTCAGCGAGCTGTCGGAGTTCGTCGAAATCTATCGGTCGCTTGGCGGCGGCTGGCAATCCTGATCGAGACGAGGAGCCGCGAATGTCCCAACGAAACGTCGAACTGCTGATCGGACGGCTGCTGACCGACGAGGAAACGCGCCGCCAGTTCATGCTGACGCCGGGCGGCGCCATCGAAGAGTTCTGCCGTCAGGGCTGGAGCTCAGTCACGGGGAGATCGAGGCGCTGGCCGCGACCGACGCCGGCATGTGGTCGGAGCTCGCGTCGCGCATCCCGTCCCGGCTGAAGCGCTGCAGCCTGAAAACCTACTGAGTTGCGGGGTGCTGGACGGCTTCGCTGCAAGGTGCTCTCGCGGCTTCGCCGAAGGGTGCTGGACGGCTTCGCTCTAAGGTGCTCTCGCGGCTTCGCGGCAGGGAGCACGTTGGGGTGCTTTTCTCGCCCAGGCACATTGGGGTGCTGTTCACACCCAGCACGGTGGAGTGCTTTCACGCCCAGCACTCTGGAATGATTTTCACGCCAAGCACACTGCAGCGCTTTTCTCACCGAGCACGTTGCGAAGCTCTTGAGGGGCCAGCTTTTTCGCGCGGCCGCGCGGTAGGCGAGCGGGTTGACGCCGAACTCGGCGCGAAACGCGCGGTTGAAGTTCGACACGTCGCCGAAGCCGGTGTCGAGGGCAAGATCGACCACCTTCCCGGGCTCGACGATCAGGCGCGTCGCCGCGTGGCGCAGGCGCAGCCGCCGAAGGTATTGATGCGGTGTCACGCCGGTGAGGCTCTCGAAGGTCCGCAGGAAATGGTACGGGCTCAGCGCGGCCTCGCGCGCCAGCTTCCCCAGCGTCAGGCTGGCGTCGGGACGGCGCTCGATCAGCCGCAGTGAGCGGGTGACTCGCGCCACCGCAGCTGGCGTGACGGCGCTTCGGACCGGTGCGGCGTTGCGTTCGGCGTGTGCCGTCTGCACCGCCAGTTGGACGCTCAGTTCTTCCCACGCGATGTCGGACGATCCGGCGAACGCCGCGCAGGCGCGCGCCACGACCGGCGACAGCGCGCGCAGCGGAGGCAAGCGCAGCGACTGGAAGGCGGCCTTCGCCGCCACGCCGCGATTCGTGAGCTGCTCGAAATAGTCCGGCCTGTACGTAAACGAGAGACATCGGTCTCCCGCGCCGTGTTCATGCCCGCACTCGAAACGCTGTGCCGGCTGCCCCAGCAGCAGCGAACCGGGCGTCATCATCTCGCGGCCGGTGCGGGAACCGGAGGCCCGGTACTGAAACGAGCCGGCGGTGACGATCGCGATCACGAACTCGGCGTGCTGCTCCTCGCACGGCCGATCTCGGGGACCGCATGTGCAGACGACGTCCTGAACCGCCCAGCCGTCACCAGAAGCCAGGACCCGCGCCTCGGTAGCCCCGGGGCCGCCGTGTTCCGCCTGCCGCATCAAGGCCCGGTTCAGATCGACAGCAATTTTACCAAGCGTCCGATTCCCCGACCGTCGTACAACTTGTAACACGAAAGGGGAACGCGGACATCATGAGCACGACGACCTCGGAGCAGACGAAGGCAAGCGACTTGGATTCACGGGTTTTGCGTGAAGGCTATGGTCCCGGGCGTGGCACGGTCCCGACCTGAAAGCCGCGCTCGGGGATGTCACGCCCGAGCTCGCGTTCTGGCGGCCGGCGGCCGGGCGCCACAACATCGCCGAGATTGCCCTGCACCACGCCTTCTGCGCGCGCGCGTGCGCAGCCGGCTGTCGGGCATACCGGCGGAGCCGTTCGTGCTGGACGGCGAGGACTGGTTCGCGTTGCCCGACGTGTCCGTGCTGCCGTGGCCGACGATCCTTGCGGTGGTCGAGACCGAACAGCAGCGGCTCACCACGGTCGTTGCAGACATCGGCCGGCGGCAGTCGCCCATCGCGGACGCCGAGCGTTTCAATCTCGTGCTCGGCATCACCTGCCATCGCGGTCTACCATGCGGGACAGGTGCAGTTGATCAAACGGCTCCAGGCGAGGGACTAGAGCGGTTTCCAATCGATGTAGCGCGAGGCCTTTCAGGTGGGCGAGTCTGGCAGGCAGCTCGGCGTCGTGACGATGCCGATGCGAGAAACGGCACGAGGGCCGACCGTGATCGACCTCGTGCGCCGGCCCTGCGCGGGGACGCAGGCGCTACTTCCCTTTGTGCTCCCCGTGTTCATCGTCGGCGTCGAGCTGGCCGCGGATCTCGCCGCCCGGCGATGGCGCCGTGTGCACGTTCACTTACGCCTTGCCCGCCCGGATTGCCGCGATCACTTCATTGAGCTCGGTGGCGCCGATTTGCTGCGTGGCGACGGGGGTGACGCTTGCCGGCGTCCACGTGCCGCTGACGGTTCCTTCCTGCGGGCACTCCGGTGTCTGCGCCGCGATCGCCGCGGGCGCACGCGACGTCCCCTGGCAGATCCACAGCACAATGCCGCCGTTCACGTCCCTCTGGGCGACGTGAATGTGCGACTGCGCGATGACTCCCCTGAGATCGCTGAACGACAGCTCGTAGTCAATCGAACCATCGCCGTCCGCGATTTTGGCTTTGAAGTGGCCGGTCGCGGGGGTTGAGACGACGGGGACTTCGTTGAAGCCAATCAGGGTGGTGCGGAGTCGGTTGTCGCGATCCCGGCCGCGATCATCCGAAGCAGTGAGGTGCGTGACGGCCGCGACCGTCGCGAGAAACAGGAGTCCAGCCAAAGCGATCCGCATTGTCTTCATCTGCGCGCTCTCCTTTTCGATGTACTGCCGTCTCAGTGCTGGGCGGCTCACCCCTGGTTGCGAAACTCAACCATTTGGGAGAGCCGAACACTATGCGGCGCTGTGCTCGAGGAGGCAAGCACTTTGTGGCGCCGGACACAAAGAATTTACTGACGGCGACCGCGGCGATCCAAGCCGATGTATCCGGCGATGCGGACACGACAGACCTTGGCGTGCCACATCACCGTTGCGCGTTATCATGCGGTGCCGTCGATCGAACGAAGCTACGCACGCTGATCAGGAGCGCAGATCGTGAACAGAAAATCTCTCGGCGCCTATCGCCGCCGGCCTGGTCGTCATCATCGGTGCGACGACGCTGGTCGACATCGCGCTCCACGCGACCGGCGTCTACCCGCCGATGGACCAGCCGCTCGACGACAGGCTCGCGCTGCTGGCGACCGCCTATCGCATCGCCATCTCCGTCGGCGGCGCGTGGCTCACCGCCCGGCTGGCGCCGAACGAGCCCATGAAGCACGCCATGATCCTCGGCTATGTGGGCGGCGTCCTGGGGCTGGTGGGCGTCGTGGCCACCTGGAACCTGGGCCTCGGGCCGAGGTGAGTACCCGATCCTGCTCGCCGTGCTGGCGATCCCGCAGTGCTGGGCCGGCGGCAGGATCTACGAAATGCAGGCGCAAGCGCGCCTTCGCCCGAAAGGCGGCGAACTAGGATTCCGCGTCGAAGAACGCCTCGACGGGCGGGGCGACACGCGGTGGTTCCGGAGCGCAGCCGGCCGCACTCCCGGCGCGCGGCACCCGCATCGACGAGAAGAACTCGATCGCCGCATTGACGTTGCGCTGGCGCACCTCCTCGTCGGGCTCGAGCGACCAGTTGCCGGGATCCTGCAGGTTGCCGACGATGATGCCGTCGCGGCGCGAGTTCATCGTGGCGCTGACGCCGCCGCGCCGTCGGTCCTGACGCCCGATAGTCCACCTCGGGCTGCGGCACGAGCGCGGTCAGCTGCCCTTTGACCGGCACCAGTTCCTTGTCGTCGAAGAGCGTGAAGGAGCCGAGCCCGGTGCAATTGACGATGATCGGCTCGCCGAGCGCGGCCAGGTCGCGCGGCGTGTCGAACTTGCGGATGACGATGCGGCCGCCGGAGAAGAGGAAGTCGCGGACGAGCGCGTCGAGATAGATCGACGGCTCGATCGACAGCGCCAGCGTTCGCGTCGCGTACTTGGTCGCGAACGGATGTTCGCCCGGACCGAGCAGCTCGCGGGTCCGGTTGGGACGGAGCGAGTCGGGCAGCAGCTCGGCGTCGGTCGCGTAGTTCCCCGGCCGCCGCCGCCCCGGCCGCCGCCGGCGCCCGGCGCGGGATCGTCGGTGGCGTTGTAGGCGTCCATCCAGTGGACGCCGTACTGGCGTCCGACCATCAGCTGCAGCTCGCGATACGAGATCTCCGCGACGCGCAGGAACTGCGCGTCCCACGCCGGCGTGCGCTGCTCCTTGTCGATCAGCGCCGTGGTCGGCGTGAAGCCGGCGAGCGACATGTTCGACGTCGTGTCGGGCGGCACCGTCATCGCGTAGATCGTCACGTCGAAGCCGCGGCGCTGCAGCTGGCGGGCGGCGCACAGGCCGGGCGAGCCGCAGCCAATCACCGCGGCGCGGCGGCCCTCGGTCTGCAGCGCGAACTCGGACGCCACCACGCCGCATCCCCACGCGATCGACATGCCGGCGCCGGCGTGCCCGTAGTTGTGGACGAGCAGCTTGTCGCCGAGCCGGTCGGCGCGCAGCACGAACCCCGACTTCCGGTGCGGCCGCAAGCCGACGGTCGTCCGAGGACGCGGTCCCACGACGCGATGACCGGGGCAAGGTGGCGCGCCGGCCGCGCGCTCCGCGTGCCGACGTCCACTCGCGACGACGTCCGGCAGGCGCCGAGCCCGAAGCCGACGAGCGCCATGCTGCCGTGTTTGATCGCGAGCCGTCTGTTCATGGGGTCTCCACGCGGCGCCAATCGGCGCCGCCCGGCGCCGCGCGTCACGATACCAGAAACGACATCCCGAACCGGAATTTGCCGCGCGCGGCCCGGTCGAGGAGAATCATCCGGGGGCGCCATGAACGAATCTGACGCGGACCCGCTGGTGTCGGCGACGGTCGTTGCGCCGTCGAGCCTCGCTGGTCACCTGGACACAGTTGATCTACGGCCTGCACGCATTCAGCCTGCTGACCGGAATCCTCGGCGCCGCGACCGTCGTCGGCGCCTTCCTGACCGGCTGGCCGTCGATCATCGCCGTCATCCTGAACTATGTGAAGCGCGGCGAGGTCCGCGGCACCTGGCTCGAATCGCACTTCCGCTGGCAGATCCGCACGTTCTGGTTCGGCCTGCTCTGGGTCTCGCTCTGCGTGCTCTTTGTCGTCGCGACCTTCGGCGTCGGCATCCTGATCGCGTGGCTGCCGCTCGGCTTCGTGGGCCTCTGGTTCATCTACCGGATCATCCGCGGCTGGCTGGCGCTCGGCGACCGCCGGCCGATGTATACGTAGAGACCATCGCTGCGCGCTTCGCGCCAGGGGGCGGCGCGTAGCATGATGGTGCATGCCCGTTTCCGAAATCCGGACCGAAGCGCCCCCGGCCGCGCGCGACCGCGCTTCGCTGCTCGTGCTTGGCATGGCGGCCTTCATGGTCCAGGCCGATGCGCGCGTGATCGACCCGCTGCTGCACGTGATCTCCAGGGACTTCCAGACCACCCCACCGGCCGCCGCGATCGTCATCTCGTCCTACGCGCTGCCCTACGGGCTGTTCCAGCTGCTCTATGGACCGGTCGGCGACCGCGTCGGCAAAGCTCCGGGTCATGGCCGCGTGCCTGACGGTGTTCTCGTTCGGCACCTTCGCCTGCGCGTTCGTCCCCAACATCCCGGTCTTCGCCACGCTGCGCTTCCTGACCGGCGTCGCCGCGGCCGCCGTCGTGCCGATGTCGCTCGGCTACATCGGCGACAAGTTCCCTACCAGGACCGGCAGATTGCGCTCGCGCGCTTCATGAGCGCGTTGGATGATCGGCCAGATTGTCGGCAGCATGCTGGGCGGCATCTTCGGTCAGTACCTCGGGCTGGCGCTACGTCTTCGTGGTCTTCGGCGTCGTCGCGCTCGCCGTGCTGTCGGCGCTGCTGGCGCGCGAGGGGCGGCGATTCGCGGAACCGCACAAAGACCGGGCGGCCGCTGGGATCGTCGATCCTCACCGTGCCGCTCGGCGGATCGCTGATCTTCGCCGGGCTGCTTCGGCGTGCTGCCGTTCGTCATCTCGATGGCGCTCGGCGCCGCGGGCGTGTGCCTGTTGGTGTATGCGCTGGCGACGCAATACGGCGTCATCCTGAAGCGGCCGACGGCGCCGCTGGTCCTCGGCACGGTGCTGCTCGAAGGCGTGTTCGTCTTCGGCGGCCTGTCGTATCTCGCCTCGTCGCTGACCGATCGGTTCGGCATCAACTACGCGCATGCCGGGCTGATGGTGGCCGGGTTCGGGTGCGGCGGCCTGATCTACAGCGTCTCGGCCAAGAAGCTGGTGATCGGCTTGGGCGAACTCGGCGTCCTGCTGCTTGGCGGCGTGCTGCTCGGAGTGGGGTTCGTCTCGATCGCCGTGATGCCGTATTGGCAATTCTTCGTCCCGGCCGTCGTGGTCCTGGGCATGGGCTACTACACGATGCACGGAACGCTGCAAACCCGGGCGACCGAGCCTCGCGCCGCAGGCGCGCGGAACGGCGATCTCGCTGTTCGCCTTCTTCTTCTTCCCTCGGTCAGGCCACGGGCCCAGCAACTGCTCGGCAGCATCCTGAAGTCGAACGGCTACGCGGCCGCGTTCATCGTCGCCGGCGCCGGGCTCTTCACGACGGCGTTCGTCTCCTCGGCTGCTGTTCGCTCGAGCGAAGGCGCAGGCCAGATAGGAACGTCCTCGGCGCTGGCGCGATCGGCCCGGGATCGCGATCGGCCCGCGCAGCCTGCACCTGTGTCCAGATCCGCCGCCCGACCTTGTCGGCTTCGGCGATGATGCTGTCCTCGTCCATCGTCAGGACCTTGCGGTTGCGCATGATGAACTGGCCGTCGACCATCGACGGACTCGATGTCGGACGGCTGACCGTTGTGGATCCACGCGGACACGATGCGCCCCGCCGGCACGAGGTGGGCCCGCTGCGTGTCGAGGACGATGAGGTCGGCCTTCTTCCCGACCTCGAGCGAGCCGAGGAGCTTCGCCTGGCTGCACGGCTCGCGCACCCGCCTTGCGTGGCGTCTTCGAGCATGTCTTCCGGCTGCGGCCGGACGCCGGGGATCGCATCGTTGCGCGGAGATGCGTTCCGTCAGCAGCGCGATCCTCATGACCTCGAACAGGTCGTTGGTGTTGTTGTCGGTGCCGTTGGCGATCGGGCAGCCCGGCCGCGCGCAGCGCGGCGATCGGCGGGATGACGCCCTCGGTTCGCGGCCATCGCCGCCTGGTGCGAAATGATGGTGCCGGAGCGGCCGAGCAGCGCGATATCGGCATCGTCGACGTAGCGGCAGTGCGCCGCGAACAGCCGCGGGCCGAGGAAGCCGTGCCTTGTCGAGAAACGCCGGCGGACGAACGCCGTGGTGCCGCACCATGAAATCGACCTCGGCGCGGCTCTGGGACAGGTGGATCGTGTAGCCGAGATCGTGCTTCTCGGCGAAGGCGCGGACCGCCTGCAGCAGCTCGGGCGACGATGTCTCGGCGAGCGCGGCGGCCGGGAAGACGCTGATGCGTCCCTGCTTCGCGCCGTGCCAGGCCGTGAACAGGTCGTTGATGCGCTGCATGCCCTCGTCGCGCAGCCTGGCGCGAGAACTTGGGGCGCCACGCTTCTGGCGAGCCCGTCCGGCGACATCGGGCCGGCGACATTCTCGCTGTCGCGGATCGACTCCGCGAACACGCAGCGCAGGCCGGTCTGCGCCAACGCGGCGGCGGAGCGCGCTGATGCCTCCGGCGTTCTCCACGATGGTGGTGGTCCCGGTCCGCAGCGCTTCGAGCGCGCCGACGGTCACCATCAGCGTGGCCTCCTCCCCTGAAGGAGGCTGGCGGGCTGGATGGCCAGGCGCGCGGAGTTGGGGAATCCGAAATCTTCGTTGAAGCCGCGGGCGAGCGTCTGCCGCCAGATGGGCGTGACAGTTGATCAGGCCCGGGAACAGCGCCTTGCCCCGCCCGTCGTAGACCTCGGCGTTGCGGATACGTCCTGAGGATCGCGTCGGTCGGCGCCGATCGCCGCGATCCGGTCGCCATCGACCGCCAGCGCCGACGTCGTTCGTGCACGGCATCGACGGTCACCACGGTGGTATGGGCGAAGACGACGGTCCGGCGCGGCGCCTGCGCCTGCGCGCCGCGTGCCTCGAGAAAGAGCGCGGCGGCGCCGGCCGCCGGCCCCGGCGAGCAGCTGACGGCGGCTGATCTCGACCGCACCGCGGCGATCCCGCGACGGCGACGATGAACGGCGGATCTTCGATCTCCGTCATGGCGGAATCCTACCCTGCGCGCCGCGCGCGGGAGGAAGATTCCTCATCCTGCCGGAAGGAGTGTCGGAGACGAGCGCTTGACTAGCGGAGACCCGGGTGTGACTGGCGGCGACGCCGCCACGATGTCCTTGCGATCGAATGTGTTGAGTTCGATCGATGATTCGCGCGTAGGCGCGCCCGACCTGCTCGAGGCCATTTGCCGGCACCCAGGCCGCCGTGTCCTGCTCGGTGTGCTTCACCTCGGGCGACGTGATGATCTGCATCGACGGGGCGTCTCGCGCGACCGTGCCCCATCTCGCCCGATGCGTTAGGGTCCATGTCGGCGGTGATGCCGACGTTGAACCGCGAGAACGACGTGAGCGCGATATCGAGGAGGTTCTTGCTGCCGTTGACCCACCAGCGCATCGGCGCACACCGCGGTGGTCATGCGGAGCTTCGAACCCCAGCTTTTCGTGCGCACCGCCGACGACGTGCTCCAGGTTGATCAGGAGCACGGTCTTGGCGAGCTCCGTCTCCCGGGCTTCGTGGAGCCAGTTGGTGCCCGGACCTGCCGTGATGGCCCGCGGACGCCAGGAACCTGATGTTCCGGCGCCGCTGCGCCTGGAGGAACCTTCGCGAAGTGCTCGAGCAGGCCGATCATCACCGCCACGCCCGATCCGTTGTCGAGCGGCGCCTTCGAAGTAGGGCGTCGATGTGCGCGATGATGATCACCTCTTCGTCGGTCGTGCCGGGCAGCGTTGCCGAGGACGCTCGCCGTCTTCGAGGCCCGGGCGCACTCTCGCTGGTCATCTTCAGCTTCACCTTCACGCGGCTGCTCCTTTGCCGAGCAGCTCGCGAAGGACCCTGCCGTCCTCGAACCCGACGTTGAAGCCCGGCCCGGTGCGCGTCCCTTCCCAGAGAGCAAAGTTGTCGGCGATGCCGTAGATGATCCCGACCGCGGCCGCGCCGCGATCGATGGCGCGCTGCACGGCGCCCTCGTTGTTGATCCAGCGGTTCAAGACGCCGGGCGTGAGGATGTCCTGAATCAGCACCGCCTTGCCTTTGACGTCGCGTCCGGCGAAGTCGGCGGCCGTGCCGGTGCCGGCCCAGACCAGATCGAGCTCCAGAGCCGTTCGGGCGGCGTCGACGGCATGCCCTGCCGCCGGCCGCGCCGACTTCAGCGCGTAGCGCTTGCCGCGCGCTGGTGAAGGACACCTCCCAGCCTTTCGACGCGCGACCCACTGCGGCGCGCAGGTCGAGCGACTTGCGGTGGACGTTCTGCAGGCCGAACTCTACGGTAAGTACGCTTCCGACCAGTCCTCGGCCGCGACACGGCCCGAGGTGCCGACGTTGCGGCCCCAGAACACTTCCCCGTCGGTCGCGGTTCCTGCTGGAAATCGACCGCGAGCTCCTCGACGACCGCTTTCATGCGGCGCGCCGTCGATGTCGCCGCACTGCGCCTCCGCCGGCGGCAGCGGCGCATGGATCACGGCGTCGTCGCGCACGTGGCCACGTCCGTCGATCAACGGCTGCCCCAACGGATTCGGAGGCCCCGCTTGCCGTCCGCCGCGGCCCTGCGCCAGACCCGCTCGGCGGCGCCAGCGTCACCCACGCCGCCCACCATCAGGACCGCGGCGACGACGGTTCCAACCAGCGGAACCTGACCGGCCACGTTCCCGACGTTGGAGCTTCATTCAGGCGCTCCCTCTGAGAATCGGTGGCGCGCGAGCGCCGGCGCCGCGTCAGCGCTGAGCCTGCGTGCTGGTGCGAGGCCGTCGTCAGCTGGCCGCGATCGAGCTTGTTGACCTCGTCGATGATCCGCGCGTAGGAGCGGGCGACGGCTTCGAGGCCGGCCGCCGGGACCCATTCCGGGCTTGTCGTCGTCGGTGTGCTTGGTCACCGGCGAGCGGATGATCTGGATCGACGGGATGTCTTTCGCCACCACGCCCATGTCGCCGGAGGCGTTGGGATCCATGTCGGCGATCAACCCCGACGCCGAAGGTCGCGTACGACTTCAGCACGGTGCTCGAACAGACGCCTCGCTGCCGTTGATCCACCACCGCCGTGGCGCCACGACGTTCGCCTTGCGCAGCGTGCCGTTCCAATACTTGGTGTCCGATACCGACACGTGCTCGCAGTTGATCATCAGCGCGCGTCTTCGCGAGCGCGGTGGCGCGATTGTCGTGCATCCACTTCGTGCCCGGCGAACCGACGTGGTGGCTGGCGGTGGCCACGAACGTGATCGAGCGCCGCCGCTGTCGCTTTGGGAATCTGCGAGAAGTAGTCGAGCAGGCGTCATCATCACCGACAGCAATACGTAACTGAACGAAGCATGCTATC
>ERZ1370068.1666-contig-1158_pt1 | contig 41909 bp, 55 predicted proteins | sample MGYA00561227_ERZ1370068 | MGnify/ENA primary metagenome ERZ1370068 (study PRJEB38410, sample SAMEA6850437) | metagenome | study: Metagenomic assessment of the ecological functions of the soil: analysis of the soil microbiota associated with the... | reverse complement strand
TTGTACTTCGTTCAGTTCCACATGTGCTGATAGCCAATGGCGCGTGAAGTTACAGTCGTGGTATTTAACAGCGCCTTTATAATTATGCGTCAACTGCAAATTGTGGCTGAATTGCGGCGTCAGATAAGGGATTTCCCCTTTCATAAGTATATGATCAAGGAAATACTGGAAAGGTTCATGTCGCGGTAATTCGGGCCTTTCAATTCTTCATATGAAATATTGAAGTTGTTTTTGTCATTCACTATGTAACTGACATAACCAGTGGGAAACAGTTGCGCATGTTTCTTATCAAAGGGTGTATTCGTGGTAAGCTGCAGGCCGTGCGAAATTGTCTGTTCATATGTCAGTGCCCTGGAAACCCCATTTCTTCATCTGCACACTATAGCTCGCATAGGCAGCATTGATATTTTCATTATACAGGAAATGGTTGCTGCGTCCCTGGTCTCACATACCATTCCTTTTTCTCATTATTTGTATCGTCGCTCGTATTGTGTCATTGTCCGTTTCAACATAGCTGCTCTTCCATCCTGCTTCAGTTTTCGAATTTTTGTTAAACGGGTGCCTGAGTCAGCTTTTCCGCTGTAAATTTTAAATCGGCAGGAAGATAAGCTCTCAGCAGGAACGAATCTATTGTAGTGTAACCAGGTAAGTGGTGAAGTTGTAGAGGTCTGCTTGTTCCGTGAGCCATACCAGACAAAATCTGCGTCCTTTGTTATTTCTGTTCCTGATGTATCCAGTACTCTCCGGAAGTTGATATTTCCCGAAAAGTTTTTCCATGGATCCTTTGCTCAACGTGGTTGCTGAATTTGTAGAATCAAGCTTCGCATTCCGTTCATAATGTTTGACACACTGTTGGCTCGAATTCGCGGAGTTTGCCACGAGTCACTACAAAGCCGATCGTTGTTTTTGTCGATAGAATAATCAAGCCCCGTGCGGATGTTTGCAAAATGGCCTTTAAAAAAAGGAGAATTTTCGCTTAGCTGATCAAATACGGCGGTCAGGTTGCCATTGGGGTCATGAAAATTTCTTACAAGGGATAGCCAGTTAAGATTCTGCCAGTAAGTGTAACTATAATTGGCAAAATACGTTCACTTTGTTCTTCCGGAAGTTGAAGTTTGCACTGTTCGGAAATTTCGGATACATGCCCTGCACATAACTGGGGTCCAATACTGCCGTTAAAGCCCTGACTGTTTATTTTCTTCGTGCGGAGGTTAATAATTCCACTGTTGCCAAGCATCGTATTTGGCAGAAGGCTGTGTCATGATCTCGATCGTTTCAAGCTGGTTGGCCGGCAGGTTTTTCAGGTAGTTTGCCAGGTCCACGCCTGCAGGATAAAGTTTTGTTTTCCATCCATCAAGCACGATGACTCTGTTTCCCTTTCAGACTGATATTTCCATCTTTATCGATAGTTGCTTCGACTTTTCAGCATATCCAATGCACTGCTGCCCAGCTGCTGATATGAATGATTCTACGTTCACTACTGTTTTATCAATTTTATTTTCTACCAACGGCTTTTTTGAGTCACCACTACTTCTTTCAATGCACTTGCATTTGTTTTCTAACTGGAAAGCGGGGAGCTGAATCTGTGGATTAGCAGCAGTGATATGAACAGGTGATGTCTTCTTCGTAAATCCAACTGCAGTTACAGAAATCACGTACTCCCCTTCACGATCTTTTCCATCTCAAACTTTCCTTCATATCAGTTGCTGCCATCTTCACCAGCGTCTGTGTTTTCGGAACCAGGGCTCAACGGTTTGCTTAACCGGTTTCTGTGCCGCGTCATTGATCACACCGGAAATTTTGCCCGGCCTGTCACCAAACGACTGGTAAGAAAATGCCAGCATGGTCGGGTAGAAAAGGAATTTCATGATGAATGGTTTTAAAGATGACCAATTGGTTTACTAAGATTCATTAGATGGTAGAATACAAAAACCTAAATAATGCGGCGAAGGGGACGAATGGCTATCTAATCGGAGAAATACCGTTTTCAACAGAGTGGAAGAAAGACCCTTTGTACCGTTCAAAAGGATCTTTCTTTTGGGGAATAGGGATTTAACACGCCGCCTAATTTTTACCCTGTTTGATTCTTCCGTTGAGCCACGCCGGTTTTCCTGTTGCTGCGGTTGTCTTTGATCGTTTTCCAAAGCGGTAAGTGAATGTGACGTTTGCTATTCTTGAATCCCTTTTGTTCAGAAGCGGGCTTCTGTATTTTGAAATTCATGTAACCTTCTATTTTGCGTATAGAACATATCCCTGATGTTAAACCTGACGCTTCCTTTATCTTTTTTAATACTTGTTTACGTGGAAACACCACCTGATACCTGCCCGAAGGTAAGATCATGATTTGTCCGTCAACTCCTTTTGAGCGGTAGAAACCAGATAACTCCGCACTCCATCCTTTGCTGAACTTCGGCTGGTTGTTCACATTCATCATGAAATTCGTTCCTTGGATGTCAGCAGTTCACCGTGTAACAAACCTTTAATTTCCAGTGTAGTTGTAGTTCGCATACACGATGGAAGTCCACCATTTGGCAACCGGGATCTGGGCATTGACGGCAATTCCTGCGTTGTTTCTCTGGCCTAAAGTATCTTCTCTCACGATGGTTGCATAGCCCGACTGTTCAAAGCTTTCATTCATCGAGGTTGTTTGTCTGACTTTATAGTTGATGGTAGTAGTCAGGAACTGGTTATAGGTGGCTGATTTCAACATTGGTTGAGTAGGGGTTTCAGATAAGGATTTCCAGCGAAGTAAGTATAGTTGTCGATAAAGAACAGGAATGGATTCGGAGTCTGGTAAACCGGGCGGTCGATTCTTCTTCCCACGTTGATGCCCTAACTGATTTTTCTCATCCATTTTGTATGTAAGGAATACGGTCGGGGCTCTGTCATAAGTTCGGGGAGAAGGAAGAATCGGTTCTTAATAGGGTTGCAGCACTGATTTCCTTCATACCGGGTATTCTCATACCTGAGACCCATCTGCGTACCAAACTTTTGAACTGTTTGCCGAAGTTTACATAAGCTGCGTTGATATTCTCGCTACTTAATCAAAACGGTTTGTTTTGCCATAATCAAGGCCAGTCACCAGCGGATAAATTGCCAGTACGCTGCTGTATTCCAGCACAGCATTCACAAAGCTTGTTTTCAAACCCACGGCCAGACTTTACACCCCTGAAGGTTTCTTTGTATAATCCACTTTTGCTGAATAAATATTTATGTCAACAGGTAGATACTCTCCATATAGCTGCGCCTGGTTCGTCACTTTTGCAGTCAGGCTGAAAGACGTGTTTATGAAAATCTGGCGGTTTGCTGAGGCATATTTTACATAGTCCACATCTGCTGTCAGTTCTCTGCTGGCCGAATCAAACTGGTGACGAGTTCAGGTTCACACTTCCGTTTTCCAGTTGTTATTGTTATGGGTTTCTGAGTATACAATGGAGTCAAGCACCTGGTTCCCGTCTTTCAGGTAGCTGGTATTTAGACCCTGTTTTCCGGGGCAATGAAGCCGGTAACCACAAACCCGATGGTTGTTTTCTGGCTGAGGTAATAATCGATTCCTGCTTTCACATTTGTGCTGTTTTACAGCATTTTTCACTTGAAGACTTTGCTCAAAAATGGCGATCTAACGTTTTTGTCGTCTTCGTTTTTGTATTTCCTCAGGATGTCGAGTTGCTGGAAACCATAGCCTTTTATTATAACTCGGGCCTTAAAAGGCATTGATCTTTCCGGTACGGTAATTCAGGTTGAGAACTGTTATTGGTTCTCAGTATTTACCCTGGCTGCTTAGCCGGCTGAAAGGTTGCCGTTGAATCACTCTGATCTTGTTCTTTTTTGTTTTTGATATTAGCTGATGCCTGGCGTTTCCTGCCGCATCGTATTTCGCCCTGGCACTGTTTGTCGCGATTTTCGATCTGATCAAGCTGGTTGGCATTCATGTGTGTGCTTCTCAGGTTCACGGTTCTGAGCCGGATAAATAGGAAGGGCGGCCGTCGAGCATCACCATCACCCTGCTTGCCTTTCAGGCTGATATTGCCGTCTTTATCTACGGTAACCCCAGGATTTTTCGAGTATTTCAAGGAGCGCTGACCCGGCACTGGTTACAAACATCTACATTAACTACGGTCCGAGTCTATTTTCTGTTCGATGAAAGGCTTGCTTGCCACCACGGTGACCAGAGTAAGATCTTTTGCGCTACTTCCATGGTAACTGGTTTCAGGTCAAGTTTTTCATTCAGGTTCAGGAGCGGAAAGAGGGTCGGTCTTTTTTTGCATGACCCACGGCGGTAATGGTTACAAAGTAGTCTCCTGCCGGAATTTGCTCAAACGTGAATTTTCTTCTGCATTGGAAGCGGTTGTTCTAACCAGCACAGAATCTTTTGTTTGCAATGAAATCGTCGCTGCTTCTAACGTTTGTTTTGAGAGCCGCTTACCTGTCCCGGCAATCCGGGAGGCTTCCTGGCCTTTTGCCTGGAAACTTAAAGAGGATGATTGTCAGCAGAAAAAGCGTAAAAATTTGTTTCATCTTAACTTTAGTTTAGTACTTGTCCTTGTCGGTTACAATTCAAAAAGTGAGTACTTTGTTATGCAAGATTACAAATGTTTTGTTGGCAGTGGTAAAAAATCTGATTATTGGTAATTAGCGCGCGTTTATTTGGACGCACCTTTAGGGAAGATGTTACAGCAGAAATGAAATAATACAAAGAAGGCTTTACCTGCTTTGATAAGCGGTAAAGCCTTCTTTGGTATTTCAAATTAAAAGTGGAGAATCGGCTTTTGGCAATAGTCGGCCAAGTCCTTTTTTCTTCAATGCGACAAGCAGGATAACGCCGGCGAGAGCACCAACAGGAAAGAAATGATTTCAGCCTGTGTGGGGTGAAAACCGAGAATATGTCATATTTCGTGTTGACCTGATCTTCTCTATGAAAAAACGTTCAACACCATTAAAAATCAGGTACAGGGCAAATATTTTACCAGGCTGCAGTCTTTTCCGCATAGCCCACAGCATGCAAGAAGAGGATGAGGCACACAATGATTTCATAAAAGGCGTCGGGTAAACAGGAACGGGCAGGTATGCACAATATTGGCCGGTACGATCCGGAAGCGTGCTCCTGCGTTGATCACGTTGTGCGGGTGATAGGTATATGCAAGCCATCCATTCCGGCAGGAACGATGGTCAGCAAATGCTGCATGATGGATGTTTTCCTATGGGCCGAACTCTTGTGCATAATAGCTGGCATGCTGGGAAACCGCGGCATTAAATTCACCCGCATTTCGCAGGAATGCCTTTTCCTTCTGTATTGGAAACATAGGCGCTGTTCAGGATGCCCCAGTCGCCATCACCACTCACCGCAGCATCCCCTATTCTTCCTACAGCGTAAGCGAGCATCAATGCAGGGGCAACAGAGTCAGCCAGGTGCCAGAATGCAATCCCATGCTTTCTAGCATATACCGTAATAGCACAGCAGCACAAATAAGCCCTCCGTAGAAAGTCAGACCGCTGAACGACAACAAAGAGCCCGGATCTTTCATCATGGTCGTCTTGGCCCGGCTCGACGGTCACGTAGAAGCCCATCTCGCGGAAGGACGGCCGCGCGACCGTCTGGGACCAGGCGCCGCGCAGCGCTGAGGCCCTTCGATCTGCTCGGGCCGATACGCGAACCCCGCCGACGGCAGCCAGCGTCTCGTCGATCTTGCCGTTGATGAGTGAGTCGATCGCGGCTTGGTCAGCAGGTCCACGGATCCGGTCTTGGGATCCTTCCAGGAACGTGGATCCCAGGATCGGTCATTCCACACGGTTCCCTTCGGCGGCAGGTTGAAGGGAAACCTCCTGCGCGGTCCAGGGTTGTCCAGCCGATCGAAGAACAGATACGTCTCGGGAAGGTCGCGGGTGCTCCGTGCCGCCCAGGCCGGGTCGCCGGTGTACCGCGAGAGTTGTTCAATCGATCTGGATCCGCTCGAGGCGCGTGCCGCCCAGCAGGTCGATCTGATCCCAGAGCGTGTTCTTCGCGCCCAGGTAGCCGGCGCTGATCTTGCGCGTGGCGTCGTTCGTGGTGTTGCGATCAGCCCTCGCAGCCGCCGTCCTTGTTGCGCGAGCGGGTTTCGAGAACGTGTTGTGGCCAGAGCTGATTCTGCGTATCGCCCGCGAAGACGAAGCTGACTGGAGCCGCCGGCGTACGCACTCCCCCTGCTCTCCGCAGGTCGTGTTGCTCGCCGGGGTCTGGAGGAAGTTGGCGCTGACGTCGCGGTGCGCGTTCTCCGGCCACCCCCAGGCTGGGCTTCAGCAGACGCCGCGTCCGGCACGATCATTCGCTCGTAGCTCTCGCGTCGAGGCCGTGCCCCGAAGCGTACTGGTGCTCGTCGACGTCGTCGCTGCTGTCGATGATGCCGCCGTTGCTGGGCGCGGCGAAGAATCGTCCCGGGACCGAGCCAGGCGACGTCCGGCGGCTGTTGGCTCGGGATGATGATGTTCGGATCGTCGGGCTCGAAGAAGCAGATCGCGTGCCGGTAGCGCGCGCTCTCCGTTCTGCGTGGTCTTGGCGTAGTTGGCCGCCCACGGAGCGTTGCAAGCCCCGGACCTGCTCGATCACGTGGTCACCGCCGAGCTGCGTCGCCCGGGAGATCGCGGTCTGCGATCAGACGAAGTGCGTCACCCGGTGCCGAAGTTCGTGAGACCACATCGGCCCCGCGGTCGGACCCCGGTCGCTCGGCTGTCTCGCGAGGCATGAGCCGTGTTCGCGATCCACGAGGTGGGCGTCGCGAAGGAAGCCGTCGAAGGCGCTCGACGGGAGCGGGTCTCCGTTCCGCTGCCGCTCGGCGAGATGCGCCGTAGTCGAAACCAGGGGATGGTCCCGTTGTCCCTTCTCCTCGACGGTCCACTCCTGCTTGTGCGTGTAGAACGCCGACATGATCGATCCGGTGGTTCCCGTTGCGGTCGAAGTCGAAGCCGAAGCCGCCGTACGCGAGGTCTGCTGCGACTTCTCGCTGTCCGTCGAGATCGAACTGGCCGTCGGTCAGGGGCGAGGCTGGCCGAGCGCCAGACCTCCGGTTGTGGTCACGTGGGGCTTGGGGAACGGCGTTCACGACGCCCTTGCCCACCGGCGCGAAGCCCCTGCTGGAGTCCCGTTCTGCGTGTCTCGCTGCTCCTCGTGTGCGTGCTTACTCAAGCGCGACCGCTTGTACCGGACCTCGCGCTCGCTCGCCTGACCCCGGCCCGCGAGAGACGGCGCGAAGTCACTGCCCAGGATGCTCGAGTAGCGCTGTCCGTGCTCGCGCCCCGACCGACGAGCCGTTGTCGTAGTGGATGAACTTGTTCTTCGCGTTCGGGATTCAGCTTGCACCGCCGACAGGCCCCTTGACCTCGAAGCCCTCCGGGTAGTCGTGCGTGACGATGTCGATCGAGCCGCCCCCGACGAGTTGCTGGGCAGCTCGGGCGCGAAGGTCTTTGGGCACGACGATGTCGCTCACGACCTCCGACGGGAACAGGTCGAGCTGGACGGACTGCCGGTCGGGAGTCGGGCTCGGGATCGGCCCGCCGTTGTAAGAGCACGCCCGGAAGCACCCGGTCCTCCAGCCCGCGGATGATCGCTGAACTGGCCCTGCTGCGCAGACGCCGGGCGACGAACGTCTGGCGCGTCGGCGACGTCGTTCGCGGCGAACTTCGAGATCTGCCGCCGTTCAGCGTGTTCACCCAGCCTGTCCGACTCCGCGCGCGCGGCGCGCACTCCGCGATCGCCTCGGCCTTCGTGCCGACCACGACCACCTCCTCGACGCCGGGCGGGCCCAGACAGAGCGACGTCCGGCGCCGGCGCCACGGCATGCGCAGGTCGGCTGCGGCTGTCGGCCTTGGCGCGATCGACGGTGGGGGGCCGCGATCCGCGACTCCGTGTGTAGCCGTCCTTCACGAAGTCGCAGCTGGAACTCGCCCGTCGCCGGGTCGCTCCGAACTCGTAGCGTGCCGTCCGCGCGCGCTGACCCGCTTCGCGACCGTGCCGTGCGCGGCCGGTCAGCGCGATCCGGACGGCGCCGTCGAGCGGCGCGCCGTCCTCTCCGTCCACGACCGGAGCCAGCGATGGTGCTCCGCTGCCCGCTGCTCGCTGCGCGCGCGAGCGGAGCGCAGCGGGGCAGCGACGCACGCGAGCAGCAGCAATGCGGCGGCGAGGGCAACGCGTCGCCTGCGAGCGTTCATGCGATTGTGGATCTCTACTCGTCGCCCGACCGAGGCACTTCCACGAACTCGTGGGGAGATCGGCGCGATTGGGTGACGAGCGCGCGTGCTCCAGTCAGTCGAGCGAGCGCGAGGAAGCAGCTGCGGCGTGCGTGGCGGGTCCTGGCCGTGCAGTGTCGACCGGTGTATGCGCCGCACTCCGCAGGCGCTGCTGCTCCACGTACGCTGGGTAGCTCGTGCCGCAGCCGCGCGCGTCTTGGCGTCGCCCTGCGGCGCGCGGAACTGCAGCGCTCGGCGGCGTCGTAGTGCTCGGCGCCGAGCTGCGCGACGCCCGATCAGCAGATGGATCGGCGCCGCGCTGCTCGGGCTTCGCCTTCGCGAGCGACTTCTGGAGCGCGTCGAGCGCCGGCGTCGTAGCTGCTCGCTGCTGCAGGTGGATCTGGCCGAGCAGCATGTACGTGCTCGCCGTCGGGCGAGACTCGGCCGGCCTTGGCGAGCGGCTCGAGCGCGCGTGTCGCTCTCGCGCGGCGGCGAGGTAGCAGTTCGACAGCAGCCGATAGCGAATCGGCGTCGGTGCTTGATCGCGCCCGACGCCGAGCGCGTGCTCGACGCGCCTGCGCGCACTGGAACGGGAGCTCGCGCACGAACAGCAGCCGCGCGAGCTGGCGTACGTCTGGGTCGTCGCTCGAGCAGCGTCGGCGACGTCGGCGAGGCTGCAGCGTCGCGAGCGCCTCGCGGTCGCGCTCGCAGGTACGTTCTGCACCGCGGCGAGCTGCACCCAGTAGACTTCTTGTCGCCGGCGCAGATTCGACGAGCTGCTCGCAGGGTCGCCGCGACGTTCGCGTAGTCCTTCAGGTTGCTGTAGATCGCGACCAGCAGCTGGAGCCAGCTCTCCGTCGGCGTGCGGCGATCATCGCGATCGCGGTGCTGCGCGGGCTCGACGGCCTCCTCGAACTTCTCCTGCTGCACGAGGATCATCGCCTTCAGGTAGTAGCGCGTCGGGCTTCGGGTTCTGCCTCGCCTCGCGAACCAGTTGTCGATCAGCGCGAGCGCGCCGCGTCGTAGCGGCCGAGCTGGGTGTAGATCTGCGCGAGCGAGTAGGTCATCGACCTGCTCGGCGCGCTTGTCGAGCGCGTTCTGGGCGAGCGCGACGCTGGAACTCCGTCGGCGGCCTGCTCGGTCATCGCCCTCGTCTGACGAAGATGTAGCCGCGGAAGCGGTGGATCTGCGCCTGCTCCGCGGGCGCGAGCTTCCGCGCTGCGCGCAGCTCGTCGACGATCGCGACGCGCGGCGTCGAGCTGGTCCTTCTGCGCAGCGCTCGTTCGCCTGCGAGCAGCTTGTCGGCGACGCGCGCGGTCGAGGCCGATCGCGCCTCTCGTCCTGCTTCTCCGTCCTTCGCCGGCGCCGGCCCGCCGCGGCGGAGACAGCGACGCAGCGAGCGCGAGCGACGACGGCAGCAAGCGCACGATGACGCATTCACGCTTCATCCCTCCATCTTGAAACGCAGCACGACCTGCTGGCCCGGCGGTCTCGGCGGGCTTGCCGCCGCGCGAGCTGGGGCTGGTACTTCCACTTGTTCACGGCCTGCACGCGCGTTCCGCTCGAACACGGCGTGGCTCGACTTCACGACGACCGCGTCCTTCACCGAGCCGGCTGGTCGAGATCGTGAACTTGCACCTGCACCCAGCCCTCGAGCTTGCGCTGCCGCGCCTGCGGCGGGTACTGCGGCTCGACGCGCACGAGCGGCAGCGGATCGCGATCGCTGAGACCGGAGCTGAAGGCGAGCGCGCCGCGTGCCGTCGCCGCCGCCGTCCGCCCGCCGAGCCGAACTCCGCGCCGAGGCCCGCGGCGATCGCCTGCGACGTCGAGGCCGAGGTCGACGCCCTCTTCCTCGCGACGGCGAGCGTCGGCGTGATCGGCTTCTGCTCCGGCTTCACGCGCTCGAGCTTCTCGCGCTTCTTCTCCTCGATCTCGACCTCGCGGCGCTTGAGACGCACGAACTCGACCTTCGGCATCGCCAGCGCCGCTCTCCGAGCCACCGCGCCCGCGGATCAGCGCGCGCAGGACGCCGTGAACATCGCCGACGATGATCACGGCCGCGAACAGCAAGGCGACCGGGAAGCGTGAGGCGTGCACGCGTCACTGCCTCGCAGGCCCTTCCGGCGCCGATCGCCACCTCCTTGATCCCGCCGAGCTTCACCTCGTCCATCACCTGCGCGAGCAGACCGCTCTTCGCGGCCTTGTCGGCGATCACGACCACCGGTGTCGTCGGGCCGCTCGATGTGCAGGCGCTCGATCGATCGGGCGCACCTCGCGCAGGTCGACCTGGCGGCGGTCCATCCAGATCTCGCCGTTCGGGCGGATCGCGATCAGGATGTTGCCGCTCTCCTCGTGCACCGCCGTCTGCGCCTCGGGCCTGCTCGACCGTGATGCCCGCCTCGCGCACGAACGAGGTCGTGATGATGAAGAAGATCAACAGGTTCATGCACGAAGTCGAGCATCGGCGCCAGGTCGATGCCGTGTCTTCGCCGGCGTGACTCGGTGTGGCGGCGCGAGCGCATCGCTCACCTCGACGACGTGCCGAAGGAGACGTTGTCGACGCCGCCCTGGCGGATCTGATCGATCACCAGCACGAGCAGCCCGGCCTCGGCGTTCTGCTCGGCTCGTCACCATCACGCCCCAGTCGGGCTTCTGCGCGTGCAGCCGCTCGACGTTGGCGCGCACCGCGCGCGCGTCGACGAGGCGGCCGTCGACCAGCACGTCGCCGGTCTGCCTTCACGACGACGGAGATGCTGCCGGTCTCCTTGCCCGTCGCGCGGGCCCGCCGCGCCGCCGCCGTGGCGCGCCGACCTGGATGCCCGACCTCCTTCACGAAGACGGCGGTGATGATGAAGAAGATCAGCAGGTTCAGGACGAAGTCGAGCATCGGCGCGAGGTCGATGCCGGTGGCTGTCGTCGTGATCGAAGTGGCGGCGCAGGCGCATGTCAGTAGACCAGCTTGTCGGCGAGCAGCTCGGTCTCGACGCGCGCGCGCGACTGGAAGTAGTAGTTCGGGTACAGGCCGGTGATGCTCACCGCGAGCCCGGTGAGCGTGCAGATCATCGCGTGCGACACGCCGCTGGCCATCGCGCGCGCGTCCGCCGAGCCGCGCAGCGCCATCGAGTCGAACACCTCGAGCATGCCGCTCACGGTGCCGATCAGGCCGAGCAGCGGCGACGAGCGGCACCAGCGTGCGCAGCAGCGAGCAGGTCCGCCGTCATCGCGGAGTTCGACGCGCGAGATCAGCGTCTGGCGGATCTGGCGCGCGCACCAGGAGCGGTGGTCGGTGCGCGCCTGCCACGACCGCGAGCGTCGTCCTGCGCCTGCCGCGGCAGCACGCGCGCGGAAGTACCAGGCGCGCTCGATCACGAGCGTCCACATGAGCAGGCCGCAGAGCGAAGATCCAGGCCGACGAACGGACCGCCCCCTCGGCGATCAGGTCCGCAGACCGCGCTGAGCGGCCAGAGCAGCTCTCGACGAGCCGCTCAAACACGTGCGCGCCAGCGTCCGCGCCGTCGAGCTCGCGCGCGCGCTCGAGGCTCTCGGCGAGCAAGCCCGGTGCTCTGCTCGTCGAGGATCTGCACGACGCCGGCGCGACAGCGACGCGAGCCCCGCGTTCGATGAACAGCAGCGGGATCGCGATGCCGAGGCCGAGCACCGTCGCGATCATCGCCTGGCCGATGCCGTTGGCCATCAGCCGCGGATCGCTCGAGCCCGACTCGGTGATGCTCTGGAAGGTGATGATCATGCCGATCACGGTGCCGATCAGGCCGAGCAGCGGGCCCGCCGCGACCGCGAGGCGGAGGAACGCCTGGAAGCGCTCGAGCTGCGGCACCTCGCGCAGCACCGCCTCCGAGATGCGCAGCTCGACGACCTCGGCGTCCTCTTCGACCTGGTCGCCGGATCGGCGGTCACCGCGCGTGAGCACGCGGCCGAGCGGGTTGTCGCTGTCGCGGCTTGTCGAGCTGCGTGCGAGCTGGCGCGCGCACCGCGATGCGCGTGCGGATCAGGAAGAAGGCCTGGTAGAGCGCGAGCAGCGCGCCGATCACGCCGACGAGCGATGATCACGTAGCCGACGGCCTCGCCCTTCTGGATGCGCTCCATCACGTTGGGCCGCTGCACGATCAGCGAGAGCAGCACGCCGCGCGACGGATCGACGGCGGCGCGTGACGTAGCCGCTCTGCGCGGCCTGCAGCGTCGCCGGCGAGCGCCCGTGAGCGCCGCGGGCGGCTGGCGCGGCAGCACGCCGAGCGTGCCGACGCTCGGGCAGGTAGTTCGAGGTAGCTGGCCGTCCGTCATCGCGACGAAGCCGCCGATCCGCACGACCTCGGCCTCGCGTCGCGCCGCCCGTCGCGTCGACGATCTTGGTCTGGAAGCGCGCCACGCGGCCGCTCTCGGTCATCTCGCGCTGCAGCTCGAACCAGAGCCGCTCGAGCTCGCGTGATCGAGGGCAGCGACTTCGCCTTGCCGAGCTCCGCGAAGAACTCGTCGCGCTTCGGGAACTGCGCGCTGAGCAGCGAGCTGTACATGACCGACGGTGCCGTCGCCGGCGACCTGCCGCACCACGCCGAACAGCTCGCCGAGGCTGCCGAGCGCGCTGGGTCAGTGACGCGTCGAGCTCGGCGAGCTTGCGCCTCGTTCGCGTCGAACTGCGCCGAGAGCGCCTTGCTCGCTCGCCTCGGCCGCGTCGCGCGCGCCTTGCCGCCTCGGCCAGGAGCTGCGCCTGCTTGTCGCGCTGCGCGAGGAACTCCGTGCTCGCGCGCCGCGTTCGCGCTTCGCCTGGATGGCGCGCGTCGCGCGTCTGCTGGAGCAGCTCGCTCCAGGTTGTCGGCGCCGCGCGCGGGCCAGACCGCGAGGAGCGGCGCCGCGGCCGCCAGCGGCCAGCAGCGCGCGACCGAGACTGCGTCACGACGCTTCGCTTCGGCGCGCGGCACCGGCACCGATCAGCATCTCCGGGCGCGCGCTGTTCTTCGCGACCGGCGATGCCGTCCTTGAAGCCGTGGCGCGTAGTGTCGTCGACGACCCAGGCCTTCTTCTCGCGCGTCCCAGTAGCCGGTCTCGTTGCCGTCGAGCGTCTGGTAGAGCAGCGGCGACGCGGCCGACGCGCAGGAACTGCACGGTGCGCGCGTCGTCGCCGCTGCCGAGCTTTCCTTCGTACGCCTCGAGCGTGCGGCCGTAGTCGAGCTCGACCTGGTAGGCCTCGAGGATGCGGCGGTACTTCTCGAGATCGTGACGTCCGCGCGGCTCATCATCTGCTTCAGCAGCGCGATCCGGTTCGCGCGCTCGTCGGGCAGGGAACGGCACGATCGAGCTGCGACGAACTGCTCGAGTCGTCGAGCATGCGGAGCATCAGCGGCAGCAGCCTCGCGCGAGGTCGTGTCGACCTCGCCGAGCTGCCGCTCGATGTCTCGCGAGCTCGTCGTTCTGCGAGGCGACCTGGGCCGTCGAGCTGCTTCGCGTAGGTCTTCGTAGCTCTCGGCATCGGCGAGCGCGGCGGTAGTCGCCCAGCATCTTCTGCGTCTGGTCGTCGAGCTGGTCGATGCGCGCCTGGGAGGCCCGGGCCTCCTCGTCCGCGCCCATCTGCTCCTTCACCGCGCGGTCGAGCGCCTGCGCGCGACCCGGATCGGGAGAAGCGCGCAGCGAGCGCACGCAAGGAAGGAGGCCAATCGCGCAGCGATTCATCGAGCCGAGCCTACGGGATGCAGATGGCGGAGTAGTGGTTCGCTCGTGAGGGCATTGCGAACTCGGGGTGAAGGATCCGGGTGGGCAGCTCGGTGACGACTCGGTGTCGTTTCGCGCAACCGCGCGCGCAAAGACTTCACCAGCTCCGCACACAACCGTTGCGGAGCGCGCGACACGCCCTGTTACATCTGTGTGCGTGGTGCGTGTTCTGCGTCGTGGACTCCGGATCCGAGCGGTCGCGCCGGAGATCTCGAGCTGTCTCTCGGCGGCCGGCTTCGCGCCAGCCGAGGCCGCGAGCGCCAGCGACGCCACGCGCGCCCTTCACGAGGTCTCCCGCGCGGGCGATCGTGCTCGACATGTTCCTGCGCGATCAGTCCGGCTTCGCCGTGTGCCGGGCGATCCGCGAGAACCCCGACGCGAAGGACGTGCCCATCCTGGTCGTCACGCGCAGCACCTCGGATCTCGACCGGATCCTCGCGCTCGAGGCCGGCGCCGACGACGTGGTCGTGCGCCCGTTCTTCCCGCGCGAGCTCGCGCTGCGCGTGCGCGCGCTGCTGCGGCGCACCGAAGGCGAGCGCGCGCGCGCCGAGCCGCCGCTCGCGCACGGTCCGATCGCGCTCGACACCGGCCGGCGCTCGGTGCACGCGGACGGCGAGGCCGGTCGCGCTGACCGAGATCGAGTTCGCGCTGCTCGCGCTCCTGCTCCGCGCGCCCCTCGCATGTGTTCACCCGCGACGAGATCCTGGCCCAGCTCTGGCCCGAAGGACCCGCCCGGACCCCGCGCGTGGTCGACACCCACGTGAAGGGAATCCGGCGCAAGCTGGGCGATGCGGCCTGGGTCGTCGAAAGCCTCCACGGGGTCGGCTACCGGCTGGCCGTTCTGCCGGAGGCGAAAGGTAAATTCGCCTGCAACTCCGCGTGGAAGCGCGGCTTTCGCTCGAAATCGTCACCGGAATGTCATATGATCGTGGCCGCGGACTCGGTACCGTCTCCGAGTTCATGTCTTCCCCTTCCGACCCGACCCCGCGGGAGCCTTCGCTGTTCCCGGCTTTTCGGCTACCTCGCGGTTTCTGAATCGAGAGCTCTCCTGGCTCGACTTCAACCGCCGGGTGCTGGCCTCGCCGAGGATCCGGCGCAGCCGCTGCTCGAGCGCGTGAAGTACTTGGCGATCGTCAGCACGAACCTCGGACGAGTTCTTCCAGGTGCGGGTCGGCGGGCCTGCTCGCGCAGGTCGACGCGGGCGTGACCCGGCCCGCGCCGACGGACGCACGCCGCAGCGACCAGCTCGCCGAGATCCGCCTCGAGGTGCTCGAGCAGCTGCGCGCGCAGGAAGGGCACGCTCGCTGAAGGAGCTGGTCCCGAAGCTCGCCGACCAGCGGATTCGCCTGGTCGACTGGAGCAGGCTCGACGAGATCGACCGCTCGCGGCTCGCGCGCATGCTTCGAGGACGAGATCCTGCCGGTGCTGACGCCGCAGTCGGTCGACCGCGCGCACCCGTTCCCGTACATCTCGAACCTGTCGCTGAACCTCGCGGTGGTCGTGCGCGATCCCGCGACCGGCGAGAACCGCTTCGCGCGGGTGAAGGTCCCGCGCCTGCTGCCGCGCTTCTACGCGCTGCCCGACGGCGAGCGCTTCCTGCCGATCGAGCAGCTGATCGCCGCGCACCTCGAGTCGCTCTTCCCGGGCATGGAGATCGTCTCGCAGCACCCGTTCCGGCTCACGCTCGACGCCGAGCTCGCGGTCGACGAGGACGCCGCGGCCGATCTGCTCGCGGCCGTTCAGTCGGGCCTGCACCGCCGGCTGCGGCTCAACGACGCGGTGCGGCTCGAGATCGACAACGGCCATGTCGGCGAACGTGCGCGACCTGCTCACGTCGGAGCTCGAGCTCAGCCCCGACGACGTGTACGTGACCGAGGCGCCGCTCGGGCTCGGCGGGCTGTGGGCGCTGTACGGCCTGGCGCGGCCGGATCTGAAGGACGAGGTGTGGCAGCCGCAGACGCCGCCGCGGCTCGGTGTTCGACGGCACGCGCCGACGTCTTCCGCGTCGTCGCCGAGGGCGACGTGCTGGTGCACCACCCGTACGACTCGTTCCGCACCTCGGTCGAAGCGTTCCTCACGCAGGCCGCGACCGATCCCGACGTGCTGGCGATCAAGCACACGCTCTACCGCACCTCGGGCCGCGACAACCCGATCGTGCGCGCGCTGATCCGCGCCGCGCAGGCGGGCAGGGAGGTCGTGGCGCTGATCGAGCTGAAGGCGCGCTTCGACGAGGGCTCGAACATCGAGTGGGCGCGGCGGCTCGAGCAGGCGGGCGTGCACGTGGTGTACGGCATCGTCGGGCTCAAGACGCACGCGAAGATCGCGCTGGTCGTGCGCCGCGAGGCCGGGCACATCCGCCGCTACTGCCACATCGGCACGGGCAACTACAACCCGACCACCGCCGACACCTACGAGGACGTCGGGCCTGCTGTCGGCGCGACCCGAGCTCGGCGCGGACCTGCTCGAGCTCTTCAACTACCTCACCGGCTGCGGCCGCCCGCAGGGCTACCGGCAAGCTGCTCGTCGCGCCGGTGACGCTGCGCTCGCGGCTGCTCGCCGAGATCCGCCGCGAGGCGGAGTCGGGCGACGGCCAGATCGCCATCAAGGTGAACAACCTCTCCGACGAGGGGATCATCCAGGCGCTCTACGACGCGTCGTCCGCGGGCGCCGAGATCGACCTGATCGTGCGCAGCATCTGCTGCCTGCGGCCCGGCGTGCCCGGTCTCTCGAGCGCATCCGCGTGCGCTCGATCCTCGGCCGCTTCCTGGAACACTCGCGCGTGTACCGCTTCGGCAAGCCCGAGCGCGGCGCGCGCTACTTCGTCGGCTCGGCCGACCTGATGAACCGCAACCTCGACAAGCGGGTCGAGACGCTGGTGCAGATCGACGACCCGCTCCTGCAGGCGCGCCTCGAGGAGATCCTCGCGGTGAACTCGCGCCCAACCCGCTGGCCTGGACGCTCGGCCCGGACGGCGAGTGGACGCCGGACGGCGTCGGCGCCGCGCCCGACCTCGCACGAGCGGCTGCAGCAGCTCGCGCGCGAGCGCTCGTCGCTCCAGCGTCGGCTGAGCGCTTTCGCGGCGAACGCACTAGGCTCTCGTCGAGGTCGCGGAGTGAAGCTCTACCTGATCCGACACGCGAAGGCGGAGAGCCGCGCCGGTTGGTGGCACGAGGACGTGCTCCGCCCGCTCTCGCCCGCCGGGCACGGCGAGGCGATGGGCCTGGTCGAGCGGCTCGACGGCGTCCCGATCGCGCGCGTGATCTCGAGCCCGGCGCTGCGCTGCCGCCAGACCGTGGAGCCGCTGGCCGCGCGCTCGGACTGGTCGGTCGAGATCGAGCCGCGGCTCGGCGAGGGCTCGTCGATGAGCGACGCGCTCGCGCTGATCGGGTCGCTCGGCAATCGGCCGGTCGTGCTGTGCTCGCACGGCGACCTGATTCCCGGGCCTGCGTCGAGCGGCTCGCGCCCGGCGCGCTCGAGCTCGAGGGCGGCGCCGCGTGCCGAAGGGCTCGACCTGGGTGTTCCAGGGGAACTGCGGCGAGCCGCTGCGCGTCGCGTACCTGCCGCCGCCGCGCCACGCGTTCGGCGCGGGCGCCGAGGGCGAGAAGGTGCGCATCGCCGTCGCCGACCTCGGCAGCACGTCGTTCCACATGATGCGTCGCCGACGCGACGCCCGACGGGCACCTGGAGCGGGTCGGCGCGCGAGCGCGAGATGCTGCGGCTCGGCGCGGCGATCGGCGCCGACGGCCTGATCCCGCCCGAGACGTGCGAGCGCGCGGTCGACGCCGCGCGCCGGCTCGGTCGCGCCGCCGAGCGCGCGGGCGCGGAGGAGGTGCTCGCGATCGCCACCGCCGCGCTGCGCGACGCGCGCAACGGGCGCAAGCTGGCCGAGCAGCTCGGCCGCGCGCTCGAGCGCCGACGTGCGCATCCTGTCGGGCCAGGAGGAGGCGCGGCTGATCTTCTCCGGCGTTCCGGCGCCGCGTGGGTCTGGGCGACGAGCCCGCGCTCGGCCTCGACCTCGGCGCGGCGGCAGCCTCGAGCTCGCGGTCGGCAACGCGTCGCACCTGCGCTTCGAGGAGACGCTGCGGCTGGGGTCGCGCGCCTGCACGGCGAGCTCGAGCCTTCCGATCCCATGACGGGCTCCGAGTGCGCGAGCTGCGCGAGCGGGTCGAGTCGCTGCTCGCGCCCCACGTCGACCACATCCTCTCTTGCAGCCGGCGCGCTGCATCGCCGCCGGCGGCACCGCCCGCGCGCTCGGCCGGCTGCTGCTCGAAGAGGAGGACGGCGCGATCCGCGGCCTGCTCGTCTCGGCCGAAGAGCTCGAGAAGCTCGCGCAGAAGCTGCGCCGCTCCATCGCACGCCGAGCGGATCGACATGGCCGGCATCGACGCGCGCCGCGCAGACCTCCTGCCGACGGGCGCGATCATCCTCGCGACCCTGGTCGCAGATGCTCGCGCCTGCACGGAATGATGATCAGCGACTGGGGCATCCGCGAGGGCGTGATCCTGCCAGACCGCGTCGCCGCCGCGCGCGATCGGAAAAGAAGCCGCGCGCCGCCGCGTGCTGTTGCCAAGCTCTGGTCTGACCGGCGCTCGTGTTGGGCGAACACGTTCTAATGGGCCCAGGAGGGCCATGTACATCGATCTCACGCCCGAGCTGCGCGCGCTGCGCGACGAGCTGCGCACCTACTTCGCGAAGCTGATGACGACGAGCTCGTCGCAGAGCTCTCCGCGGGCGGCGAAGGCGGCGGCCCGCAGTACCGCGCGCGCGCTCGAGAAGATGGGCAAGGACGGCTGGCTCGGGATCGGCTGGCCCAAGGAGTACGGCGGGCAGGACCGCACGCCGCTCGAGCAGTTCCTCTTCGCCGACGAGGTCCAGCGCGTCGGCTTCCCGCTGCCGTTCCTCACGCTCGAACACGGTCGGGCCGACGCTTGATGGCGTACGGCACGCCGGAGCAGAAGGCCGAGTTCCTGCCGCGCATCCTCGCGCGGCGACCTGCACTTCGCGATCGGCTACTCGGAGCCCGGCGCGGGCACCGACCTCGCCAGCCTCACCACCACGCGCGGTGCAGCGACGGCGACGAGTGGGTGATCAAGGGCCAGAAGACGTTCACGAGCCTGGCCGACTTCTCCGACTACATCTGGCTCGCCGCGCGCACCGATCCCGACGCGAAGAAGCACCGCGGCATCTCGATGTTCATCGTGCCGACGACCGTCGCCCGGCTTCCGGCTGACGCCGATCTGGACGATGGCCGACGTGCGCACCAACGCGACGTTCTTCGACGGCGTGCGCGTGCCCGACCGCTACCTGGTCGGCGGCCAGAACAACGGCTGGGGCCTGATCACGAACCAGCTGAACCACGAGCGCGTGTCGCTGTTCCCGATCGGCCCGTTCGAGCGCCTGTCCGAGGACGTGCGCCGCTGACGCGATCGAGACGAAGCTCGCCGACGGCCGGCGCGTGATCGACCAGCCGTTCGTGCGGCGCAACCTGCGCGCGTTGCTATGCCGGCGCGGAGGCGCTGCGGCTCATGCTGCTGGAAGCAGGCGTGGACGCTGACGCACTCGCGGCTGCATCCGGCCGACGCCTCGACCGTGAAGGTCTACGCGAGCGAGTTCTTCGTCGAGGCGTACCGCGCTGCTGATGGAGGTGATCGGCGCGGCCGGCACTGATCCACCGGCGCTCGCCGGGCGCGGTGCTCGCGGGGCCGGCTCGAGCGCATGTACCGCTCCGCGCTGATCCTGACCTTCGGCGGCGGCACCAACGAAGTGCAGCGCGACATCATCGCGATGGCCGGCCTGCGGATGCCGCACTACAAGGCGTGAGACCGAGATGAACTTCGCACTCTCCGACGACCAGAAGGCGCTCTGCGGAGCTCGCGCGCAAGATCCTGTCCGACAAGGCGACGCACGAGCGGCTCAAGGCGATCGAGGCGAGCCCCGAGGGAATCGACCGCCGAGCTGTGGCGTGCGCTCGCCGACGCGAACCTGATCGGCGCGTGCCTGCCCGGGGAGCTCGGCGGGCAGCGGGCTCTCGTTCTTCGAGCTGTGTCTCCTGCTCGAGGAGGTCGGCCGCGCGGTGGCGCCGGTGCCGTACTTCGCGACCGCTCGCGCTCGGCGCGCCTGCCGCTCGCGGAGTTCGGCTCGGCCGAGCAGAAGAGAGGCGTGGCTCCCGCGGCGTGATCGCGGGCGAGACGTTCCTCAGCCGCGGCGCTCAGGAGCCCGACGGCGACGACCCGCTGCGCCCGTCGACCGCGCGCCGAACGCGACGGCGCCGGCTGGCGCATCACCGGCGTCAAGATCTGCGTGCCCGCGGCGCACATCGCCGAGCGGGTGCTCGTGCCAGCTTCGACGGGCCAGGGCCGGATGGGCCTCTTCTGGATCGATCCGAAGGCGAGCGGGGTGCGGCTCGAGCTGCAGCGTGCGACGAACCGCGAGGTGGTGGCGACGCTCACGCTGAGCGCGCGAAGGCGAAGGCGACCGATCTCCTCGGCACGCTCGCGAAGGGGCGCGAGATCGCGCGCTGGATCGTCGAGCGCGCGATCGCCGGCCTGTGCGCCATGCAGGTCGGCGTCGCCGACCGCGCGCTGCGCATGACCGCGCGCTACACCGCCGAGCGCAAGCAGTTCGACCGGCCGATCGGCAGCTTCCAGGCCGTGCACCAGCGCGCCGGCGACGCGTTCATCAACGTCGAGGCGATGCGGCTCGACCGCGCAGCAGGCCGGCGTTCCTGCTCGCCGAGAACCGCCCGCGACGCTGGCGGTGTCGGTCGCGAAGATCTTCGCGGCCGACGGCGGCAACCATGCGACCTACGCCGCGCAGCACCTGCACGGCGGGATCGGCATGGACCTCGACTACCCGCTGCACCGCTCGTACATCTGGACCCGGCAGATCAGAGCTCACGCTCAGCTCCGCCGCGCGCCACCTGGAGCGGATCGGCGACGCTCGCGGAGATGCCGGTCCGACGCTGCGCCCGCCAGGACTGTCGGATTCGTTCAATACGCATTCCTTGCGGCGTGAGAAGCTCACGGCATGGAACCACGAATCAGCATCGTCACTCTGGGTGTGTCGGACCTGCAGCGCTCGACCCGCTTCTACCGCGACGGCCTCGGCCTGCCGGCGGACACGAGCAACGAGAACATCACGTTCCTGAAGCTGCGCGGGACGTGGCTGTCGCTGTACTCGCGCGAGGCGCTGGCCGAGGACGCGCTCGTCCACCTGCCGACGGCTCCGGGCTTCCGAGGCTTCACCCTCGCACACAACGTGGCGTCGAAGTCCGGGTCGACCGACGCTCGCCGAGGCCGTGCGCGCGGGGGCAGGCTCGCTGAAGCCCGGCGCAGGACGTGTTCTGGGGCGGCTACTCCGGCTATTTCGCGGACCCCGACGGCTTCCTACTGGGAAGTCGCCTGGAACCCCACTTCAAGATCGAGTAGCCAGCTCCAGCGCGTTGTCGCGCATCACGCGGCGGACCTCGTCCGAGGTGAAGCCGACGAGCTCGTTCACGTACTCGCGCGGCTCGGGGATGCCCTCGGCGTGCGGGAAGTCCGAGCCCATCAGCATGCGGTCGGCGCCGATCAGGTCGGCCATGCCGCGCAGGTCCTCCTCGTGGAAGGGCGACACCCACACGTGTCGCTTGAACGTCTCGACCGGGTCCTCGGGTAGGCCTTCGGGTTCTGGCCGAAGCTCTTCCGGAGCTTGCGCAGCAGCTCGCGCACCCAGTCCGAGCCCATCTCGACGCTGGCCATGCGCAGGCGCGGGAAGCGGTCGAACACGCCGTGGCAGATCAGCGCCGCGAAGGTGTCGAAGGGCGCGCGGTCGGCCGAGACGAGCCCGCGCAGCAGCGTGCCGGCGAACGCGCGGAAGTCGCCGCCCTCGCCCCAGTCGTCCGCGTACTTGTTGTAGCCGTGGTCGCCGCCGTGGAAGGCGACCGCGACGCCCGACTCCTGCACGCGCGCCCAGAACGGATCGTAGAGCGGGTCGCCGAGCGAGCGGCTGCGGTCGGGCGCGGGCACCGGCGCGGCGCGCATGCACCACGATGCGCGCGTCGCGCGCGAGCACCACTCGAGCTCGCTTCACCGCGTTCGCCGGGTCGACCAGGGTCAGCATCGGCGCGCCGTACAGGCGCTCGCGCCAGGCGAAGCCCCAGTCCTCGTCGAGCCACTGCGGTTGAAGGCGTGGAACGCGGCGCAGAGCGCCTCCGGGTCCTCGCGCAGCGCCTCCTCCATGCCGACGCCGAGCGTCGGGAACAGGAACGCGCGCTCGATGCCCTGCTCGTCCATCACCTTCGAGCGCTCGTCGCGCTCGCGGTAGCGCGCGGCGGATCGGCTCGAGCTGCGCCGAACAGCTCGCGCATCGACAGGCCGTTCGGGTTCTTGCCCCGGAAGTACTGCGTCGAGGCAGCCGGGCTTCGCGACAGGATCGAAGGTCGGGTTCGGGATGAAGCGGTTGATCTTGCCGCCGACGAGCAGCGTCTTGCGCCCGTCGACCTGGCCCCACTGCACGCGCGCGCTTCGCCATGCGCGGGTCGATGTGGCGCGTGAACGCGTCCTCGGCCTCGTAGTAGTGGTTGTCGGCGTCGAAGATCGCGAAGTCGAGATCCGCCATCAGCGCCCCCTGTAGTTCGGCTTCCTCTTCTCCGGCGAAGGCGCGCGGGCCCTCCTTCGCGTCCTCGCTCGCGAACACGGGCCAGCCGAGCTCGAGCTCCTCTCGAGCGCGACCGACCTCGGAGCTCGTCGGCGAGCGTGCGCAGCGACCGGAGGATCGCCTGCACCGACAGCGGCCCGTTCTCGCAGATCTGTGTCGCGATCGCGCGCGCCTCTTCGAGCGCGGTGCCCGGCGGGCACCACGCGCCCGATCAGGCCGAACTCCTTGGCCTCCTGCGCGGAGACGTGGCGCGCGGTGAGCAGGATCTCGGCGGCGAGCGTGTACGGGATCTGCCGGCGCAGGCGGATCGTCGAGCCGCCCAGCGGGAACAGGCCCCGCTTCGCCTCGGTCGACGCCGAACACCGCGGTGTCTCCCGCCACGCGGATGTCGGTGCCCTGCAGGATCTCGGTGCCGCCCGCGACCGCGTAGCCCTCGACCGCCGCGATCACCGGCTTCATCGGCCGGTTGTGCCGCAGCAGCGCCTGCCAGTGCAGGTCGGGCACCTCCTGCATGCGCTTCTGCATCTCCGCGTCGGGCTTCTGCTCGCGGCCCATCGTCTTCAGGTCCGCGCCCGCGCAGAAGCGTGCCGCCCGGCGCCGGTGAGGATCGCGCAGCGCAGCTCGGGATCGCGGTCGAGCAGCCGCCACGCCTCGTACAGCCGCCAGAGCATGTCGGGCGAGAGGGCGTTCTTCGCTTCGGGCCGGTTCATCGTCACGACCAGGACGTGGCCGTCCCGCTCGACGATCGCGTGGGGGGTCGTCATCGGCCGGATTGGAACACGTTGCAGGGGCTCCGTCGAGCGCTGGCGGCGCCTTGCCCGCCCCAGTAGAACGTGTTCTAATCGAGGCTGGAGGACGTGCCTGGCCCTCTCCGACATCGATCTCGAGAATCCCGACAACTTCGTCGCCGGCACGCCGCACCACTGGTTCCGCGAGCTGCGCCGCGAGGCACCCGTGCACTGGCACAAGGAGCGCGACGGCCGCGGCTTCTGGAACGTGACGAAGTACGAGGACCTGAAGTACGTCTCGCGCAATCCGCTGCTGTTCTCGTCGTGGCGCGGCGGCACGAACATCCCCGACCGCCCCGACGAAGCGCTGATGGGCATGCGCATGATCATGCTCAACATGGACCCGCCGCAGCACGTGAAGTTCCGGCGCATCGTGCAGCGCGGCTTCACGCCGCAGATGACCGCGAAGCAGGAGCCGTACCTGCGCGCGCTGTCGAGGCGCATCGTCGACCAGGTCGCGCACGCGCGGCGAGTGCGAGTTCGTCGAGGAGCTCGCCGCCGAGCTGCCGCTGCAGGTCATCTGCGAGCTGATGGGCGTTCCGCTAGGAGGACCGCAAGCTGATCTTCGAGCTGTCGAACAAGCTGATCGGCTTCGACGACCCCGAGTTCCAGAACACCGAGGAGGACGCGCGCCAGGCGTCGATGCAGATGTTCGGCATGGCGATGCAGCTCGCGGCGCGGTACAAGAAGGAGCCCGCCGACAACCTCACCACCACGCTGATGAACGTGGAGATCGACGGCGAGAAGCTCTCCGAGATCGAGTTCTGCTCGTTCTTCCTGCTGCTGCTCGGTCGCGGGCAACGAGACCACGCGCACCGTCACGACCAACGGCATGAAGGCGCTGCTCGAGCACCCCGACGCAGCTGCGCGCTGCTGGCGAACGACCCGTCGCTCGTGCCGACCGCGGTCGAGGAGTTCGTGCGCTTCGACCCGGCGGTGCACCACTTCCGCCGCACCGCGACGCAGGACGTCGAGATCCGCGGCCAGCAAGATCCGCGAGGGCGACAAGGTCGTCATGCTGGTACCCGTCGGCGAACCGCGACGAGGACGTGTTCGCGCGATCCCGACCGCTTCGACGTGACTCGCCAGGAGAACGAGCACCTCGCCTTCGGCATCGGCGAGCACTACTGCCTGGGCGCGAACCTCGCGCGGCTCGAGCTGACCGTCATCTTCCAGGAGATCCTGAAGCGCCTCCGGAACCCGCGCCTCGGCCGCGCCGCCGCGCCGGCTCCGCTCGAACTTCATCAACGGCGTGAAAGAGATGCGGATCGAGTTCGACCCGGAGCGCGCTAGCGAGCCGGCTCACTTCGACCGCGTCGAGCCAGCGCGCTGCGCGGCGCGCGACGCGCCGCCGCGCGAGCAGCTGCTCAGAGTAGTGACGCTGCGCGGGATCTCGCACGCGGTCGAACGCGCGCCGAGATGGCGCGGTAGTCTTGAACTGCCGTGTCGAGCAGAGCGGAAGCCACCGGCGCGCAGCCACTCCTGGCTCAGCGGACCAGACACAGCTTCGAAGAGTCGCGGCCGCCCGCCTCGGGCCGGCTGAACATACTCTCGCCGAAGAACGCGCCCGCCGAGGTGGACGCCGTGAGGCCCGCCGACAAGCTCGCCGCCGCGCCAGCCCTCGACGCTGTGCGCGAAGCCGGCGCGGTGCAGCTCCACGTACGGCGCGATCAGGCGCTGGTCGAGCCAGGTCTCGCGGCGGTCGGGACGCGAGCTCGGCGCAGGCGCGGATCACGCGCTCGAAGGCGGTGTCGCTGCGCAGCTCGAACACGCCGCTCTTCGCGACTCGCTGCGAGCGACTTCGGACACGTGCAAGTCGTCGAGCGGCAGGATCGCGCGCGGGTCGGGGCTGTAGTAGTCGATCCGGCCCGTGCGCGGATCGGCCATCGGGAAGATGCCCTGCGCGTACGCGCGCAGACAGGAGCGACGCGTCCGGGTGTTCGCAGCTCCACGGCGCGCGAGCGTGCCACGCACGCCGCGGATCATCAATGCGACGCGAACGCCTCGGCGAAGATGCGCGGGCGCCGAGTCCTGCGCGATCCTCGGCCAGCGTGATCGCGCCCGGCACCGGGACGGGCCGGCGCGCGACTGCCCTGCCAGAGGACCTGCCCGCTCGCGGAGATCGACGAGCTCGAGCTCGAGCCATACGATGCAGGAGATCGTCCTGCTTGCGCGAGAAGCGCCGCGAGGTGCCGGTCAGCGTCACCCCGCGGGACGACTCGGCGTCGGCTCGGCGCGATCGAATAGCCAGCGGCGCGCGAGCTCGCCGCGCCGCATGCGGCCTGGAGAAGGTCGAGCAACCGACAAGCGGCGGCTGCGACGGCGCGCGACCGGCGGCGCGTGCCGAGCTCGTCGAGCGGATTCGCGCCCGCGATGCGCAGCGACTGGCCGGTCTCGTTGCGGAACGGTGCGACCGCGACCGCGCGCGTGTCGCCGAGCTCCGGCAAGGCTGCCGCGCGTCCGCCGGCTTCGCGGCAGCTCGTCCGGGCGTCTGCAGCAAACGACGCAGCCCGACAGCGCCGGCAGCGCGGCGAGGCAGCGCGACCGGCGACGGCGGTCGCGATCCGGCGCCGCGCACGGCCGAACAGGCCTGGCGAGCACCCAGATCCCGGCGGCGAGCAGCACGTAGACCGGGCCCGCCGGGCAGATCCGCGCGATAGGCGATCGCGAATCCGCCCGTGCGAGCAGAACGTCGCGATCGCCGGCCGACGACCAGGAACGTGGCGGCGAGATGCGTCGTGACTCGCAGCGCCGCCAGTGCCGGCAGGACCAGGAACGCGAGAACGACCATCGGCCCCGCGGTCATCACGCCGACCGAGATCGCGACGCCGAGCAGCAGGTACAGCAGCGCGTCCCAGCGCGTCGGGTCGCGCCCGATCGTGCGCGCGAACTCCGCGTCGAACGAGACCAGCAGGATCTCGCGCCGGAACAGCACGAACACGACCACGACCAGCGCCGCGACCACGGCGAGACGATCGCGAGGTCGGTGGTCGAGATGGCGAGCAGCTCGCCGCGCAGCGAGACTCGTCATCTCGAGGTCGCCCGTCGGATTCAGCGCGACGAACAGCAGTCGTCGCCGCCGAGGCGATCGCCAGAACAGCCCGCCGATGCGCCACTCGACCGGCGTGCGCGAGCCGCGGCTGCCGACCACCAGCAGGACGAGCGCCGCGAAGGTCGCGCCGAGCGACCCGGCCAGCGCGACCCAGTGCGCGCGCCCCGCCGTCGCCGTGCACGTGGTGAGTCAGCGAGGAAGACGCAGGCGATGCCCGCCGCGCCCGCCTGCGGCAGCGCGACGCCGAGCAGCACCATGCCGGCGCAGCGCGACGTAGACGCCGAGCACCGAGCAGAGCACGCAGACGACCCAGCCGGCCGCGATGGCGTTGCGGAACAGGAAGTCGGGCGAGAGCAGCTCCATCACGGCTCACTCTCCTCGGCGGATCGCGCGCCTTCCGCGACGACGCACCGCGATCGACCGCTCCGCGCGCGGCCTCGGCGTGGTGAGTCACCATCCAGATCGCGAGTCCGCGCTCGCGGCGCAGCCGTCGCAGCACTTCGAGGATCGCGCGCTCGGTCGCGCGATCGACGCCGGCGGTCGGCTCGTCGAGCAGCAGCAGCTGCGGCTCGGTGGCGAGCGCGCGCGCGATCAGCACGCGCTGGCGCTGCCCGCCGGAGAGCTCGGCGTAGCGCTGTGCGCGAACCGCGTCGCGTCGCAGGCTCGAGCGCGGCGCGCGCCCGCGCGCGCTCGCGCGCGCCGGTGCGGCGCCAGAACGGCAGGTCGCCGGTACGTGCCCATCAGCGCGACGTCCGCGGCGGTGAGCGGGTAGAGATCGTCGAGCGTCTCGCGCTGCGGCACGTAGCCGACGCGCAGCTGCGGCGCGCGCGCTCGACCCGCCCGCCGAGCGGCGGCAGAAAGCCGAGCAGGCTGCGCAGCAGCGTCGTCTTGCCCGAGCCGTTGGCGCCGAGCACCGCGACGAACTCCGCCGGGCACGAGTCTCGAGTGACACGCCGCGCAGCACGACGCGGTCCCGAGTAGCCGAGGTCGGCGCGCTCGACCGCTGATCAGCGCGTCGGCTCAACGCGCTCACTCGTGCCCTCCGGACGTCGCCGCTGCGACCAGCGCGCGCAGGTTCGCCTCGACGAACTCCACGTACGTCGTCGTGCCCGGCAGACCGCCGGTCAGGCTCGAGACGGTCGCGACGCGCGAGCCGGTGCGCTCCGCCACCTCCTGCGCGAGCGGCAGCTCGTACGCGACCTCGCGGATCACGAGCTTCGCCTTCTCGCTGCTTCATCGTCGTCGATCAGCTCCTCGAGGTGGCCCGGCGTCGCGGGCACGCCCGGCTTGGTCTCGATCGTGCCGACGAGCTCGATCCCGTAGTGGTTCGCGCGAGGTAGATCAGATCCGGGTGGTACGAGACCGCCTGCACGCCGCGCAGCGGCGCCGCGAGCTTGTCCCACTCGGCGATCTTCGTGATCGAGCAGCGCTCGTGAAGCGCGTCGAGGCCGTCGCGATAGCTCGCGCGCCCGCGGGATCGACGCGCTCGAGCCCCTCGGCGATCGCGCGCGCCATCAGCTTCCCCTGCGTCGGGATCGAGGTTGAAGTGCGGATTGCCGAGCGGGTGCAGCTCGCCCTGGGTGCGGCTCTGACTGTCGGGCACCTCGAGCGGCTTGACGTACAGCGACGCGTCGATGTAGCGCGGGCGCGCCGGGCAGGATCTTCGGAGTTGCGCGCCACCTCGAGCAGCGCCGGCAGGTACGCGTGCTCGAGCCCGAGGCCCCTGCACGACCAGCGCGTCGGCGCGGTTCAGCTTGGTCACGAAGCTCGGCTTCACCGGCACCTTGTGCGGGTCCTGGCTGCCTTCGGCGATCGTGATCGACCTCGACCCGGTCGCCGCCGATCTGGCGCGCCATGTCGGCGACGTCGGGCAAGCGAGGCGACCACGCGCAGCGCGGCGCTCGCCGGCGCGGCGCCGAGCACAGCGACGACGATGAGCGCGAGCGCGAGCTAGCGAGCCGCGAAGCCATGGCTGTGACTCCCGATGAAGGCGGTCCACTGCAGCGTGAAGCGCTGGTCGTTCGGCCGCGTGGTGCCGATGTTGTCGAACTGGCAGCGCAGGCGCTGGAACCCGACGGCTGCCAGGTCACGAACGCCGGACGCGGTGCGCTGGCGCTCCGCGTCGCCGAACGATCTGCATCGAGTAGTCGTAGCGCGCCGCCCGACCGAGATAGCGCGCGGCTGAAGAAGCTCGAAGTACGCGTAGCCGCCGTCGCGGCTGGAAGCGGCTGAGCCGAGGATGTCGCTCGCCCGGTCGTCGGGTCGGTGCCGACTACGACGTTGTCGAACTGCTCGTTGTTCCAGCAGCCACTCCGACGCCGACGACGGTGCCCTGATAGAACCTGCTCGTGCCGGGCTGGTGGCGCAGCGTGACGTCCACGCCGTAGCAGCTGCGCCGGTTCGCGTCCGTCGGAATCGCGAGCCAGCGTCCCGCCGAGCCTCGAGGTTCAGCGTGTCGCGTGAGGTCGAAGTACGTGTGCGGGTGCACGAGGTAGCTGTGAGCTGGCTGAACGACCGCTGACTGCCCGGCATAGTGCCGAACTCGCTCAGGTCGATCAGGCGCTCGGCGCCGATCGTGTTGTAGCGCGCCGAACGGTGAGCTCGATGAACTGGTCGATCGGCGCGAGCCACGAGGCCTCGACGCCCTCGGAGATCGACTCGCCGCCGATGATGTCGCTCGATCGACGGCGGCCGATCGACGAACGGGCAGCGCCTCGTCGTGCCAGTGCGGAAGCGCCCGAAGTCGGCATGAAGCGGCCGCCCTTCGACCGTCAGGTTGTACGGCAGCGCGGTCGTGACCAGCGCCGCCTCCTCGATGTTGAACGACCTCGTCCGTCGTGCCGTTGATGCTGGCGTAGCCGCGCAGGAACGGGTCGATCGGCGCCGAGATGAACAGCTCGCCGGTCGCGAGCAGCGAAGCCGCGCGCCGTCGTTGCCCTGCGTATTCGGTCGCGGCCTGCCCGTCGACCACGAAGCTGATCGCCGGGTTGTCGGCGTTCACCGGCGCGATGCCGCGCGGCTCGACGCGCGGCTCCGGCGGCGGCGTCTCGCGGCGCGCGCGGCGCTCGATCGCCGACCTGCTGCGACGAGCTCGTCAGCGCCGACCTGCGTCTACGCGAGCGCTGAGTCTGTGGTCTGAGTCGAGCTCGCTCTTGGTGGCGGCGAGCTCGAGCCTGCAGCACGGAGATCTTCGACTTCTCGCGTCTCGGCCGCCCGGCCGAGATCCTGCGAAAAAAGCGCGGCCAGCGCGAACAGCGCTGCGCGCCGCGCGAGACACCGGAGCGATCGGGTCCCATCGCATCCTCCCAAAGTGGGTCGCAGGTCGAGTGGCGACTTCTTCTAGGCGAGGACGAGGGATGCGGGCGGCGCGCGGGCGCACGCGGTGTCGGAGCGCGACGGACGGCGCGCGATGCCGGCGCGCTGACCGAGCTCGCGAGCGGCGATCGGCGTCGGTGCGTCGACCGGCAGCCGGCGGCGATCGAGCAGCGCGGTCGCTGTCCAGCGGCGAGGCGCCGCGCGTGCGCGATCCGCCGCGCTCGAGCCAGATCCGGCTCGAGTGACTGGGCGCAGACGCACCGCCGGAAGCTGCGCTCGCAAGGCGTCGAGCGAGTCGCAGGCCGTTCGAGCGCATGCAGGTATGCGGCAGCAGCGCCTGGGCGCGAGCGCGAATAGGAGCGCAGCGAGCCGGCGAACGACTGCGCGGTCGGATTCCGCATCGCGCAACCTAGCGGAGCGTCGTCGCAGGCATCGCGCGGCAGCCGTCACACCGAGCTGCTAGCCCTGGCTGCCACCGGGTGTGCGCATCGTGACGAACTCCTCCGCCAGCGGTGGGATGGATGCCGACGGTGGCGTCGAACTGCGCCTTGGTCGCGCCGCACTTCACCGCGATCGCGATGCCCTGGATGATCTCGCCGGCGTCGGGCGCCGACCATGTGCGCGCCGACGCACGCGCTGGCTCGCGCGTCGACGCACGAGCTTCATCAGTCGTGCTGCTCGTCGCGGCCGGTGAGCGTGTGCGCAGCGCGCGGAAGCGTCGTGCGGTAGACGTCGATCGCGCCGTAGCGCGCGCGCGCCGCCGCCTCGGTCAGCCCGACGGCTGCCGATCTGCGGCTGGCTGAACACCGCGCACGGCACGTTCGCGTGATCGACGGGCGTCGGGCTGCCCGCCGAACAGCGTCGCGCGCGAGCGCCATCGCCCTCGTGGATCGCGACCGGCGTCAGGTTGATGCGGTTCGTGACGTCGCCGATCGCGTAGATGCTCGGCACCGAGCGAGCGCGAGTACTCGTCGACCGATCACCGCGCCGAGCGACGCCAGCTCGACGCCAGCTCCTTCAGCCTCGAGCCCGGGTCGTGTGCGCGCGTGGCGCCCGGTCGCGAACAGGACCTGCGTCGACCTCGAGCCGACGCCGCCGTCGAGCAGCGTCGCGCGCAGCACCCGTCCGGCGCTGCTCGATCCGCGCGATCACGTCGCTCGAAGCGCAGCGTCGATGCCGCTGCTTGCGCAGCTCGCTCGGCGAGGTGCGTGCGCACGTCGTCGTCGAAGCCGCGCAGGAACAGCTCGCCGCGGTAGAGCTGCGTGACGCGCGCGCCCGAGCCCGTGGAAGATCCCCGCGAACTCGACGGCGATGTAGCCGCCGCCGACGATCAGCACGCGCGCTGCGGCAGCTGCGTCAGGTGGAAGCGCCTCGTTCGAGGTGATCGCGTGCTCGATCCCCGGGATCGCGGGCAGCGACGGCCAGCCGCCGGTGGCGACGAGGATGATGCTCGGCGGTGACGCGTCTCGCCGCCGACTGCGACCGTGTGCGGGTCGACGATCCGCGCGCGCGCCGCGATCACGCTGCGACGCCCGCGTCGTCGAGCAGCCGTCGCGTACACGCCGTTCAGCCGCGCGATCTCGCGGTCCTTGTTCGCGATCAGGCGTGCGCCAGTCGAGCTGCGGTCGGCGCCGGCGTCCAGCCGTAGCCCGCGGCGTCCTCGAAGTCGTCGCGCGTAGTGCGCGGCGTAGACCAGCAGCTTCTTCGGGATGCAGCCGACGTTCACGCAGGTGCCGCCGAGGTCGCGCTCCTCGGCGATCGGCCACGCGCGCGCCGTAGCGCGCCGACATGCGGCTCGCGCGCACGCCGCCCGAGCCGGCGCCGATCGCGAACAGGTCGAAGTCGAATCGCGCCATTCCCGGATTCTAGCGGGCAGGGCCGCCCTGAGCGAAGGAGCAAGCGGCGACGCCGCGCGCAGCGCCGAGCGAAGTCGATCTAGCGGGGCGCGACCTCGAAATCGCCGAGCCGAGGAGACGCCGCCCGACAGCCCGTCGACCGGCGGCTGGAGCTTGTCACGCGCAGTCAGGCCCGCGCCGGGCGGCACCAGCGGGCGCAGCGCGCCGTAGAGTTCGTGGGCGAGGCGCTCGACCAGCTTGAACTCGGCCCGGCGACGCGCGCGCGCGCCGCCGCGATCAGGTCGGCGTAGCAGAGCGTGTCCCTCGAGCTTGTCGCTCCCGCACGCGGCCGGCAGCTCCGCGAAGCGCACCGAGACGTCGAGATCGACGGGCTGCGCGGTCGCGCGCTCGCTCGGCGCCGCAGCCAGATGTCGCCAGGCGCGCACCGCGGAACTCGAGCAGGCTCATGCCCGAGATCCTGGCCGGTGTCTGGTAGGTTAGTCCCTGAATTGAATCTTCTGGAAGATTCGCTCAATGAATCTGAACAGCGTGGACCTGAACAAGCTGCGCACGTTCCTGGCGGTCGCCGGAGCGCGGCGGCATCAGCCCCGCGGCGGACGCTCGCCCTCACCGCGCTCAGCGGTCAGCCAGAGCGTATCCGGGCCTCGGGGGTCGCTGGGCGTGCACTCTTCGACCGGGTCGGACGCCGGCTGGTGCTGACCCGCCGAGGGCAGCACGCTCGCGCGGCGCTTCGGCCGCATGCACGCCGAGCTCGCCAGCGCCCTCCAGCTCGTGGTGAACGCCGAGCGCGAGGTGCACGGGCTCGTGCGCTTCGGACTTCTTCCCGGGCGCGTCGCGCCCCGCCCTCGCCGGGCTTCCTCGCGCGCTTCGCCGCCGCGCGCCCGAAGGTCCAGGTGAAGCTCCTTCTACGGCGCGCATCGCGGAGCTGCGCGAGCTGCTGCTCGCGGTACCAAAGCTCGACTTTCGCGCTCGCGCTCGTGCCCCGGTCACGCAGCGCTCGCGCGGATCCGCTCGCCATCGCTCCTGTTCCGCCAGGAGCTCGTGCGCTCGTTGCGCGCGAGCCGCTGGCGCGCGAGCCGCGCCGGCGCCGGGCGGTAAATCGCCGGAGCTTCGCTTCGTCGACCACTACCAGTCGAGCCCGCTGATCCGCCGCTGGCTGCGCCACCGCTTCCCGCGCAAGCGGCTCACCCCACGACGTTCGCGTGTACGCCGCGAGCACGGACCTGGCGCTCGAGCTCGTGCTCGCCGGCGCGGGCGCCGCGGTGCTGCCGCGCAGCTCGCCGAGCCGCTCGTCTCGACCGGCCGGCTGCACGCCGTGCGCACCGGTCGGCCCGAGCTGCGCGACGCGGTCTGGCTCGAGGAGCCCGCGGGCGCCTGGCGCGGCGGACCCCACCGCGCGCCTTCCGCGCGGCGCCTCGTCGCCGACCTCGCGAGCGGCGCGTGACGCCGCTCGGCGTCGCGCTCGAGATCACCGCCGAAGGCGCTAAGTCCGGAGGTGTTCTGCTGCGCGCGCGCGCCTGCTCGGCCAGCGCGCGGCGGCGGTGCACGTGATCCAGCGCCCGGACCGCCAGCCCAGCGTCGACGCCTCCCGAGCGCTCGAGCGCGCTGGCATCCCGGCGGTCTGGCACCTGGTGAACCGCGGCCCGCACGCGCGACGAGCTCGAGCGCGAGATCGAGCGCGGCGGACGCGGGCCTGCGCGCCGCGTCTGATCGTGCGCGGCGAGGCCGGTCCGCCCGAGCCCGCGCCGCCTTACCCACCCTGGCCGCACTGGTCGCGCGCGGTCCGGGCCGCGATCCCCCGGCGCGCGGATCGGCGTGACCCTGAATCCCCATCTTCCCGCCGAGCCGCGTGCTCGCCAATCTGTGGCCGAAGCTCGAGGCCGGCGCCTCGCTTCGTCCAGACCCAGCCGATCGCTGACCACCGCCTGCGCGCGTTCACGCGCGGCGATCCGCGCGCGCTTCCCCGCCATGCAGCTCGTGCCGATGCTGATCCGCTTCTCTCGTCGCCGCCGCCGAGCGTCTGGGCCAGCGCCTTCAGTCGCCTCTCCCCGACGCACTTCTGGAGCGCCTCGAGCGCGGCGGCGAGCCAGGCCGGCTGGCAGGCGTTCGCCGAGCTAGTTCGCCTGAGCTCGCGCTCGCCGCGGCCTGGCGGACTCGCTCGCCGACTCACTGAGATGGACTCGGCGAACGAGCTTCCGGAGAGCGGATCGCGCCCCTGCTGAGCTGGGGCGATGCGGGCTCTCCGTTCGGCGCTGCTTCCTCGCGATCCTCGCGGGGGCTGCAGCTGCGGGACCGTTCCTCCTCCTGCCCAGGGAAAGCTGACGGGATCCGTAGGCCGACTCCGGCGAGCTTCCGCTGCCCGGGAACCGGGACACCATCCAGCTCGAGACTCGGCCCGAGGACCCGTACTCGGTGAACGTGAGCGGCGCGGTCGTCGACGGGAAGCTCTACGTCTCGGCGGGCGACAAGCCCTGGGCTGGGCCAAGAACATCGGGGCCAGTCCGCTCGTGCGCGTCGCGCGTCGCCGGCGACGTCTACGAGCTGCAGCGCGAGGCGAGTCACCGACCGCGCCGAGCTGCAGGCGTTCTCCGTCGTCTGGACCAGCGGGAACACCTTCTCGCGCGATCCCGATGCAAGCTCGGCGAAGTCTGGGTCTACCAGCTCGACCGCGCTAGAGCTGGTCTCCGGCGTGCCCAAGTCCGTCAGCTCCTCTTCGTCAGCATGTTCACCACGCTGCTCGCGATCATCAACCCGCTCGAGGCGCTCCCTCATCTACCTGAAGCTGCCTCGGCGGGCGGTATCTGGCGACGTGTGCTGCGGGTCGCGCGGCTCTCCTGCTTCTACGCGCTCCTGCTGATGTTCTTCTTCTGATTCGGCACGCTGCTGCTGCGGCTCTTCGGCGTGCCGCTCAGCATGGTGCGGATCGTGGGCGGGATCATCCTGGTGCGCATCGGCTTCGAGCTGTTCTCGCCGTCGCCAGGCGCGGCGCTCGATCCCCGGAGGCCAGCTCGTCGAATCGGCAACCGACTTCGCGTCTCGTCCGCTCGCGCTGCCGATCATGTTCGGGCCCGGCGCCATCGCGACCACATCCCCGGCATGACCTCGCTCATCCGGGAGTCCGACCTCGTCGTCGAATCGTTCGCGGCGGTCGCGCTCGCGATCGTCGCGACGATGCTCACCACCTACCTGTGCTGGCTCTATGCCCGGACGCTGGTCGCGCGCCTCGGCACGAGGGGCATCGACGCGGCGACGCGGCTGGTCGGCTTCTTCGTCTCGGCCATGGGCATGGGGCTGATCTTCCACGGCGTGATCGCGCCCTCCAGTCGTACGGCCTGGCGGCGGTGCACTAGAATCGGGCCATGGCGTGCCGCATCCAGCCCTGCAGACGCGACGCTCGGCGCCGTGGTCGACGGGCGTGCGGCTCGCCGCGCTCGAGCCGCCGACTGGCGGGCGATCCGAGCCGCCTTCCACGAGCGCGCGGTGCTGATCTTCCCGGGCCAGCACCTCGCAGCGCGCGACGAGCAGGTCGCGTTCGCGCGGCGCTTCGGCGCGATCCGAGCACATCGTGGCGAACCTCGACACGGTGCCGGTCAGCAACCGGCGCCGCGACGGACGCTCTACGCCGACGGCGAGGGCCCGATGCAGATCCTGCGCGGGAACGAGGGCTGGCACACCGACAGCTCGTACATGCCGCTCGCCGCCAAGGCGTCGGTGCTCGTCGGCCGAGGTCGTGCCGTCGCGCGGCGGCGAGACCGAGTGGGCCGACATGCGCGCCGCGTACGACGCGCTCGACGACCCGACCCGCGCGCGGATCGGGACGCTCGTCCGCCTATCCACTCGCTGCGCCACTCGCAGGCGAAGATCGGCGCGAGCGACGACGGCCGTCGGCTACGGCTTCGCGGTCGAGAAGCCGCCGCTGCGCCCGCTCGTGAAGCTCCACCCGGTCACGGGCCGCCCGTCGCTCTTCATCGGCCGCCACGCGTACAGGCATTCCCGGGCTCGCGCCGGAGGAGTCGGAGCGCCTGCTCGACTCGCTCGTCGAGTTCGGCCTGCCGGCCGCCGCGCACGCCTGCGCACACCGCTGGGCGCCGGGCGACGTGGTGATCTGGGACAACCGCTGCGTGCTGCACCGCGCGCGTCCGTGGGATCACGGCGAGGCCGCGCGTCATGCACCACACGCGGATCGCCGGCGACCCCGCGACCGAAGCGGCCTGAACTCGAGCCGACGTGGCTGAACCCGGCTGGCGCGAAGGGCTCTCCCTGCTGCGCGAGCGCGACTTCGCGCGGCTGTTCGCGGCGCGGCTGGTGACCGCGTTCGGCACCGCGATGACGCTGATCGCGCTGCCCTTCGCGGTGCTCGTGGACTCGGCGGCGATGCGAGCGACGTCGGGCTCGTGCTCGCCGCTGGGCGGCGGCGGCCCAGGTCGCCGATGCAGCTCTTCGCGGGCGCGCTCGCCGACCGCGGCGTCGCGCAAGCGCCAGATGGTCGGCGCCGACCTGCTGGCCGCGACCGGCGCAGGGGACGCTCGCGGCGCTCGTGCCTGTCGGGCCTGGGCTCGGTGCGCGCCGCTGCTCGCGCTGAACGTGTGCGTCGGGATCGCCTTCGCGCTGCACTTTCCCCGCGGGCGTCGGGCTCGTGCCCGCTCGTCGTCCCGCGCGAGCGCCTGCAGGCGGCGAACGCGCTGCTCTCGATGGCGCAGGCGACCGCGCTTGCGCGCTCGGCGCCGCGGTCGGCGGGTCGTCGCGGCGACGGCGGGCGCCGGCTCGGCGCTGGCCATCGACGCGGCGACCTTTCTCGCCAGCGCCCTGCTCGTCGCCGGGATCCAGCTCGCGACCGCAGCCGCGCGGCGAGAGCGCGAGCCTCGTGCGCGACCTGGTCGACGGCTTCCGCGAGTTCACGTCGCACACACTGGCTGTGGACGATCGTGCTGCAGTTCACCGTGATGCTGATGGGCTGGTTCGGGGCATGGGCGCGTGGTGGGCCCGGTCGTCGCCAAGACGTCGCTCGGCGGCGCCGCGGCTGGGGCTCGATCGCGGCCGCGCAGGGAGTGCGGCCTGATCGTGGGCGGCGTGATCGCGCTGCGCGTCCGCTTCGAGCGGCCGATGCTGGTGGCCGACGCTCTGCTGCCTGCCGGGCGCGCTGATCCCGCTGTTCCTGATCGGCCCCGCGCCCGTCGGCGCGATCGCCGGCGGCGGCGTTCATCTCCGGCATCGGCTTCGAGGTCTTCGGCGTGCAGTGGAACACCGCGCTGCACACGCGGATCGCCCCCGAGGCGCTGTCGCGCGTCTCGAGCTACGACGTGCTCGGCTCGATCGCGATGGTGCCCGTCGGCGAGGCGCTCGCGGGCTGGGGCGTGGACAGCCTGGGCGTGCCAACGACGCTCGTCTGGTGCTTCGCGGCGATCGTCGTCCCGACCCTGGCCGTGCTCTGCGTCCGCGACGTGCGCCAGCTCCGCGCGGCGTAGAACTGTAGCGACGAGGAGGAGCCGCCGTGAAGCCGCCGCGCTCGACGCCCAGACCGTGCGATCACGCCCTGCGGAGTTCGCGCAACTTCGTGCTGCGCGTGCGCAACCTCGGAGTCGATCGCCTGGTACCAGGCGGTGCTCGGCATGGAAGTCGTGCACCACGCGGGCAAGCTCGCGTTCCTCACCTACGACGACGACGCACCACCGCTGGCTGACTGCTCGAGACTCGGTCGCCGCCGATGCGCCGCGTGGCGCGCCGAGAGCTCGACCACGTCGGCCCACCTCTGAACTCGCTGCGGCGATCTGCTGTCGACCTACAAGCGGCTCGCGGCCAGGGCATCAGCCGGTCTGGCCGATCAACCACGGACTCACGACGTCGCTCTACTACGAGGACCCGCAGGGCCGCCGGGTCGAGTTCCAGGTCGAGAACTTCGACAGCCCCGCGAAGCTGCGCGGCTTCATGGAGTCGCGACGCGTTCGACGAAGAACCCGATCGGCGTCCGCTTCGACTCCGAGAAGCTCGCCGCGCCTACGAGAACGGCGATCCCGATCGAGGAAACTGGCTGCCTGCAGTCCAGCGACGCCTGCGCTGCGACCTAGTCGCCGCGCGCTCGTAGAAGCGCCACGTCGCTTCTCCGACGATCAGCCGCGCGCGCGCAGCGAACACGGAGAGTACGACCACGCGCCCACTGGATCACGACGAGCAGGCGGTTCTTGAAGCCGACCAGGTAGTAGATGTGGACGAGCAGCCAGACCAGCCAGGCGAAGGCGCCGCTCACCTGCCAGCGCCCCACCTGGCCGACCGCGCGGCTGCGGCCGATCGTCGCGAGGGTTCCGCGGTCGACGTGGTGGAAGGCTTCCGGCCCGGACTCGCCGTGCAGGTCGCGGCGGATCTGGCGGGCGACAGAAGCGGCCCTGCTGCAGGGCGATCGGCGCGAGCGCCGGGAGCTCGCGGCCGTCGGAGTTGCTGGCCTGCGCGAGGTCGCCGGCGACGAACACTTCTGGGTGTCCCGCGAGGCGCAGGTCCGGGCCGACGGGGATGCGGCCGCCGCGGCCGAGCTCGACCCCGAGCGTGCGGCCGAGCGCCTCGGCGCGCACGCCCGCGGCCCAGAGACACGGTCGCGGACTCGATCCGCTCCGCGCCGACCTCCACGCCCTTCGCGTCGATGTTCGTGACCGGGCTCGCGGTCCAGACCTGCACGCCGAGCGCACTCGAGGTCGCGCACGGCGCGGCTCGCGAGCTCGGGGGCCAGCATCGGCAGGATGCGCGGCCCGGCCTCGATCAGGATGATGCGCGCGAGCTTCGGGTCGATGCGGCGGAAGTCGCGCGCGAGCGTGAAGCGGCTCATCTCGCCGATCGCGCCCGCGAGCTCGACGCCGGTCGGCCCGCCGCCGACGATCGACGAACGTGAGCAGCGCGCGCTGGCGCGCCGGGTCGCTCTCCTTCTCGGCCTCCTCGAACGCGTCGAGCACGCGGCGCCGGATCTCGGTGGCCTGCTCGATCGTCTTCAGGCCCGGCGCGAACGGCTCCCACTCCTCGTGGCCGAAGTAGGCGTGCTGCGCGCCGCACGCGAGCACGCAGGTAGTCGTACGGAAGCGGACCCGAGCCGGTGTGCAGCGCGCGCGCGCGCCAGGTCGACGCGCTCGCGCCTCGCTGCGCAGCACGCGCACGTTCGCGAAGCGCGACAGGAGGCTGCGGATCGGCGCGGCGATCTCGGCGGGCGAGAGCCCGGCGGTCGCGACCTGGTAGAGGAGCGGCTGGAAGAGGTGGTGGTTGCGCCGGTCGACCAGGGTGACCTCGACCTCGGGCTCGCGGCCGAGCGCGCGGCGCGGCGGCGAGACCCGCGAAGCCGCCGCCCACCACGACCACCTGCTTCATCGCGGCAGCAGGTTAGGAGCTCGCGGTGCGCGCTAGCCGATCACTCGCCGCAGGCGGCGAGTGCCGGGCTCGCTCGCGTCGATCCGCGTCCAGGTCGCCTCGCACAGGCCGAACTCGGAGCGCGACGCGAGGTGCAGCGTCGTCCCGCCGGTCGCCGCGTCGACCTGCGTACGGACACCTGCCTCGAAGCCGCTCGCCGGGTCGCCGTAGGCGGGTTGATGCTCCCGCAGTGGGCGAACGCGGCGTCGCCGCCGGCCGCGCGGCCGCGCGTAGCGCGACGCCGTCGATGTCGACGACCAGGTTCGCAGCCTTCCGGCGAGCGGACGCGCGCTCCGAGATCCGGACCAGCGCATCGGCGAGGACGTGATCGACGCTCCCTGGAGCCTGCAGGAGAGCGAGCCCGCGTAGGTGCCGGTCAGCTCGCCGGCCGCACGCGCGCCGCTCGCGGCGGACAGCGCCAGCCCGAGCAGCGCCGAGGAGCGCGGGGATCGCATGATCGCCTAGCGCCAGCGGCGCGCGCGCCGCGCGAGCAGACCGACGCCGAGCAGGCCGAGCAGCGCCGCGCCCGGCTCGGGCACCGGGATGCCGCTGCCTTCCCACTCGACGATGTAGCCGACGATCGGGCGCGTTCTGCTCGAGAGGTCGGCCCGCTCGTCGTTCCACATCCCGCGCATGTCGAGTCGCGAAGCCCGACGCCTGGCCACGTAATAGTGCACCCACATCGTGAGGATGGTCTTCGTTGCCGGTGTGAGCGGCGTTCCTCGTCGTTCGGCTCGCCCGGGGTCCAGTCGTTGTAGTTCCAGAGCTTCGGGATTGACCCCGATCCAGTGCCAGTCGGAGGACGGCGACTTCGGCCGCGTGCGCTCTGGACCCCGCCCAGCCAGACCTGGCGCTTGTGCGTGAAGCCGAGCGGGAGGATCTGAGTCCACGATGAAGGCGTTCTCGTCAGCGTCTCCGACGGTGCGCGAGGTAGCCCGTGGCTGCCTGCCGCCGATCGACGAGCCCGACAGCGGCCGTGCGCGCGTCGCCCAGCTCATGGCGTCGCGGCGGCCACGAACGCGTAGTAGTGGCCGTTGCCGCCCGCTTCCCGGTCCACTGGTGCGCGCCCGCGCAGCCGCGATCGCGCAGCCCGCCTCGAGCCCGGTCGGCAGCGGGAGAGCACGCGCCTCGGAGCCCAGCGCCACCAGCGCGGCGACCGCAAGCGCGGGACCCGCCGCGCGCCACGAGACACTCCAACATCCGCTTCCGCATACAATCGCTCCCCGTCAGGACGAGCCCCAGCCTACCGCATTGGAGTACGCGGAAACAATCGAGAAGTGGCGGCGGTCACGGAAATGTCATTGCGCCGGCGACGACTTGCGCCAAATTTGCGCCTCGGGACTCAACGCGCCTGCAGCCGCCTGCCGATAGCGCGTGGGCCCATGGCTGCGCCCGCCACTTCCAACCCCGCCGACGCGCCTCCTCGGTCGAGTCGCCGTCGCGGCGAAGATGATCACCATGGAGCAGCTGGCCCAGGCGACCCGCGAGCAGAGCCGGCCGGGCAACACCAGGAACCTGCGGCCAGGTGCTCACTCGCGCTCGGCTTCGTCGACGAGGCGACGCTGGCCAAGGCCATCGAGCTCCAGCGCGGCGTGATCGCGCGCGCCAAGGAGAAGCGCGCCGAGCTCCGCGCCCGCCGCGGCCGAGGTCGGCGCCGAGAGCGACTCGCGCGCGCCGCCGAGGACCTGGCCCGCCAGGCGCGGCCCGGCGCCGCCGCCGCCGCGGCTCCGCGCCCGACGCGACGAAGCCCGACCGCGCACGCCGCGTCGAGGCGGCCGGCGGCGGGCACCGCAGAAGCCGCGCCCGGTGGCGGCGCGCGACGCCCGCCGGGCGTCGTTCGGATCGCGCTCGACAGCGGGCCTCGACGCGCTGCTCGTCGACGCCGCGAGCCAGAGCGCGAGCGACATCCACCTGCACAGCGGCTCCAACCTGCGCCTGCGCGTGCGCGGGACGCTGTGCGAGGTGCCCGACGCGAAGCTCGCGCCGCCTGCTCGCCGAGAAGCTGGATCCTGTCAGCGCTCTCCGCCGAGGAGCGCGCGCTGCTCGAGCAGCACGGCGAGATCGACTTCTGCCACACGGTGAAGGGTCTCGCGCGCTTCCGCGCGAACGTCTACCGCCAGCTGCGCGGGCTCGACGCGACCTTCCGGCGCATCTCGCTGCAGCCGCCGACGCTCGACGACCTCGGGCCTGCCCAACTCGCTCGCGAAGTTCACCAACTTCCACCAGGGCATGGTGCTGATCACCGGCCCGTCGGCGTGCGGCAAGTCGTCGACGATGGCGGCGCTGGTGAACCTGATCAACGAGGAGCGCGCCGAGCACATCCTCACGATCGAGGACCCGATCGAGTACCTGCACGCGTCGAAGCGCTGCGTCGTGAACCAGCGCAACGTGAAGCGCCACACGGAGTCGTTCGCGCGCGCTGCGCGCGGCCCTGCGCGAGGACCCGGACGTGATCGTGATCGGCGAGCTGCGCGACCGCGAGACGATCTCGCTCGCGATGACCGCCGCCGAGACCGGCCACTTCGTGCTCGCGACGCTGCACACCGACAACGCGGTGCGCACGGTGAACCGGATCATCGGCTCGTTCCCGCCGGACCAGCAGGACCAGGTGCGCGCCATGCTCTCCGAGTCGCTGCGCGCGCGTCGTCTCGCAGCGCCTGCTGCCGCGCGCCGACGCGCGCGGCATGGTGCCGGCGGTCGAGATCCTGGTCGTGAACCGGCCCGTCGGCAACCTGATCCGCGAAGGGACGTCAGATCCGCTCGACCATGCAGACCGCCTCGGTAGGTATGTGTCTCCTCGGCAGCGCTCTCTTTCGCTCGGCGTGGACGCGCCAAACTCGGCCGATGCGGGCTGCGCAGCTCCTGCGCGAGATTGTGAGCCCGCCGCAGTGGGTGACCACGAGGCAGCGCGATCTCGACTTCGCCTACAGCCTCGGGGCGTCAGCAATACGTAACTGG
>ERZ1370068.7656-contig-6561_pt1 | contig 41912 bp, 62 predicted proteins | sample MGYA00561227_ERZ1370068 | MGnify/ENA primary metagenome ERZ1370068 (study PRJEB38410, sample SAMEA6850437) | metagenome | study: Metagenomic assessment of the ecological functions of the soil: analysis of the soil microbiota associated with the... | reverse complement strand
GCAAAAAGTGTTATAAAGAGATAGCTATGTTAGTATAAGCATATATATAGACAATCCGTAACGAGTGAGAACAACAATAACAGAAAATATATAAAACCAAAGGAATCGTGTGTCAACACAATCAATAATAGAATCACACAAATGCTTCATATTACAGAACAAACATAGAAAGGGTGTAAAAATCTGGAGGCACCTGTCTCATCGCCATCAGTCACTATCGCAGGTGTCCTTCCCTTCATACTTCGATCAGAAACGCTGAGAATCAGCCGCCATCCGCGTGCCAGAACTGAACCGCAGGCAGGCAGTAGATCGGTCCTGGACTAGTCACCACAAGCTAGTCATCTAAAGAACATCACTCACTGCATCAGCCTGGTGGGAAACAAATTTGTCAAGCTGATTAATGCTTCTGACATGTCACAGTCTGAGTATGGACATTATCCAATTTGAAGAAAGCCTTGATGGTGTGCTCCTGGGTCTGAAAAACTAAGCTTCATGTTACTCCAGTTGTTAAAGAAAGTGAACAACCCAGTTTAATCAAACGAAGAACTGACTCCCTGCCTCACAGCCATGGGTGGAGCCACAGGAAATGGCCGCCTCGAGGTGGCTTCAGGAAACCGCTTGAGTGGTGACTTCAGTCAGCAGAGTGTCTGGGCTTCGCTGGCTGAGCTGCTTGGCCACGCCCAAGTGATCTTGGGAAACTGAAACGAGAAATTCTGATGCTTCTGAATTCTCCTTTCATTTCTAACCCCAAAGCAACTTAGGCACACAAATGAAATGGAGGTGCCAATAAAGCTGAACCCAAAGGTCACTGCCGCGCTTAGTCTTCTTTAAATAATATAAAGAGAATGATTATGGGTAATATCTTGAAGCAGATCTCGCAAGGGTTTTCAAATAAGTTTTGTATAAGGTCAAACTGAATGATTTAAGCAGTTTCGAATCTTATAAAAGAACACCTTTGGGTAAGTGGTTTTCAAGAGAACTGTTTTCCTGGGTAAGAAACGTGTGTTAAATTAATAAGTTTCAAAATAAAACCCCAGTAAAGTCCCAGCCTCAAGGCAGAGCAAGTGATCATGAAAGTCAGCTGACTAAACCTCTGAGGACTCAGTGAAAATGAAAAAATGGAGGCCTTGGGTGACTGTCATGTTGGAAGCCCAAGGCGGGAGCACTGGGTCCCTGACCTCCATCTTCAAATGTGAAAGTTCTGGAGCCAAAGTTGATAATAATAGTAGAAGGGTCAGCCTTGGGGTAATTGTGTAAAAGTGAAGTAGTGTGGCAAATAAAATAGAAGTTCTTTTGAACATCAACAATTTAATAGCTACATACTCTCCCGACTAATGAACTTCTGCTTCTGAATATTTCAATTCGGTGATGCCGGTCGTCGCCCCCATGTGCTTCCTTATGCTGACAAGTGAGTTTACAGTCTTAGAAGATGAGTACACTTTGCCTGAACTGACCCAAAATCAAATGATTCACTTGATCAGCTAACTGGAGGACCTAATTGAAAACAATAATGGAAAGTTAATGATAAAGTTTCTGAGCTCAGCCTCGACTTCGAATATGATGCCGTGTTAATGGTGCTGAACATCGCGCGAGCGGTCAGACTGCTGCTGCTGTAATCCGCCGATTGGGCTTCACCCATCTTTGCTTGATGATCTCGCGCGCAAAGCCGCCAGGTGGTGGGACAGCTGGTGCCGGCGAGCTTCCGTCGAGGCGTCGCGCGGACCGTCGGCAGGTAGTCCTCCACGGCAGCGCGCGCGAATCGGTGCGGCGTGGTACGTGAGCGCCTTTCGGTGCGTTTGCAGAGCGCCTGCGCGAGTCGAGCCAGCAGCCGTGCGTGCCGAAAGCCGAAGCGCCTGCCCGCCCTCGCGCTGCAAAGCTCGTGCAGGTCGTAGAGCAACGGCGCTGATCGACGCCAGCGTCGGCTTGACCCCGCTGATCGATGCCCGCTTGCCGGCGACTTGAGGCGGCGAGCGCGCGCGCTGCGTCGCCGGCGGTCCGCAGGCATGGGGATCCGCCTTCGGCAGCGAAGGCCGGGATTTCACCGTCGCCCTCTTCTTTGAATTTCGTCGAACCAGCGGCCGGCGAACTCGCCGCCGGTCTCGCGCGGAATGTGCCCGAAGGATGACTCTCCCAGCACCGCAGTGCGTGCGCGGGACGAAGCCGCGGATCTCTCTCTTCGCGCTCGACCCATGATCGCCAGCGTTTCGGCGCCTGGACGCAGTCCGGACCGTCGTCAGCTGCGCCAGCCGCCACTGAGCCTTGGAGTTGAACGCCGCCACCGCGCGCGTGGCCGCTGATGCCGATCCAGCCAGTCGGATTCGGCGCGGCACACCGCGGCGCCCGCGGAGTGGCGGCAGCATCGCGGATCAGCCGCGGCGCAACGCGCCGAACGCAGTCGCGAAATGCGCCGCCGGTCATCGACAGCATGCCAGCAGCCGGCGTATCGGTTTCCGTTGCACTTGCCGTACTGCACGACGTTGCGGAAGATGAGCTCGCCCTTCGCGTCCGGCGTCGCACGCGTTGATCAGCGCGGCCGACGTCCTGCGCTTTATCAGCCGCAGCAACACTTTGAGGCGGTTTTCGTCGCTTTCTCGATCGGGCGAGTCTTCCGAACCGACGGGATCGCCGGCAGTGCGCGAACGTCCACTTGCCGCGCCTGACTCCTTCCTCGGGCATCCCGAGCTCGAGCAGATGGCCGACCGCTGACGAAAGCACGAATTTGTCGCTCTCGTAGAAATCGTCGTGACGCGCAAAGCCGCCCAGCGCCCGCGCGATATCGGCGGCGACGGATGGCTTCTTCGGCAATGATCAGGCTTTTCGACACAGGACCAGCATCTCCGCGAAAAAGGAGCCGAATACTACCGAAGGACGCAGGAACCCGCGGCAGCTAATCGTTTGGATCGACGGTCGCCAACGCGCGCGTCGTCGCGCGCAGTGTGAGGCGAGGCCGCACGCTGCCAGCGCCCGCCCGGCAGCGCGGCGACCCCCAGTCGAGCTCGAGCGCCTGTCAGGGCGGCAGCGACCGCATCGGCCGGCATCTGCGTGCGCGCGATCAGCGTATCGAGATCGACCGGATCGTGCGCGATCGCCGCGAGCAACGCCTTCTGCATCACGTCGTCGCCGGTGTCATCGTCCGCGGCGGCGTGGGATGTCTGGCGCGCGCCGACGCCGGCGGATCAATCGTCCAGCACATCCTGCGCGGTCTCGACCAGCTGGCACCTTCGCGTATCAGCTTGTGTGCGGGCCTTGTCGAAAACGGTGAATGGATCGATCCGGGAATCGCGAACACGTCGCGTCCCTGCTCGCCCGCGAGGCGCGCGGTGATGAGCGAGCCCGACGACAGTGTCGCCTCGACGACCAGCACGCCGCGAGCAAGTCCGCTGACAGCAGTCGATTGCGGCGCGGAAAATTTTCCTTGAGCGGCGGTGTTCCCGGAGGATATTCGGAGACAAGCGCCCCACGCGTCGGCGATCGCGCGCGCGCGAGCTCGCGGTGCCGCGCTGGATAGACGCGGTCGAGCGCCGGTGCCGACGACGGCGAGCGTCGCCGCCTTCGCCGTCGAGCGCGCCTGCGTGCGCTGCCGCGTCGATGCCCAACGCAAGGCCCGAAACGATCGTGACGCCGGCGGCGGCAGAGTGCCGCGGCAAACGCGCGCGCGATTATCGATGCCCTGCGGCGTCGCGTTGCGACTGCCGACGATCGCGAGCGACGGGCTGGTTCAGAAGATCGCGGCGACCGACGTGGAAACAGGATCGGCGGCGCATCGGCGATGTCGAGCAGTGCGCGGATAGTCAGGATCGTCCCACGCGACCAGCTCGTTGCCCGGAACGTCGAGCCACGCGCGCGTCGCGTCGAAGCGGTGGACCCGTCGACCGGTGCCAGCAACCGGTCGACCGCCGCGGCGGGAACCAGTGCGCCAAGCTGCTGCCCGCGAGGCGCGGAGCACCGCGCAAGGTCGCCGCGCAGTGCGCGCGAGCAGCACGACCAGCGCGCGTTGCGGCAACGCCTTTTGTGCCAGCGTGTGCCATCGAGCGTGTCGACGCGCCGCGGTCGCAACCGTTCGCGCCGGCAATCAGATGCAGTGTCGGACCGCGACGGTGCGGTCCGGCCGGGAGGTGGGGATGGTAATCGCTGCGGCGTGCCGGACGTAATCGCCGACGCGGATCGAGTCGGACGAGTTGACGACGAGGCCGTAGGCGACGTTGTCGAACACGCGGAACACGAGCAAGAGACCGGTGCGCTCGTCGGGAACCTGCAGGTAGCTGGGCGGCTGGTAGAACGTCGTCTGGTCGAAGCTCGGCAACATGACACGGATGCGCTGATGTCCGACGGCGGTCGCGAATCGGCGCAACGACGCGATAGATGGCGAGCACATTGCCCACCTCGAGACCCGACGAGCTGCCCCTGTCGAGCGTGACGACATAGTACGCGCCCGGTCTCCGCGCCTTCGTGACGCGAGCTTGAGGATGCGGCCCGGCGATGTCCTTGTCGGGTGCATGCGGGCACGTAATTCTGAGCGTCTCGCGCGCGCGCCGGCACCATGGCGGTCGCCGACGATGACCTCTTCCTTGGCAGTTTCGATGCGCACCGTCGACACGTTGGCGAAGCGCTCGACGCGGACCAGTGCCGAGAAAGCGTTGTTCGTAGCCCAGGACGCTGCCGGCGTCGTCGACGAGCCGTTCGCCCGGACGATAGATGAACCAGAAGTCACCGTCCTTGGGATCCATTCCGATCGCGTAGACGCGGTCGTTGTTGCCACGCGCACGACGCGCTCGTCGCGACCGGCGACGATTTCCGCCGAGCCCGGCGAGACCGTCGGGGCCGGTGATCAGCGGGCGAGTCGAGGTACGCGGCTCGATGTCGCCTGGCGGAATGACGGGAATCGCCTCGCAGTCGAGCGGGACGACGCGAACCGACGGCGACAGGCGCACGGTGTCGCGCGCGGCGATCGACAGCCGCGGCTGCCCGCCGACGTAGTCGAGCGAACGATGACGTCGCCTGGGTAGATCCAGTGCGGATTCTGATCTGCTCGCGGTTCATCCGCCAGACCTCCGGCCAACGCCAGGGATCCTTCAGGAACTCGGCCGGAGATACCCCACAAGTGTCTCCTTTTTGCACCGTGTAGCTCGAAGGCGCGTTCTGCGCGACCTGCACAGGCTGCGCGGCGATCGGCCGCTTGGGACAACAGCAGCGCGCCAAGGACGGCGGCCGCGAGCTGAGGCGCCAGCCTATGATAAAGCTGTTGAACCATAACGCCTCTCCCAGGTGGGGCAGGACTTGCTAACGTCCTAAACCGCCGCAAAGTAAGGACTTAAAGAGGATTCTGCATCCGACACATGCATTTGGCAAGCTAGAGATCGATCGATGGCGGTGCTCAACATACTCGAATACCCTGATCCGCGCCTCAAACAGGTGGCGACGCCGGTCGCCGCCGTGACGCCGGAGATCCAGCGACTCGTCCGCGACATGGCGGAAACGATGTACGCCGCGCCCGGCGTGGGGCTGGCGGCAACGCAAGTCGACGTTCACAAGCGCATTATCATCATCGACATCTCCGAGGCCCGGGACGACCTGCAAGGTGTTCATCAACCCGGAAATCGTCACGCGCCGAGGGCGAGGCCGAGTTCGAGGAAGGGTGCCTGTCGGTCCCGGCTATTACGACAAGGTCACGCGCGCGCGGCTCGGGTGACGCGTGCGCGCGCAAAACGAGCAGGGCGAACACTTCGAGCTCGTCGGCCGACGGGCTGCTTGCCGTCTGCATCCAGCACGAAATGGACCATCTGGTGGGCAAAGTCTTCGTCGAATACCTGTCGCCGCTCAAGCGCGCTCGCCTCGCCACGAAGCTCCGCAAGAAGCAGAAGCTGGCGGGCTGACCTACGCGTCCATCCATGCGCGTCGGCTTTGCCGGCACGCCGGAGTTCGCCGCCGACGCGCTCGCGGCGATCGCTCGACGCGGGTCACACGATACCGCTGGTGCCTTACGCAGCCCGGATCGGCCAAACGGCCGAGGGCTCAAACTCGACGCTGTCGCCGGTCGAGGCTATGCGGCGGCGCCACGGTCGAACCCCTGCGCTGCAGCCGGCAACGCTCAAGATGAAGCGACGCGCAGCGCCTCTTGCTGGCGATACCGACTCGACGTGCTCGTGGTGGCTGCCTACGGACTGTATGCTGCCGCCGGCGGTCACTGGCGTGGCCCGCGCATGGCGTGCCTCAACATCCATGCGTCGCTGCTTCCGCGCTGGCGCGGCGCGGCGCCCATCCAGCGCGCGATCGAGGCGGGCGATACGACGACCGGCATCTACGATCATGCAGATGGACGCGGGCCTCGATACCGGGGACGATTGTTGCGACGACCGAGGTGCCCATCGCGCCCCGCGAGACCGCCGGCGAACGCTTACGCGCAGGCTCGCCGGCGTCGGGCGCGCGGCTGATCGTCGACGCGCTCTCGCGTGCTCGCTGAGACGCGGCGGCTACGAGCACGCGCCGCAGCCCGCGAGCAGGCGTCACCTACGCGGCCAAGATCGGCCGCGACGAGAGCGCGGTCGACTGGAGCAACCGCCGGCCGACGCTCGATCGCAAGCTCGCGCGCGCGTTGGACCCGTCGCCTGGCTCGGTCGCGTCTGCTCGACGGAAGTCTCCTGCGAAGCTATGGACCGCCGACGCGTTGGACACGCAGCGACGGATGTTCCGCCGGGGACCGTCGTTGCCGTCGAGCGCCGTCCGGCGATCGATGTCGCGTGCGGCGCCGAGACTGGCGCATGACGCTCAGGATCACCGAGCTTCAGCCCGCGGGCGGACGACGGATGACGGCCGCCGCGTACGTCGCCGGCCGCGCCAATCGCGCCGGGCGCACGATTCGACGACGCTGCCGGCTATGACCGCGCGGACTGATCGATGCACGTCGAGCAGGGGCAGGCGGCACGCGCGGTGCAGCGCGTTGATGCGGCGGCGCGACGCTCAGCGAAGCGCTTGCCGCGGTCGACGACGGATCGCCGTTGCGCGGCCGCGCGCTGGTGCAGGAGCTGGCGTACGGCACGTTGCGGCACTGGGGCACGCTCGACGCGCTTACTCGGCGCCTCGCCGCAAAGCCGATCACCGATCGCGCGTGCTGTCCGCTGTTGGTCGCGGTCGCGATCTACCAGCTCGATCACACGCGCGCGCCGCCGTTCGCCGTCGTCGACCGCGCCGTCGATGCCGCGGGCAGCGCTCGTGCGGCCTGGAGGCGAAGCGCTGCGTCAACGCGCTGCTGCGGCGCTATCTGCGCGAGCGCGATGCGCATGCCGACCGCAGTGCAAGCGGATCCTGTCGCGCGGTGGTCGTATCAGCGCTGGTGGATCGACCGCGTCAGGCGGACCATCCCCGCGCACTGGGATGGAGATCCTCGCCGCGGGCAACGCGCGTCCACCGCTGACGCTGCGCGTGAACTGCGCGCGTGACGACGCGCGAGGCGTTGCTGGCGGCACTTCGCGCAGCAGGCGTCGGCGCCGCATCGGCGGCGAACCAGTGCGGGCGTCATCGTCGATCCGCCACAGCCCGTGCACGGCGCTTCCGGGTTCACGCCGAAGGGTCGTTCTCCGTGCAGGATCTCGGCGCGCAACTGTGCGGCACCGCTGCTCGACGTCGCGCGACGGCATGCGGGTGCTCGACGCATGTGCGGCGCCTGGCGGCAAGACGACGCATCTTGCTGGAGCGCGCCGATATCGACGCTCATCGCGCTCGACACCGATACGCGCGCGACTCCGCCGCGTCACGCGAAAATCTGACGCGACTCCGGCTCGCGTCGCGGCGATGTCGACGGTGATTCACGGGGACGCCGGCGCACCGTACGGGCTGGTGGGACGGCGAGCCGTTCGACCGGATCCTCGCCGACGTGCCGTGCAGCGCGTCGGGCGTCGTTCGCCGGCATCCCGACGGCAAGTGGCTGCGGCGAGCAGTCCGACATCGCGAGCGCTTCGCCCGCGAGCAGGATCGCGATTCTGGACGCGTTGTGGCCGCTGCTGGCGCGGCGGCGGAAGCATGCTCGTATGCCACTTGCTCGGTATTCGCGGAGGAAAACGAGGGCCGGATCGCGTCGATTCCTGGCACGGCATACGGAGGCGTTGCGCGAAACCATCACGTTTCCGGCCGATGTGCCGCACACCGAGGCAGCCAACTCTTGCCTTCGCCTTCGGCGCGCAGTCCACAATCAGGACGGGTTTTTCTACGCGCTGCTCCGCAAAGCCTGACGCGGCCTTCGGCCACCGGCGCGCACGCATTGGCGCGCGCCGAGGCACGCCGATCATGGCGCCGCGAGACTCATGCGCACGTTCCGCCGGCATGCCGTACCGCCCTCGCTTCCTCGACCTGCTCGTTCGCCCGTGCGCCGCGCAAAGCGCTCGCGGCTCGCTGCTTGCGCTCGCGATGATCGCGATCTGGCACTCCGGCGCCCCGGCGCGGGCCGACATCATCCCGGTGAAATCGCCGAGCTCCGCGTCGAAGAGGGCGATCGTGCTCCTTTCCGGCGGAGTTCGGACTCATGCTCACGCCTTCGCCTCGAGGAGGCGCTGCAGAAGGAGCATCCCGCTCTATTTCACCGATCGAATTCGAGCTTGTTCCGCGCGCGCTGGTACTGGCTGCCGACGAGAAGGTCGCCGAGTGGTCGATCGCCTATCGCGTGCTCGTACAACTGCGCTGACGCGCACAGTACCGCGTAGCCAGCGGCCCGCTCGGACAGACGTTCGAGTCGCTCGACGAGGTCGCAGCGCTTCATCGGCCGCGTCGCGTCGCGGCCGGTCGGCGCGCGCCGACGCGCTCGTCGAAGGGCGCGCGCTACGAGCAGCGATTCGTGCGTGCAGGCTCGACGTCAACCAGCTGCCGAAAGCCGTTCCAGGTGAACGCGCTCGCGTCGCGCGATTGGCAGCTCGCGTCCGAATGGCACCGGTTCGCGTATCACGCCATGAGCGGCCTGCTTCGCGTCGCGGCGCCGTTGCGCTGGATGCTACGCGTCGTCGCGAGCGCTGGCGGCGATCGCGCTCTTCCTGCTCGCGACGGCGACGCGCCAACACGGAGCTGTTCGCCGGCCACTACAACACGTTGCTCGTGCTGAACGGCGGCGCTCGTCGCGCTGCTGATGCTCGTCGTCGGCGTGGCAGCTGACTGCGGTTGCGGCGCAACCTGAAGGCCGGCGTGTTCGGTTCGCGGCTCGCGCGTGCGGCTCGTGCTGCTGTTCGTGCTGGTCGCCGTGCTGCCGGGTGCGCTGGTTTACGCCGTCTCGGTGCAGTTCCTCGGCCGCAGCATCGAGAGCTGGTTCGACGTGCAGAGTCGATCGCGCGCTCGATGGCGGCATCAACCTCGGTCGGAGCTCGCTCGATTACTCTGCTGCGGAAACGTCGAACCGCGGCAAGCGCAGGTCGCGATGACGCTCGCCGATGCGCCCGGGCAGTCCGGGCCAGCGCGCTGTACCGCGCCGCGGAGCAGGCCGGCGTCTACGAAGCGGCGCTCTACTCGCACGTCCGGCGGCGTGCTGGCCGTCGCCGGGACCGGTCGACGTCGACGCGCGACGCCCGAGCCGCCGCCCGCGGCGGGCGCTCCGCCGCGCGCGGCTGCAGCAGACGTACGCCGAAGTCGAGACAGGCAGCCGACGCCGGGCTGGTGCTGCGCGTCGTCGTGCCGGTGAACAGCGGGCGATCGGCTCGATCCGCTGCGCGTGCTGCAGGTGATCGAGCCTGTGCCGAGCGCGCTGCGCGCAGGATCGTCGAGAAGGTGCAGGCCGGTGCGCGCGATTACCAGGAGATCTCGTTTTCTCGCGAGCGGCGCTGAAGCGCCTCTATGCAGCTGACGCTTGACGCTGACGCTGCTGCTCGCGCTCACGTCGGCGCTCGGCCTCGCCGTCGTGCTCTCGAGCGCTTCGCCGCGCCGCTCGGATCTGCTCGCCGAGGGCACGCGCGCGGTCGCGCAGGGCGATTTCACGCGCCGCCAGCCGGTGACGTCGCGCGACGAGCTCGGCGTGCTCACCGAATCGTTCAACACGATGACGTCGCAGCTGGCAGAAGCGCAGCCGAAGACCGAAGAATCGCGCGCGCGCCACGGAAACGACGCGCGCCTATCTCGAAAGCGTCCTCGGCAACCTGTCCGCCGGGCGTGCTCGCGTTCGACGACCGCTACCGGCTGCGCACGGCGAATCCGAGCGCCGCCGTGATCCTGCAGCAGCCGCTGGCCGAACTCATCGGACTCCGCTCGCCGAGTGGGGCAGGCGGCTGCCGGCGCTCGCGCTCGTTCGCCGAGCTCGTCGCCGAAGGCTTTCGCGGTCCGCCGCGACGGCCAGTGGCAGAAGCGAGGCGGCGCTCGACGGTCGCCGAGCCAGACGCGCACGCTGCTGATGCGCGGGACGCGGCTGCCCGGCAGCGCCGGTGCCGGGCTATGTCGTGGTGTTCGACGACGTGTCGGAGCTCGTGCAGGCGCAGCGCGACGCCGCATGGGCGGAGGTCGCGCGCCGGCTTGCGCACGAGATCAAGAATCCGCTGACGCCGATCCAGCTCTCCGCGGAGCGGCTCGCGGTCAAGCTCGCGCCGCGGCTCGAGGCGCGCCGACGCAGGAAACGCTGCGCCGCGGCACGCAGACGATCGTCGTCGCAGGTCGCGGCGATGAAGCACATGGTCGACGATTTCGCGATCTACGCCCGGCAGCCGCGGCCGGGCCAGATGCAGCAGCGTCGACTTGGCGCGCCCTCTTGCTCGACGTGCTCGCTCTGTACGACAATCTGCGCCCGCACGTCGCGCTTGCGCTTGCCGGACGCACCGGTCATCATCCAGGGCGAGCCGACCCGCCTGCGCCAGGTGTTCCACAATCTTCTGCAGAATGCGGTCGATGCCCAGGCCGGCGATCGCCGATCCGCGATTCGCGATCTCGCTCGACGCGTAGATGGGCGGCGAGGCGACGCTTGACGTTCGGCGACCGCGGGCCCGGATTCGACGCCGACGTGCTCGAGCACGCGTTCGAGCCGTACGTGACGACCAAGGCGAAAGGGACCGGGCCTGGGCTTCGCCATCGTGAAGAAGATCGTCGACGAGCATCGCGGACGGGTCGTGCTCGAGAACACGTCGCCGCACGGCGCGCGCGTGACGCTGTCTTCCCCGCGATCCCGTCACGCCGCGAGCCGTCGCCGCTCAGCAGCGCATCCACGGAAGCGATGCAGATGGCTCGCATGCCAGCGAGAAATACTGATCGTCGACGACGAAGTCGGCATCCGCGAGCTGCTTGTCCGAGATCCTGCAGGACGAGGGCTATCGCGTCGCGCTCGCCGAGAACGCGAGCGAAGCGCGCGCGCTACCGCCAGCGCCAGCAGCCGGCGCTCGTGCTGCTCGACATCTGGATGCCCGACACCGACGGCGTCACGCTGCTGCGCGAATGGGGCGCGACGGGCTCAGCTGACGATGCCGGTCATCATGATGTCGGGCCACGGCACGATCGAGACCGCCGTCGAGGCGACGAAGATCGGCGCGTTCGATTTCCTCGAAAAAGCCGATCGGGCTGTCGAAGCTGCTGTCGACGATCGCGCGGGCGTTCAAGACGGCGGCGGCGAAGGAACCGCGCCGCATTTCGCTGGCGACGCTCGGCACGAGCGCGCGCGATCCGCGAAACGGAAGCGCGCGCTCGAGTCGCTGATCGCAGCGCGCACGGCCGATGCTGATCCTCGGCGAAGCCGGGCACCGGACACGATATCGCGGCGCGCGCGCTGCAGACGCCGGACGCGCCGTTCGTCGTGCTCGCCAACGGCGACGCGTCTCGCCAACAATCCGCTGTCGCTGATCGAGGAGGCGCGACGAGGGTATCCTGTACTGCGCCGAGATCGGGCAGTATTCGAAGCGCGGAGCAGAAGGGACTCGCGTTCCTCGTTGCCGAAGCTCGAGCAAGCTACAACGTCGACGCTGGTCGCGCACGAGCAGCGGAGCCGCTCGGCAACCTGGCGGCCGAGGGCGCTTCGATCGCGGCGCTTGCTTGTCGCAGCTGTCGGCCGGCGCGCGTGATGCTGCCGCCGCTGCGCGCGCGCGGCGACGACATTCCGCCGCTGATCGAGCGCTACTGGCGCGCGGTCGACACGGACGAGCGCCAGCGCCGCTGCTCGCGCGCGCTGTCGCCCGCCGCGCTGACGGCGCTGCCGAACGCGCTACTGGCCCGGCAATCTCGACCATCTTGCCGAGCGTCGTCGCAGAACCTGCAGTGCTGCTGCGCGGCGAGATCACCGCCGGATCATGTCAAGCGGCTGCTGGGCGAAGTCGGCGTCGCCGAATCCGGCGCGTGGCGCCCGAGATCACCGCGCGGTTTTTCGAGCTGCCGCTGCGCGAGGCGCGCGAGGCGTTCGAGCGCATCTACTTCGAGCAATTGCTCGGGCCGCGAGCAGAGCAACATGAGCAAGGTCGCCGAGAAGGCGGGCCTCGAGCGCACGCATCTCTACCGCAAGCTGAAGCAGCTCAACATCCGCTTCTCGCGCCGCGCCGACGACAGCGCGACCATGGCTTGCAGCCGACGATCCGCCGCGAGCTCGAGTGACCTGACCCGGCCGCCACGACGGCGCGACGCGGCAAGCGTATGGCGCCGCTCGTCATCGGCGCGATCGGCGTCGTCTACGGCGACATCGGCACGAGCCCGCTGTACACGCTGCGCACTGCGTTCACCGGGTCCGCACGGCTCGCCGCTGACGCCGCGACAACGTGCTCGGCGTGCTGTCGGTGATCTTCTGGGCGCTGATCATCGTCGTCACGCTCAAGTACATCACGCTGATCATGCGCGCCGACAACCGCGGCGAGGGCGGCATCCTCGCGCTGACGCGCGCTCGTGTCGCGCGGCTCGAGCGACGCGCGCGCGGCGCGCTGGTGGCTCGTCGGCTTCGGCATCTTCGGCGCGGCGATGTTCTACGGCGACGGCATGATCACGCCGGCGATCTCGGTGCTGGGCGCCGTCGAGGGCCTCGAGAGTCATCGCGCCGCGCGCTGCACCCGTTCATCGTGCCGATCGCGGTCGTCATCATCGTCGCGCTGTTCGCGATCCAGCGCTCGGCACCGCGCAGCGTCGGCGCTGCTGTTCGGCCCGGTGATGTGCGTGTGGTTCGTCGACGCTCGCAGTGCTGGGCGGACTCGAGATCGCCAGCGCCGGCGTGCTGCGCGGCCGTTCGATCCGATGCTACGCGGTTCGCGTTCGTCACCGGCAATCCCGTCGTCGGCGTTTCGTCGCGCTCGGCGCCGTCGTGCTCGCCGTGACCGGCACCGAGGCGCTGTATGCCGACATGGGCCATTTCGGCAGCGCGCCGATCCGGCGCGCGTGGCTGTTCTTCGTGATGCCGGCGCTCGTGCTCAACTACTTCGGCCAGGGCGCGCTGATCCTCGACGATCCGGCGGCGATCAAGAATCCGTTCTATCTGCTCGCGCCGGACTGGGCGCTGCATGCCGCTGGTCGATCCTCGCGACGTGCGCGGCGGTCATCGCGTCGCAGGCGGTGATCTCGGGCGCGTTCTCGCTGACGCGCGCGGCGATCCAGATGGGCTACTGCCCGCGCCTCACGATCCAGCACACGTCCGAGCGCGCAGATCGGCCAGATCTACGTGCCGTTCATCAACTGGATGCTGCTGGTCGCGGTGATCGCTGCTCGTCGTCGGCTTCCGCAATTCGGACAACCTCGGCCGGCGCCTACGGCATCGCGGTGACGCTGGCGATGCTGATCGACTCGATCCTGATCTTCGTCGTCATGCGGCGGCTGTGGAACTGGCCGATGTGGTCGCGCATCGCGATCGCGATGCCGCTCGTCGCTGATCGACCTCGACGTTCCTCGCGTCGAACGCGCTCAAGATCCCCGAAGGCGGCTGGTTCCCGATCGTCATCGGGATGGCGCATCGTGTTCACGCTGCTGACGACGTGGAAGCGAGGCCGGTCGCTGCTGATGCGAGCGCACTGTCGCGAAGACGCGATGCCGCTCGACCTCTTCATCCAGAGCATCGAGGCGTCGCCCGCCGACGCGCGTCGCCGGGCACCGCGGTGTTCCTGACGTCGACGCTCAACCGCGTGCCGCACGCGCTGCTGCACAACCTGAAGCACAACAAGGTGCTGCACGAGCGCGTGGTATTCCTGACCGATCGTCACGCGCGACATTCCGTACGTGCCGCCGAGGCGAGCGCGTTCGAAATCGCGCGCTGGGCTGCGACTTCTACCAGATCAGCGCGGACTACGGTTTCACGGAGGATCCGGACGTGCCGGCGCTGCTCGAGGAATGCGGGCGCACAGCGGCTTCGCGTTCGACATGATGGAAACGTCGTTCTTCGTGTCGCGCGAGACGCTGATCGCGACCGTCGACGCCGGGCATGGCGCTATGGCGCGAGAAGCTCTTCGTGTCGATGTCGAAGAACGCGATCGAAGGCGTCCGAGTTCTTCCAGATTCCAACCAATCGCGTCGTCGAGCTGGGAACGCAGGTCGAGCTGTAAGTCGAGCGCGCCTGCCAAAAAGACGCCGACCCGGCGGCCGGCGTCGTAAGCGTGCGAGAGCGCGGTTATTGCAGCGTGCGCCATCTGCGCGCGCATCGTCTTGAGCGCCTTGCTCTCGATCTGGCGGATCCGCTCGGCGGAGACGCCATACTCGTTCGCCAAGTTCCCTGCAGCGTCGCCGGATCGTCGTCCTGCGCAGCCAGCGGCGCTTCGATGATGCGCCGGCTGCGGCTCGTCCAGCTTCGCCATCGCGCGCTGCAAGCCCGATGCTGCGATTCGCGCGGTCTCGGCGCGCTCGAGGATCTTGCATCGGCTCGTCGTCGGCGTCGGTGAGATACGCGATCGGCGTGCACCGATTCCTCGTCGCCCGGCGCCGGATCGAGCGACGATGTCTTTGCCGCCGCAGGCCGCGTCTCCATCTCGAGCACTTCCTCGCGCTTGACGCCCAGCTCGCGTGGCGATCCGCGTCCGCCTCCGCGTGCGTCAACGTCGCGGACCGAGCCGCTTCATGCTGCGCAGGTTGAAGAACGAGCTTGCCGCTGCGCCTTCGTCGTCGCGATCTTCGACCAGACGCCAGTTGCGCAGGATGTGCTCGTGCATCTCGGCGCGGATCCAGTGCAATGCGAACGACACGAGCCGCACGCCGCGCTCAGGGTCGAAGCGGCGCACCGCCTTCATCAAGCCGACGTTGCCTTCCTGGATCAGGTCCGCCTGGGGCAGGCCATACCCGAGGTAATTGCCGCGACACCGCGACGACCAGCCGCAGGTGCGACAGCACCAACTGCGCGCGCCGCGTCCAAGTCGTCGTTCGCCCTGCAGGCGGCGGCCGAGCGCGGTTTCCTGCTCTGCGGTCAACAGCGGAAAGCGGTTCACCGCCTGGATGTAGTGATCCAGACTACCTGAGCGAAGCGGGGTCGGAAACGTCAGGGCAGTACCGGACATTCGAGGTCTCCTCGTCTCTGGCGGCAGGCCGGTTTGCGATGCCGAGTGCCAGCCAGGTCTGCCGCAATTTTAGCACTCGCACGATTGAGAGTGCTAATCCTGCCCCAAAGTTCCTGACCAATCCAGCTCGGGTATTGACGCCGCTGCGGTTCGGGCCAGGGACGAGGTGCGACCGGCGGGCACGAACCGCCATCACCGGCCCGGGCAGGCTCCGTGTTGGGCCGGCAATCCTTCGACCCAGAAAAACAGGGACCTTACTGTAGGGCGAGCCTGTCTACTGCTAACGATCGCCACGCGTAGACGACGTCCGCCGAAGGAGCGCGTCGACGAACTCCGTAGGCGACGAACGGCCGCAGGTCGTCGAGCGCCTTCGCCGACGCCGATGAACTTGAGGCGGAACCGGGTGCTGCTCGGGCGATGCGCTGCCACGACGCCGCCCTTGGCACTGCCGTCGAGCTTGGTCAGGACAAGCCCGGTCAGTCCGACGGCGCCGGTCGAACGCCCGTGACCTGGGCGAGCGGCGTTCTGGCCGGTGTTCGCGTCCGACCACCAGCAGCACCTCGTGCGGCGCGCCGGCGTTGCGCCTTCGGCGATGACGCCGCTTGATCTTGCGCAGCTCGTCCATCAGGATGCGCCTGCGTCGGCAGATCGCCCGGCGGTGTCGGCCAGCACAACGTCGATGTCCCGCGCCCGTGGCGGCGTTGATCGGCGTCGAACATCACGCGCCGCCGAGATCGCCGCCTGTGCTGCTGGACCACCGCGACGCCGTTGCGCTCGCCCCAGACGACGAGCTGCTCGCGCGCGGCGGCGCGAGAACGTGTCGCCGGCGGCGAGCAGCACCGCCAGACCTTGCGCTGCGAACCATTTGGCGAGCTTGCCGATCGACGTGGTCTTGCCGGCGCCGTTCACGCCGGCCAACATGATGACGAACGGCCGCGCGTCGGAGACGCGGAGCGGCGCTCTCGAGCGGCCTGCGAGCAGCGCGCTGAGCGATGCCCTCAGGATCGCCCGCGGTCGGCATCGGGTCCCGACCGCCGGTAGCGCGCCTTCATGTCGTCGAGAAGGTGCGCCGGTCGCCGCGACGCCGACGTCCGCGGTCAGCAGCGCCGATTCGAGGTCGTGCAACGCCCGTTCGTCGAGCGTCCGCTGCGCCGAGGACGCCCGGTGAGCGCGCCCGACAGCTTGCGCCCGGCGAGACCGACAGGCCCGACTTGAGACGCTCGCTCCAGGAAGGCGCGTCGGTGCGACGCTGCGGATGCTTTGCGCTTGAATAAGATCAAACATGGGCCATGCTTCCCGCGATGGACGCCCGGCGGGCAAAGCTGCGAATTCTACCGGTCCGTCATGAACCGCCCCCGCGATCGAGCTTACGTTCGGCGAACGCCCAGCGCGTTCGCATCATCGGCGGACGACACCGGGGCCGTATCGTGCGCGTTTCCCGCCGCACCGGGGCTCCGGCCGACACCCGATCGCGTCCGGGAAACGCTGTTCAACTGGCTCGGCCAGGATCTCACGGGGTGGCGCACGCTCGATCTGTACGCGGGAAGCGGCGCGCTATCGCTCGAGGCGGTGTCGCGGGGCGCGACACTTGCCGTAGCCGTCGACCGTAACCCGGCGCTGACTCGCGCACTCGAGGCGACCGCCATTGCGTTCGGCGCGCAGGGGATCGAGGCGCACGCCGCCGAGGCCGTCGAATATCTGGCCCGTGAGACGCGGACATTCGATGTCGTCTTTCTGGACCCGCCGTTCGACACCGACCCATGGTCGTCGCTGCTGCCGCCATGCGCGATGCTCGTTGCGCCGGCCGGATTCATCTACGCCGAAGCGGCACGCGAGATCACGCCTCCGGAGGGCCTCCGCGTCTGGCGCCACGCGAGGCCGGGGCCGTGCATTATCATCTGCTGCAGCGAGCGGCGGCGGAGGCTGGATGACACCCGGCGCCCGCGCCCGACCATCGCCCACGACCCATGCTCAAAGTCGTCTATCCCGGCACGTTCGACCCTTTTACTCGGGGACACGAGGATTTGGTCCGCCGCGCGGCGCGGCTGTTCGACCAGGTCGTCGTCGGTATCGCGGACAGCGAATCGAAAAGGCCGTTTTTCACCACCGGCAGAGCGGATCGATATGGCGCGCGAGGTGTTGGCGCCGTTCGCGAACGTGGAGGTCGCCGGCTTCTCGACGCTCTTGATGGATTTCGTTCACGCCCAGAACGCGCAAGTCGATGCTGCGCGGACTGCGCGCCATTTCGGACTTTGAATACGAGTTCCAGATGGCCGGGATGAACCGCAACCTCTATCCGGAGGTCGAAACGTTGTTCCTGACGCCCGCCGAGAAGTACATGTTCATCTCGGCGACGATCGTGCGCGAAGTCGCGCAGTTCGGCGGCGACGTTTCGCAGTTCGTCCATCCGATCGTTTTGGCGCGGATGCGCGGCGAAACTGGCGCGGCAGAGCGGTCCCAAACGGTAGCGGGCGAGCGGAAAAGGTACGCGCGATGGCGCTGATGATCACCGACGAGTGCATCAACTGCGATGTCTGCGAGCCGGAATGTCCGAACGCGGCGATATCGCAGGGGTGGAGATCTACGTGATCGACCCGGCCAAGTGCACCGAATGCGTCGGGCACTTCGATGTGCCGCAGTGCCGCGAGGTTTGTCCGGTCGACTGCATCCCGGTCAATCCGGACCACGTCGAGACGCGCGATCAGCTGATGCGCAAATACGAAGCGCTGGTCGTGGGGGTCCGAAAAGCAGGGGCTTAGGCCGCTTCGCTGTTGGCGGCCTGCTGCATCGCGTCCGGCATCTCGACGATCTGGTCGATCGACTCGAGCTGGTCGCGTCAAACCGTCCCGCTGGAAGAAAAGCGCGACGCGCGCCTGCTCGAGCTCGGCGATGCGGTCTTCGAGCTCGTCGCTGGCGCTGGTGGATGCGGCGGATGCTTTCCAGCCGTCGCCGCAATTGCAGGTGATGTTCGCGTACCTGCGTCTCCAGCGGCGCCATCACCGCCTTCAGCCAGGATTCGACGTCGCGGTTGGCGATGTCGTAGACGTGCTTGGCGCGCGAGGCGATCGTCTCGAAGAAGCGCTTCATCAGCGCGAACTTCGCCTTGCTCACCATGTTCCACAGCGTGTTGAAGTGCGTGTTGTACGCACGCTCCAGCCGCTCGATCTCCTTTGATATTTGAGCACGGAGAATGGCGGTGGCATGAACGGCTCGAGACCGTGGCTCGTTCGCGAAACGGACGTACATCGCGCGCATCATGTCGTGGATTTCGCCCGACTGCCGCGACCGCTTGGTCGAAGTCGCTCGTGATCCGCGCGAAGAAGTCGTTCATCGCCTCGCGCACGCCCTTCGTGAAATGGCTGTCCTGGATCCGGTGACGCGTGCGCGCCGCGTTGCTGCGGAGCGCAGGCGAAGCCGATCACGTCGAAGAGGTCGTTGGTTTGCTGAGTGAACACGTTTCGCAGCGCCGTGTAACGGGCGAGCCCGCGCTCGAACAGCTCCTTCTCCTCGCGAACGCGCTCCATCATGTGCATCGACGACGTCCTGGTTCTTGCCGCGCAACGCGGTGAGCTCGTTCAACTGCTCGTCGATGCCCGCCAGTCGCGCGTCGAGGATCGAGTGCGTGCCTGCCGCGACCGACCGCACGTCGGACTGCGTCGCGGCGCCGATGATGTCGCGCTTGGCGGGAATGAGCTTGCCGGACAGCGCGTTCTCGAGCGCCGGCAGCCGGCTTCGTGCCAGCAACGCGTCGTCGCCGTTCACCTTCGCCAGCAGCGCTTTCTGCGCCGACACGGCGAACACCTGCGCCGTGCGGATGCCGAGGAGCGAGGCGCTCGCTTTCACCTGCCGTTCGATTTCGGCGTTGATTTCGGATAGCGGCTTCAGGTCATCCCACAGGCCGTCGATCTTGTTGAGGACGACGATGCGGCCGGCCTTCGACGCCGGGTCGTCGCCCGCGAGATGCTGCGTCCACACGTCGAGAGTCGGTCTTCGATACGCCGGCGTCGGCGGAGAGGATGAACAGCACCGCATGCGCGTTGGGCAGCAGATTCAGCGTGAGCTCGGGCTCGGTCCCGATCGGCGTTCAGATCCGGGCGTGTCGAGGATCACGAGACCCTGCTGCAGCAGCGGATGCGGAAAATTGATGACCGCGTGGCGCCAGCACGGCATCTCGACCGCTGCCGTCGCCGCCGGACGAGCGCGGATCCGTTCCGTCGCCGCCATACAGCCCGTATTTGCGCGCCAGTCGCGGCGGACACGCGCTTCACCTCCGACACGCGCGCGAGCGCCTCGACATCCGCGATGCCGACGCGAGATCGAGGGGAAACGTCGTCCACTCGTCGGCGTAGTTTTTGAACTCGGCCACCGTCGCATCGCGGGCGCGCGTTTCGATCGGCAGCAATCGGATCGATGGCGGCGAGAGTGGGGTCGTGCAGCAATCTCGGTCGGACACATCGTCGTGCGTCCGGCCGACGACGGGAGGAGCCGCTGCCCGAAGTCGGCGAAGAAAATCGCGTTGATCAGCTCCGACTTGCCGCGTGAAAACTCGGCGACGAACGCGACGATGAGCTTGTCCTGATGGAGCCGGTCCTGCAGCTGCTGGACCTTGAGGTCGATCTGCGCGTCGGCGAGATCCTGCTGACGCAGCCATTCGTGGAGGTCGGAAATCGCGCCCGACAAGCGCCGGCGCCATTCGCCATACGCTTCGAAGCGGGCCACCAGATCGCGCGAAGCGAATCATACCGCTCGCTTTATCATGGATAATGCCATCGCCATGGGATGGCCTGGGACTGTACTCTCATCCAATCGCCAAGCACAACCTGTGCCGATGGCATAGCGGGCCGACGTGCGGCAGCGCGCCGCCCCGCGGGCCGGTTATAGCTGGCAACGGGGGCAGAAGAACAGTCGCCCGCTGGCCGTGACGGGTCGACTTCACGGTCGCGCCGCACACCCGGCATGACGCGCCGCTCCGGCCGTACACGTAGTAGTCGAGCTGAAAATAACCGGGATCGCCGCGGAGTCGACGTAATCGCGAAGCGTGCTACCGCCCTTGGCGATCGCATCGGTCAGCGTATTGCGCACTTCGTCGACGAGGCGCCGCGCGCGCACCTTCGAAAGCCGGTGCGCGGATACTGCCCGGGCGGATGCCGGCACGGAACAGCGATTCGTTCGCATAGATATTCCCGACGCCGACGACGAGGTGATTGTCCATCAGCGCCAGCTTGATCGCCGTCCGCCGGCGTCGCGTCGCGTCCCATAAATACTGCGCGTCGAAGGCAGGGTCGAACGGCTCGGGACCGAGGTCGCGGAGCAGCGGATGGCGCTCGGCGGGGCCCGACACCCACAACATCGCGCCGAAGCGCCGGGGATCGTGGTAGCGAAGCGTCGTCCGTCGTCGAGAACGATGTCGACGTGGTCGTGCGGGCGTCGCGCGGGGCGTGCTGGAACGCCCGCAGGCTGCCGGTCATGCCGAAGTGGATCAACAGCGTTTCGGCGCCCAGCCGGAAGAGCAAGTACTTGCTTCGGCGGTCGACGCTGTCGATCCGGCGCCCGCGCAGACGAGATCAAGATCCGGACGGAACCGGCCAGCGGAGTCGCCGGTCGTATACATGCAACGCCGCGACATGTCGGCCGGCGACAAGCGGGCGCAATGCCACGCCGTGTCGTTTCGACTTCGGGGAAGTTCGGGCATGATGTGAAGCTTGAGGCGGATGCAGGGGCGCGCGATGCGCCGTGCGTCCGTGGCGGACCTCGGACTATAGCCCAATCCGATGCCGCAAATCGCAACCGATTCTAATGGACGGATTGCGAGCAACGACGCCGATGCGTTTTGCTCGCGCCGCCAAAAATTGCCGCCGACCATGACCCGCACCCGCCACCTGTTGCCATTGCTCGCTCTTCTCCCGTCGCGTGGTCCACCACCGCGCTCGCACAAGCGCCGCTCTTTCCCGACGTCGAACCGCCGGCGACGCGCAAGCCGTCCGGCATCGTCGACCGACGGTCTTTCGCCCGATCTCTTCTACAAGCTGCTCCTAGGAGACGTGGCGTTGCAACGCGGCGAGTCCGCGCAGGCGGCGCGCGCGTATCTCGATGCGGCGCGCGAGTCGCAGGACCCGCGCATTGCGCGGCGCGCGACCGAGATCGCGTTGGCGAGCCGGCAGCGCCCGCTGGCGCAGGAGGCCGCCAAGTTGTGGGCGGCGCTCGATCCGGCCGCGGATCGCCCGAAGCAGGTGATAGCTGCGCTTGCGACCGGCGGCAACGACCGCGACGCGCTCGAAAACGCCGGTGACGACGAGCTCAAATCTCGGTTGACGCGGCTTTTGTCGGATGCGGCGGTCTCGGGGGACGGTGTCGGAGAAGCGTTCCTCCAAATCAACCGGCTGTTCGGTCCGGCAATCGGACAAGAAGGCCGTATTCCGGCTGATCCGCGACCTCGCGTCGCCGTATCCGTCGAGCGCCGAGGCGCATTTCGCCGTCGCCCTTGCCGGCTTCAACACCGGATTGGACGACAAGGCGATTGAATCGACGTCGCTCATCGCCGCCGACAAGGCCATCGAATTGCGGCCCGATTGGGATCGCGCCGCGCTTCTCAAGGCCGAGGTTTTGGGCAAGCACTCGCCCGATGCGGCAATCCGCTACCTGCAGGAGTTCGTCGCGACGCAACCTACGTCGAAGCCGGCGGCCGGTGCGCTCGCGCAGTTCTACATCGAGCAAAAGCGCTACGGCGACGCGCGCGCGCCGTGCTGAAGGCGCTATGGGATCAGGACAAGACCTCGCGCGACCTCGAATTCGGCGTGGCGACAATCTCGCTGCAGATGAAGGATTACACCGAGGCCGGAGCGGCTGTTTCAGGATCTGAAAAAGGCGGGATACGGCGAGCCGGGCGCAATCGATCTCTATCTCGCGCAGATCGCCGAAGAGACCAAGCATTACGATGCCGCGATCGCCCACTACCGCGCGATCGACGAAGGTGACCGTGCATGGCTCGCCAAGCTTCGCATCGGCGCACTGCTCGGCAAGCAGGGGAAGATCGACGAGGCGAAGCGCTGGTTCGCCGACCTGCCGGGCCGTCACGATCGACCAGCGTGTGCAAACGCGCGTCAGGGCGAAGCGCAAATGTTGCGCGAGGCGGGCGATATCCCGGCCGCTTCGCGGTTCTCAAGCGCGCGATCGACGAGTTTCCGGAGTCCGCGGACTTGAACTACGACATCGCGCTCATCGCCGAGCGAATGAACCGCGTCGACGAGGCCGAAGCGTACTTGAGAGAAGCTGGTCGAGTTGAAGCCCGACGACGCGCAGTCGCTGAACGCGCTCGGCTACACGTTGGTCGACCGCACGGCGCGCATCAGCGAGGGCTACGCGCTGATCGAAAGGCACACAAGCTCTCGCCGGGCGACCCGTTCATCATGGACAGCATGGGCTGGGCGCTGTTCCGGCTGGGCCGTCTCGACGACGAGCCGAGGATTACCTGAAGCGCGCGCATGCCGAGCGCCCCGACGCCGAGATCGCCGCGCATCTCGGCGAGAGTGCTGTGGGCGAAGGGCGATCGCGACGGCGCGCGCTCTCTCTGGAAGGTCCAGCTCGAGTCCAATCCCGATAACGCGGTGCTCAAGGAAACCGTCGAGCGGCTTGCGCATTGAGCGCTCGCTCGTCTATTTTCGGCGGGCGATCGGAACCGCGCGCGCGGCTCTTGGGCTCGTCGCCATCGCGTTGATCGCGGGTTGCGCCGACCTCCACGAGTTCCCGAATCGTCGCCGGCGGATCGCGCGGCGCTCGCCGCACCGTTTTCCGTCGAGGGGCGGCTGTCCGCGCGGCGCGGCGGCGACGGAATAGCCGGTCAATTCACATGGGAGCATGACGGCGACGACGATCGGATCGAGCTCTCGACCCCTCTCGGTCAGACGCTTGCTCGTCTGTCCGGCGACGCCACTGTGGTAAAGATCGAAACGTCCGACGGCCGGATCGAGAACGCGCGGGACTGGGACACGCTCACCGCACGCGTGTTCGGTCTGCCGTTGCCGGTCGGTGGATTGTCGGCGTGGCTTCGCGGTCTGCCGCGCGAAGGTTCGCCGCACACGCTTACGCGCGACGACGAAAAGCGGCCCGCGTTCCTGCGCCAGGATGGGTGGGACATCGCGTACGTCTACCCCGACGCCGCCGGCGCACGCGCGTCGCCTCACGTTGCGGCTATTCCGCCGTGGAGCCGATCGACGTCCGCATTATCGTCGATCGCTGGCTGTGACCGGCCCGCGGGACACGCTGGTGGTGTCGGCGCCGGCGAAGGTGAATTTGTTTCTGCACGTCACCGGGCGGCGCGACGATGGCTATCACACGCTCGAATCGCTCCTCGCTCTGATCGATTGGTGCGACACGATCACGCTCTCGCGCCGCGCCGACGGTGACATCGCGCGCGGCAACCCGATGCCCGGCGTGCCGGAGAGCGAGGATTTGGCACTCGCCGCCGCGCGCGCGCTCAAGGCCGCGACCGGCGCGGTCGACAGCGTCACGATCGGCATCGACAAGAACATTCCGCAAGGCGCGGGCCTGGGCGGCGGGAGCTCGGATGCCGCCTCCGTGCTGCTCGCGCTCAATCGCTTTTGGGCACTGGGTATGCCGCGTTCCGAGCTTGCGGCGATCGGCGCGACACTCGGCGCCGACGTGCCGTTTTTATCGGAGGCGAACCGGCGCTGGCGCGCGGCATCGGCGAGCTGCTCACGCCGGTGCTCGTTGCCGACGTCGTGGATCGCGCTCGTTGTGCCGCCAGTCGAGGTCGCGACCGAAAGCGGTCTTCGCGGCGCTGCAATTGACACCATTCGCCGCGTCGGCGAAAATAGACGTCTTTTCCGAGGGTTACGGACGAAACGATCTCCAGTCGGTTGTCGCGTGCGCGATTTCCCGCCGTGGCCGGCGCGATCGATGCGTTGAAGCGCGTGTCGCCGGCGGCGCGGATGACGGGATCGGGTGCCTGCGCCTTCGCGGCGTTCGCGGCCGAGGACGATGCAAAAAGCGTTGACGCGGCGTTGCCGCCCGGGTGCGCGGGACGCGTGGTTCGCACGCTGGCGCGCCATCCGCTCTTCGCGCGTTCGCGTATCCTCGGGACCGGGTCCTAATGGACACTGAGCGGACCTCGCGGCAGATCACGAAAATCGCGCAGTTTTCCGCTGGGGAGTCGCCAAGCTGGTAAGGCACCGGATTTTGATTCCGGCATTCGTAGGTTCGATCCCTACCTCCCCAGCCATTCTCCCGCACTCAGGTCTAGGAGCCTAGATTCATGGCATTCGAGCGGATGCGGATTTTCACCGGCAATGCGAATCCCAAGCTCGCGGAGGCCGTCTGCCGCCATCTCAATCATCAGCTTCGGGCGCTGCGTGGTCGGCCGGTTCTCCGACGGCGAGGTGATGGTCGAGCTGCTCGAGAACGTGCGCGGCCGCGACGTGTTCGTCCTGCAGTCGACATGCGCGCCGACCAACGACAACCTGATGGAAGTGCATGGTGATGGTCGATGCGCTGAAGCGCGCGTCCGCGGCGCGCATCACCGCCGCGATCCCGTACTTCGGCTACGCGCGCCAGGACCGGCGCCCGCGCTCCGGCGCGGCGTGCGCGATCACGGCGAAGGTCGTCGCCGACATGCTGTCGACGGTCGGCGTGCACCGGGTGATGGTGATGGACCTGCACGCCGACCAGATCCAGGGCTTCTTCAACATCCCGGTCGACAACATCTACGCGACGCCGATCCTGCTCGGCGACCTGTGGAAGCGCGACTACGACGAACCTGCTCGTCGTGTCGCCCGATGTCGGCGGCGTCGTGCGCGCGCGTGCGATCGCCAAGCGCCTCGACTCCGACCTCGCGATCATCGACAAGCGGCGGCCGAAGGCGAACGTCGCCGAAGTCATGAACATCATCGGCGACGTCGAAGGCCGCACCTGCGTGATCATGGACGACATGGTCGACACCGCGAACACGCTGTGCAAGGCGGCGACGGCGCTGAAGGAGCAGCGGCGCGATCAAGGTCGTCGCCTACTGCACGCATCCGGTGCTGTCGGGCGGCGCCGTTCGCGCGGATCGCCGAGTCCGACATCGACGAGCTCGTCGTCACCGACACGCATTCCGCTCGTCGGCGGACGCGAAGGCGCTGCACGCGCGATGCGCCAGCTCTCCTGCGCGCAGCTGCTGGCCGAAACGATGACGCGCATCTCCAACGAGGAATCGGTGTCGTCGCTGTTCACCGATTGAAAACAGGTTGACTCAATTCATGGATGCCACGACCTCCGACCTCAAGGGCAAGTCCGTTCTGATCACCGGCGCGTCGACCGGAATCGGCGCCGCAGCAGCGCGCGCGTTCGCGAAGGCGGGATGCCGCGTCGCGATCCACTACAACGCGAGCGTGAACCGCGCGGAGGAAGTCGCGGCCGACGTGCGCTGCCGGCGGCGAGGCGTTCCTCGTCGGCGGCGATTTCGCCGTCGTCACGGCGCGCGGAAGTCGTCGCTGCGGCTGCCGGACATTTCGGCGGTCTCGACATCCTGATCAACAACGCGGGCGGGCTGGTGCAGCGTGTTCAGGTCGCCGACATCGACGACGCCTTTTTCGATGCGGTGATGGATCTCAACGTGCGTTCGCTGGTAGCCGCGTGCTCGGCCGGCGTGCCGTTCATGCGCAAGGCCGGACACGGCAACATCATCAACGTGACGTCGATCGCCGCGCGGCATGGCGGCGGCAGACGGCGCCGTCCTCTACGCGTCCGCGAAGGGCTTCGTGTCGACGCGTTCACACGCGGGCTCGCGAAGGAGCTCGTCGAGGACAACATCCGCGTCAACGCGGTGTCGCCGGGCGTGCATCACGACTGCCGTTTCACGAGCGCTACTCGACGCCTGCGATGCTCGAATCGTTCAAAGCGACGATCCCGATGGGCGCGACTCGGCACTGCGGAGGAATGCGTCGGCGCGTTCCTGTTCTTGGCCTCCGATGTCTCCGTCGGGTTACGTCACCGGCCAGATCCTGGAAGTCAACGGCGGTCAGTACATGCCGTGACCCGGATTGCGGCTCGCACGCCTTTCCGGCTATAATTCAAAGCTTTCGCTTGCGAGCTCCGCCAGAAATAGGAGCGCCGAAATGCGGGTTGTCGCCAACTCACTCGATGAACTGAGGCGGACGACCGTGCAGGCCAACGTCGATCACGACGTCGGAGACGACCGGAAGGCCGCAGACAACCGGAGCGCTTGACATGGCAACGATCGAATTCACCGCATTTGCGCGCAACACCGAAGGTCGCGGCGCGAGCCGCCGCATGCGTCGCGCCGGGCAAGGCGCCCGGCATCGTCTACGGCGGCACTGCGAAGCCCACGCCGATCGAGCTCGACCACAACGCGCTTCTTCCATGCGCTGCGCAACGAAGCGTTCCATGCGTCGATCCTGACGATGAAGCTCGACGGCGGCGGCCACCAAGGTTCTGCTGCGCGACGTGCAGATGCACCCGTTCCGCAACGAGATCGCTGCACGTCGACTTCCAGCGCGTCGACGAGAACCGCAAGATCCACATGAAGGTGCCGCTGCACTTCGTGAACGGCGAGATGTCGCCGGCGGTGAAGGTTAGCAGCGCCATCGTCAGCCACGTGATGACCGACCTCGACGTCATCGTGCCTGCCGAAGGATCTTGCCGGAGTTCATCGAGGTGGACCTGACCGGAGCTCGACGTCGGCCACTCGATCCACGTGTCGGCGCTGAAGATGCCGCCGGGCGTGACCGTCGTGTCCCGCGGCAAGCGTCGATCCGGTCGTCGCGACGGCGGTCGTGCCGAAGTGCGCATCGTCGAGGCAGAGTCGTCGAAGCGGCAGGCCGCTGCCGAAGGCGCGCCAGCTGCGGCGGCAGCTGCGGCGGCGCGCCGTAGGCGGCGCCGGCGGAGCCGAGCGCGGCCGAAAGAAGAAGGACGCGACAAGAAGGAAGCCAAGAAGGACGACAAAGAAGAAGTAGTCGCCACGCTGGCGACTCGCACACTGAGAGAGGCCCGCGGCGCTGATGCGGGCCTTTTTCGTTCTGACGAGTGCATTAACCATGGCCACACCCGATCCGACTTGGTCGCCGGGCTCGGCAACCCCGGCCGCGAATATGCGACCACGCGGCATAACGCCGGCTTCTGGTTCGCCGACGCGCTCGCGCTCGAAGCCTGGCGCGTCGATGCTGGCGCGGAATCGCGGTTCGCGCGGCGACGTCGGCAAGGCGGGCGATCTGCGCCTCGTGAAGCCGACGACGTACATGAATCGTGTCGGGACGCTCGGTCGGCGCGCTCGCGCGCTTCTTCGCCGTCGCGCCCGACGAGATCCTGGTCGTCCACGACGAGCTCGATCTCGAAGCCCGGCGAGGCGAAGATGAAACTCGGGCGGCGGCGTCGCGGGCCACAACGGACTGCAGCGACATCCAGGCCAGCTGGGCTCGCCTGACTTCTGGCGCCTGCGCATCGGCATCGGCCACCCGCGCGATTCGGAGCTGCACGCAGCAGGAGGTCGTCGACTACGTGCTGAAGCCGCCGCGGCGGAAGAGCGCGACGCGATCGGTGGCGCGCTCGACGCGCGCGCTCGCCGCGTGGCACGGCGATCGCGCGCCGGCGACATGGAGCGCGCGATGATGGCGCTGCCACACGAAAGACCGCGAGCCGGCCGATGGGAATCGTCATGAGCTGAAGTGCGGCATCGTCGGGCCTGCCCAACGTCGGCAAGTCGACGCTGTTCAACGCGCTCGACCAAGGCGGGCGATCGCGCGCGGAAAACTATCCGTTCTGCACGATCGAGCCCAACGTCGGCATCGTCGAGGTGCCCGATCCGCGGCTCGACGCAGCTGGCCGCGATCGCGAAGCCGCAGAAGGTGATGCCGGCCGTCGTCGAGTTCGTCGACATCGCCGGGCTCGTCGCCGGCGCGTCGAAGGGCGAGGGCCTGGGCAACCAGTTCCTCGCCAACATCCGCGAGACCGACGCGATCGCGCACGTCGTGCGCTGCTTCGACGACGACAACGTCGTCCACGTCACCGGCAAGGTCGAACCCGATCTCCGACATCGAGACGATCAACACCGAGCTGGCGCTCGCCGATCTCGCGTCGGTCGAGAAGCAGCTCGCGCAAAGTACGCGAAGGCGGCGCGCGCCGGCGGCGACAAGGAGGCGCAGCGCATCGTAGCGTGCTGCTCGAAGGTGCAGCCGGTGCTCGAATCGAGGCGCGGCCGGCGCGCACGGCCGATCTCTACGAGGAAGAGCGCGAGCTGCTGCAGCCGTTCTTCCTGCTGACGATGAAGCCGACGATGTACGTCGCCAACGTGGCCGAGCACGGCTTCCACGACAACCCGCTGCTCGACGCGGTCGCTGCGCACGCGAAGACGGAAGGCGCGCCCGTGGTCGCCGTGAGCGCGGCGCTGGAGGCGCAGATCGCCGACCTCGACGGCGACGACAAGCTGGTGTTCCTCGCCGATCATGGGCATGACCGAGCCCGGCCTCGATCGCGTCATCCACGCCGGCTATCGAGCTGCTGGGACTGCAGACGTATTTCACCGCGGGCCCGAAGGAAGTGCGCGCGTGGACGATCCACGTCGGCGACACGGCGCCGCAGGCGGCCGGCGTCATCCACACCGATTTCGAGAAAGGCTTCATCCGCGCCGAGATCGATCGCCTACGCCGACTACATCGCGTGCAAGGGCGAGCAGCGGCGCGAAGGAGGCGGGCAAGATGCGGCTGGAAGGCAAGGAATACGTCGTCAAGGACGGCGACGTCATGCACTTCCAGGTTCAATGTCTAACGAGATTCGGCGCGCATCGCTCGCCGCTTTTCTGCACGCTGCGCGCCGCATGCGCGGCGTTCGGACCGCGACTCGCAGCACCTACGGTCACCGTGATGGAGGTCCGCGTCCTGCAGCTCGATGGCGCGCAGGCCGTGTTCGGCGCGCGCCGTCGAATTGATGAATCGAATCCCATCGACCGTCGAGATCCAAGCGACTCGATGCCGCTGCTGGGATCGATCTCGAAGCCATCGACCGGTCGCGACGGCGGCGCTCGTCTCCCCGGTACGCATGCCCGCCGCGGCAACGCCGCCGCGGAGCCTGTCCCGCACGTACCGCGTGTCGATCGCTCCTGATGCGGGCGGACCGCCCTCGCGATCCGGCGTGGCACCGGCTCACACCGGGGCGTGTGCGGCTCTTCGCTACGCGAGTCGACGGCGTCGCGGTCTTGCAGGCGGCACGGCCTGTTCCATTCTCAGCGCGGCGGGGAGCTCGGGCTCGCCGGACGCACGGAGGCGAAGTGACCGGCATCTTCGTTCACGAAGATGCAAGGCGTCGGCAACGATTTTGTCGTCATCGACGGCGTCGCGCCAGCAGCTTCGCGCTCGACGCGGCGCACGATCCGCGCGCTCGCCGACCGTCGCTTCGGCGTCGGCTGCGACCAGGTGCTCGTCGTCGAGCGACCGACGCCACGGACGCCGACTTCCGCTACCGCATCTTCAACGCCGACGGCGGCGAGGTCGAGCAGTGCGGCAACGGCGCGCGCTGCTTCGTCGTGTTCGTGCGCGAGCGCGGACTCACCGCCAAGCGCGAGATCCGCGTCGAGACCGCCGGCGGGCGTCATCGTCCCGCGGCTCGACGCCGGACGGGGCAAGTCATCGTCGACATGGGCGTGCCGCGCTTTCGCGCCGCGACGAGATCCCGTTCGAGCGGCGGGACGGCGCTGACTCGAGGAGCCGCTCGACGTCGGCGGCAGGACGGTCGTCGATCTCCGCGCTGTCGATGGGCAACCCGCATGCGGTGCAGGTCGTCGACGACGTCGACGCCGCGCCGGTCGCGACGCGAGGGCCCGCCGATCGAGAACCACCGGCGCTTTCCGCGACCGCGTGAACGCCGGCTACATGGCAGGTCGTCGATCGCGCTACCATTCGCCTGCGCGTATGGGAGCGCGGTGCCGGCGAGACGCTCGCGTGCGGAACCGGCGCGTGCGCCGCGGTGGTCGCGGGCATCCGGCCGCGGGCTGCCTCGATGCGACAGTGCAGCGTGATGACCCGGGGCGGCAGGCTGACGATCGGCTGGGAGGGCGATGGAACATCCGGTGCATGATGACAGGTGCTGGCGACAACAGTGTTCGAAGGTGAATGGGAGGCGCCTGCGCCATAAGCGCGGGCGTATTGAAACCTAAATATCGACAGGGCCAATACAGCGAATGGACACAAGCGGCCGTCGCCGAATATCTCAAGCAGAATCCGCAATTCTTCGAAGACTACGCGGACGTGATCGCGGAAATCTTCGTTCCGCATCCGCATGGCGGTCACGCGATTCCGATCGCCGAGCGGCAGATTCGTCACGCTGCGCGAGAAGATCCAGGAGCTCGAAGCCAAGTTCAGCGAGCTCGTGTCGCTTACGGGATCCGAGAACGAGCCAGACCGGCGAAAAATTGCACCGTTCCACGCTGGCGCTCTTCGCTGCGCCCGATCTCGAGACGACGCTCGCGGTGCTCTACCACAGCCTCAAGGAAGATTTCGGCGTGCCGCGGTCGCCGCGCGAGCTGTGGGGCAAGGTGCCGGAGCAGTCGTACCTGCCCGAGCTCGCTGCGACGTCGCTCAGAGATCCGCCGACTACGCCGACCGGATCTCGGCGGCCCTACTGCGGCCCGGTCGCCGGCGTTCGAGTCGCGCGAATGGTTCGATGATCGGCGACGGATCAATCGTCATACGCGTTACCTGCCGCTCGCGCACGGCGCAGACGTTCGGCGTGCTCGCGCTCGGCAGTCCCGATCCGCAACCGCTTCCATCCGGGGATGGGCACGCTGTATCCAGATCGCGGCTGGCCGAGCTCGCGAGCGTGTCCGCGACGCGCGCTTTCTGCCGCCGTTGTCGTAGCGCCCGACGTGCCGAAGCGGCCGGTGCCCCAGCCGTGAGCGCGATCAACGACGTCAACGCAGAGCTCTACCACGCGTTCGTTCAATCGCCTGGCGGCGCGCGCCTGCGCACACTGGCAAAGCCTACCGTACGCGACGTCGGGCAGCTTCTCGCGCTGCGGCGTCGACACCGGCGCCGAAGCTCACGCGCGGCGCAGATCTCGCGCATTCTCGCGCACGCTGCACGGCGGCGGCCTGTCGGGACGCAGCCTCGCCGCGGATGCTCTCGGCGCTGGCGGGCGTTCTTCGCTTCCTGATGGAGCGCGACCGCACGCTCGCGACGATCCCTGACGGCGGGACTCAAGGCGCCTAAATCGCCGCGAGCGCCTGCCGTCGGCGCTCACGCCGACGAAGCGGTCCGCCTTGTCACCATCGACGGCGACGATCCGCTGGCGGTGCGCGACCGCGCGCTTGTTCGAGCTCGCGTATTCGTCGGGGCTTGCGCCTATCCGAGCTCGCGCCAACTCGACGTCGATCGCGTCGACCTCGCACGGCGGCGAAGTGCGCGTGTCTGGGGCAAGGGCGCGAAGGAGCGGGTCGTGCCGGTCGGCGCGCGCGGCGCGCGGCGGCGATCGCGCGTGTGGCTCGCAAAGCGGCAGCCGATCGCGGCCGCGGAGGCATGCGTGCGCTCTTCGTCGGCGACGGCGGACGGCGTATGCTCGCCGCGGATCGATCGAACGGCGGCTTGCCACGTGGGCGTCAAGCGGCGTGGCATCACGCGGCACGTCCATCCGCATATGCTGCGGCACTCGTTCGCCTCGCACGTGCTGCAATCGTCGGGCGACCTGCGCGCCAGTGCAGGAAATGCTGGGCACGCCTCGATCGCGAGCACGCAGGTCTACACCCACCTCGATTTCCAGGCGCTCGCCAAGGTGTACGACGCGGCGCATCCAGCGCGCGGCGCAAGCGGACGAGTAGATCGGGCCGACACGCAGGTAGTCCGGCCACCTTTTGGTGGCGCGCAACGTCGGTTTCGGATCGCGTCCTTTTGCGCGTGCCGAGCAATCGGCTGGGCAGAGAATTTGCTTTAGCCGGTTCACGGCCGGGATTTCGCCGGTGAGCGCCTTCATTCCATATCAGGGAGGCATCCGGCATTTCCGGCCGACCCCCAATAGCGGCGGCGCATTCTAAGCACGTAGGCGGAAATCGCGGCGGAGTCGCCGGCGGACTGACGCAAAAAGGCGAACACAAGAACGCAATCGCGGCACCTATCTCGTAAAGGATGTCGACCTGCCGGCGGCACGATTCGCGCCGGCCTTGTGTTCCCCGATCCCACGCCCCCATGCCGACGCGCAGTCTCCAGACCCGGATCGTCGCGCTCTTCCTCGCGCTGATCGTCGTCGTCCAATTGGGCGGCTTCGTTCTCGTCAATTCCGTCGGCGTCAGCACCGCGCGCAAATCGATCGGCGAGGACCTGGTCGCCGGCTCGCGCGTGTTCGATCGCGTGCTGGAGCAGGAGCGGATCCGCCTGTTGCAGGCCGCGCGGCTCCTTTCGGCCGACCAGGCGTTTCGCCCAGGCCGTTGCCTCGCGCGACAAATCGTCGGTCAGCGCGGTGCTGGACCAGTATGGCCGCCAGGTCGACGCCGAGTTGCTGATGCTGATTCGGGGGACGATGTCGTGGCGGCCGACACGCTCGACGTGGGGGCCGGCGAATCATTCTTCTTTCCCCGATTGCTCGCGCAGCGCGCGCGCCGCCGGACAGGTATCGGCGATGGTCGTCGTGCGCGGCCAGCTCTACCAGCTCGTGATCGTACCGGTGACGGTGCCGTCGCCCTTTGATCTGGGTCGCCGTCGGCTATCCGGTCAACGACGAGTTCGCCCGCGAGATCGGCCGCCTGCTGCGCCTCGACGTGTCGTTCGTGAGCCGGCTCGCGCAGGGCGAGTGGAAGCTGCAGGCGAGCACGCTCGGCGACGAGGAAAAGCGCTGCTTGGGGACATCGGTGCCGAGCGATTCAGGATCCGCGATGACGACGGCAACGCCTCGTACAGCGATGCGGCGGTCACGCGTCATGGCCCTTCCGGCGCACACCGACGACACGGTGGAGGTGGTGCTGCAACAGCCGCTCACCACCGCGATGGAGCCTTTCCGCCGACTGTCAGCGCGAGCTTGCGTGGATTTCGCTTCTCGCCGCCGCCGTTGCGCATCCTGGCGAGCGCATTGATCGCGCGCGGCATCGCCCGTCCGGTGCGCTCGCTCGCCGCGTTCGCGCGGCGCATGGCAGCCGGCGACTACGGCACGGTTCCGCCGACGTCGCGCGACGACGAGATCGGCGATCTCGCGTCCGCGTTTCGCGCGATGCAGGAGGGCATCGCGTCGCGCGGAGCAGCGGATCTCTGAACCTCGCCTACCGCGACACGCTGACCGGGCTGCCCGAATCGCGCGCTGTTCACGCGATCGACTGCAGATCAGCGCTCGCGGTTGCCGCGCGCGAACATCGCACGCTGGCGGTGCTGCTGATGGACCTCGACCACTTCAAGTACGTCAACGATACGCTGGGCCATGCGATCGGCGACCTGCTGCTGCGCGAGGTCGCTGCTCGGCTGCGAAGCGGTCGTCAAGCGCGACAGCGACATACGGTCGCGCGGCTTGGGCGGCGACGAGTTCGCGATGCTGCTGCCGGACTACGCGGCGCCGACGAAGCGCATCGTCGTCGCCGACACGTTCCTGCGGCGCTCGAAGCGCCGATGACGCTCGACGGTCATCAGGTCGACGATGCGCGCGAGCATCGGCATCGCCGTCGTCGCCGACCACGGTACGCGAAGCGGTCGACGCTGATGCGCCGCGCCGACGTCGCGATGTACGCGGCGAAGCGCAGCAACGTCGGCGTGCTCGTCGTGGGACGAGCGACTACGACCAGCACAGCCGCGATCGCCTGTCGCTGATGGGCGATCTGCGCAAGGCGGTCGACGACGACGAGCTTGACGCTGATGTATCCAGCCGAAGGTGTTCGCTCGGCGACGCCACCGATCATCACGTCGAGGCGCTCGTGCGCTGGCAGCATCCGACGCGCGGTCTCGTGCCGCCGACGGAGTTCATTCCGTTCGCCGAGCAGACGGGTTACATCCGCGCGATCACGCAATGGGTGCTCGCGCGCGCGATCGCGCAGTGCGCGGCAGTGGCGCCGCGACGGTCTGCCGATGAACGTCTCGATCAACATCTCGGCGCGCGACCTGATGGACGCCGAGCTGCCCGAGCGCTTCGCGCGGCTGTTGCAAGCGCACGGCTGCGCCGCGCACTGGATCACGCTCGAGATCACCGAAAGCGCGATCCTCGACGATCCCGGCCACGCGATCGAGAATCTGGAGCGGCTGCATGCGCTCGGCTGCCGGCTCGCGATCGACGATTACGGCACCGGCTACTCGTCGCTCGCCTATCTGCGGCGCCTTGCCGGTGCGACGAGCTCAAGATCGACAAGTCGTTCGTCATGGGTATGGCGCGCGACGCGAGCGACGCGATGATCGTGCGCTCGACGATCGATCTCGCGCACAACATGGGCCTCGCCGTCGTCGCCGAAGGCGTCGACGACGAGGCGACGCTCGAGCGGCTGCGCGCGCTCGGCTGCGACATGGTCAAGGATTCCATGCTGAGCCGCCCGCTGTCGGCCGCCGACATCACCGAGCGCTGAGCCAGAACGATACGCGCGGCGTCGGCTGCGCACGGCGGATTGCAGGTTGGCGACGCGTTGTGAGCCGTTAGCGCGCGACCACGACCCCCCGCGCTCTGCTGTATTCGCGTGGCGGGGCCGCCGGCGTGCAGCCGGCCCAGTGTCGCGAAGCGCAGAGCGGCGCTTCCCGCGCAACCCCGCGCCAATTCCCCGGAGGAAGCAAGCCCTACGGGCGCGCCCTTCCCGGGAGGCTAGGCGCGCACTTCGGCAAACTGTCATGGCGTGCGATCCGGACGGACCGACGCAACATCATGACTTCCGACACCGCGGATCCGCGAAGCGCATCGATCGCGCATCTCGACATGGACGCGTTTTATGCGTCGGTCGAGCCTTGCCTTTCCGAGCTACGCGGGTCAGCGCGGTCGCGATCGGCGGCGGTCGCCGCCATCAGCCGCAGGAAACGATCGACCCCGCGACCGGAGCGTCGACGCGCACGTTCGCGACGCTCCCGATTACGTCAGCCGCGGGGTGGTCACGACGGCGACCTACGAGGCGCCGCGCGCTCGGCTTGCATTCGGCGATGGGTTTGATGAAGGCCAGCGACGCTCCGCACCGGACGCGGTGCTGTTGCCGCTCGACTCTTCGACGCGCTATCGCCGATATTCGCGGCTGTTCAAGGCCGCCGTGCGCCACGATCGCGTCCCGAAATCGAGGATCGCGGCATCGACGAGATCTACATCGACCTGACCGACGTGCGCCGCCCGGCACGACGCGCCGCGGTCGACGGCCGCGACTCGCGAGCGATCGCTGGCGACGCGCGCGGCGTCGCCAAGGCGATCAAGCGACGCGGTGCGCGGCGCGACCGGACTGTCGTGCTCGATCGCGGATCGCGCCGAACAAGCTGCTGGCGAAGATCGCCTCGGAGCTCGACAAGCCCGACGGCCTGCACGCTGCTCCGCCGATGACCGACGTCGCCGACGCGCGATCTGGCCGTTGCCGCGCGCGCAGGATCAACGGCATCGGTCCCAAGTCCGCGCGCGAAGCTCGAAGCGCTCGGCATCCGTACGATCGGCGAGCTCGCGCAGCTGCGGACCCCGGCGTGGCTCGATCGAGCATTTCGGCGCGCATTACGGCGCCTGGATGCACGAGGCTGCGCACGGTCGCGACGAGCGTCCGGTCGTCACCGACAGCGAGCCGCAAGTCGATCAGCCGCGAAACGACGTTCGAGCGCGACCTGCATCCGCACGCGCGATCGCGACGCAGCTGTCCGCGCATCTTCACCGAGCTGTGCGTGGGCGTCGAGCGACGACCTCGCAGCGCAAGGGCTACGTCGGCAGGACGATCGGCCTCAAGCTCCGCTACGACAATTTCAAGACGGTGACGCGCGACCGGACGATCGACATGCCCGACGCGCAGGACGCAGAAGACCGCAACCCGCCGTGCGGCGGGGGAATGCCTGGAACGCGCGTCCCGCTGGAGCTGTCGGATCCGGCTCCTCGGGCGCGTCGGATCGCTGATCGCGGAGGATGCTGTCGCGGAGCTTTGACGGTCCCGCGCGCCGCGGAGTTCGACGCCGTCGCTGTTCGAGGCGGCGGGGAAGATGAGCGCCGTCCCGCTGGAGCGCCCCCGCCACTTCTCATCGTCGCTGCCGGCGGCGCTGTCGCCGACGAGGTTGGATGCACGTCGACGACGTTTCGCATCTTCGGCGCCCAACGACAAGATCTGCGTGCAGGCGTTCGACGATCCCCGCGTGCCGGGCGTGTCGTGCCACATCAGCCAGGCCAAGACCGGCGGCGTGAAGGGTCGCTGCGGCGTCGCCGAGGACCCGTCGCGTTTCGCGATCGCCTGCGCCAGACCGGCCCAATCAACCCTTCCCGGACAAAGCTTCCGCGAGGAGAAGCGTGTTCAGCGACAAGCCACGTCGCTCATCTTCAAGAACACGAAGGTGATCCGTATGCTACGACGCCAAGCGCAACACGCTCGTCTACGTGGCAATCAGCCGCAAGGTGATCGAAGCGTATCGCCGATGAACGCATCACCTCGACGGTCCCGGTCGCCACCGCCGGTGGAGGCGCGGCGACCTGACGCTCTCGCCCCTTACCGCTCACAGCGATTCGATCGTCTTCAACATCTGCGAGCGCAGGTCCGCATCCGGAAGGCGGCCGTAGAAGCGCTGATGTTTTCCGCCATGTGGGCCGCTCCGAGGTCGCCCGGGAATGGCGCAGGTCAACCGGCGCGGGATACGACGAACTTGAGGGGGTACTGCGCCCAGTTCTCGCAGTCGAACTCGCGAGCGAAAGGCGGGAGCGGTTTGCCGCTCACGACGCGAAAGAGATTCCCCGCGTCGAACGGGCGGTTGATCACGACTGGCATGGCGCCGCTCGACGGCGAGGGCGGCGACCGCCGCTCGGCGCGGCGATCGGCGAAGTGTACGTGAACTGCACGAAATCGAACCGCTCGCGCAACAACGCGCTCCATTTCGTCGTGATTTCGCGCCCTCCGACGACGTGACGCCGATGTATCGTACGCGGCCCGCCGCCTGGAGCTCCCTGAGCGTCTCGAGGTGGGCTTCCCATTGCAGCAGATTGTGAATCTGAACGAGATCAAGATCGCGAAACGCCCCACAGACGGCACGATCGCTCGAACTGCCACCGTCCGAGCAGCCTTGATCGGGGTCCAGATCACTTGGTCGCCGAAAACATGCGGTTGCGCGCGGAGGTCTCCGTGAGAAGGTCACCGATGACGGCCTCCGCGTAACCGTACGGCGCCTATCGGCGACGAGTCGAGCCATGGCGCGCCGCGCCGCGGTCGAAGAACGTCTGCAACACCTGGAAAGAGCGGCGCCTCGGCGGGGTGATTGGGGTGGAACGTCGAACGTGATCCAGGAGCCGGACGCCGATCGCTCTAGGTTTACGCTCTGCCGGTCGCGGGTGAATCGGGCGGTGATCGGCGCGCTTGTCGCTGCGAGAGCGCCGTCACCGGGCCGGGGCGCGCGTCGCGGCCCGCCGCCGCAAGCGCGCGGAGAGCGCGTCGACGATGACAGTTCACCCGTGATGCGCACTCAGAAGCTGCACAATTCCCCGGAAGATTAGGGCGCGCCGGCGACCCCGGGTCGATGCCGGACCGCTTGAGCAGCGTCGTCGCTTGCCCGGCGATGATGCGCCGCGTGCTGGAAACAGATGCGTCGCCGCGATCCATCGCGGGAAGCTGCGCGGCGGCTTGCCGTCCGACGCGCGCCGCGATACTCGAGCGTCGAGCGCAAAGCCATCGGTCGGTGAGCTGCCCGCCCACGCGAGGATCGCGGTGTCCGGCGCCTCGCGCTCCTGCGCGAGCGCCGCGAAATCGTCGAACATGTCGGCGCCGTAAGCGCGGCATGCCGCAAGGATACGCCGGTGAAGCGGCCGAGCCACACGCGGTCGCCCCACAGGATGTGGTTCGAGCGTGCGGTGGATCGATCCGAAGAATGCGCCGCGATCGCGCTTGCGCTCGGCGTCGGACAGAGCTCTGCGGCGACAGCGTAGAGCCGCTCGTTCATCCAGCGGTTGTAGCGCGCCAGCAGCTGGCAATACTCGACCGAGATCACAACGCCGGCGCGGGACGGCCGCCGGCATGGCGCGTCCTCGAGCGTCCTCGATCTCGATCGACGCAGCGAGCTGGGCGAGCCGCGCGACGACGCCATACGCGTAGAAGCGGTTGGGCGGGCAGCCGGCCGGAGCCGCTCGAGATCGGGAATGCACGGCGATTCGAACGCCAGCGGGACGGAACTGCGCGCCCGGCGCGTTCAGGTTCTCGTCCTTGCCGCGCGCCGCGTGCATCCGGTAGAAGCCGCCGACGACGAAGCGGTCGACCATGTAGACGACCGGCTCGGCGATCGGCGTCGTCGATCGACTCGAACGTCGGCACGCCTTCCTGGATGATCACCGACGTCGACCTGCGAACCTTCCTTCACCACGGCCATCTTGTTGCGCTGCTTGCGGTTCAAGCCGCGCACATCGTTGGCGTCTGCGCACCGTCATGATGCCCATGCCGTAGGTGCCGGCGTCGGCCTTGACGATGACGAACGGCTTTTCGTCGATTCCGTACTCGCGCGTACTTGCGCGCTGATGCGCTCGAGCAGCGCGGCCGACGTTGGACGCGAGGCACTCCTCGCCGCCGCGCTCCTGGAAGTTGATTTCGCCGCAGACGCCGAAATACGGATCGATGCAGCCACGGATCGATGTCGAGCAGCGCCGCGAACTCTCGCGCCACGTCGCGAGTAGGCCGGCGAAATGCTGCGACTTGCGTGCGGTTGTGCCAGCCGGCGGACAACGGCGGCGCGACGGGCTGCTCGATATCGTCGCAGGATCTCCGGCGCGCCGGCGGAAAGGTCGTTGTTGAGCAGCACCATGCACGGGTCGAAATCGGCCGACGCCCACGCGGCGGCCGCGGCGCACGATCGGCTCGAGCGTCAGCGTGTCGCCGGACGGCAAGCTCGACGCGCGTCGGCGCGCGTGATTTCGGGCAGCAGCGTGCCGATGCGCACGCGCATGCCCGCCTGCCGCAGGATGCCTTCGAGCGTCGCGACGTTCTGCAGATAGTGCGTGTTGCGCGTGTGGTTCTCCGGGATCAGCAGGACGCCGCGCGCGTCGGCACACGCGCGCTCGACCGCCGCCTGGATCGCCTGCACGCACAAGCGGCAGCGAATCGCGGATTCAGGTTGTTGAAGCCGCCCGGAAACAGAGATTGGTGTCGACCGGCGCGAGCTTGAAGCCGGCGTTGCGCAAGTCGACCGACGCGTAGAACGGCACCGCGTGCTCCTGCCATTGCGTGGCGGAGCCAACGCTCGATCTCCGGCATCCGGTCGAGGATGCGACGCTCGAGAGTCCAGCAGCGAGTCCGGCGAGCGCGGTCTTGAGACGGGGGACCATGGCGGCGGATTGTAGCCGACGGGCGCAGACGCGCGCAGGTGACCGCCCGTTGGCTGTCACGTTCGCGTATGCGCTGCCCAGAAAAAACGGGCGCCGTTGCGGGCGCCCGAATAGCCACTGAGGAGAAACGGCGAGGAAAACGATCCCCGAACAACCGTGTGGGCGGAGGGTGAGAGACGTCCGCACGTTTTACATCGTCGCTGACACTCTCGATGTCCGCGCGGATAGCCGCGCCGAGGAGATCGCTCGCCTGCGTCTCGCTGCAAGTACTTCCGATGTTCGGGCGCGGCTACGCCCGAGCGGAATCAGCTTCGCCTGGTTTTGCCAGGCCCTTTACATCCGGTACGCCGATTCGCCGTGCGAACGTGATGTCGAGCCCTTCGCGCTCTTCCTCTTCCGGCACGCGCAGGCCGACGATCATGTCGGCGATCTTGTACGAGATGTACGCGACGACACGCCGGTCCAGACGATCGTGATGCCGACGGCCTTCGCCTGGATCAGCAGCTGCGCCATGTAGCCCGGGTACTCGGTCTTGCCGGTGACCCAGTCCGACACGACGCTCGGTCCGCCGAGATCCGGCGACACGAAGATGCCGGTCAGCAACGCACCCAGGATCCCGCCGACCGCGTGGACGCCGAACACGTCGAGCGTGTCGTCGACGCTTGAGCATCTGCTTCAGGCCGTTGACGCCCCACAGGCAGACGAGCGCCGGCGGCGAGTGCCGATCACGAACGCGCCGGGGATGCCGACGTTGCCGGCAGCCGGCGTGATCGCGACGAGTCCCGCGACGGCACCCGACGCGGCACCGAGCATCGACGGCTTGCCCTTGATCACCCATTCGCCGAACGTCCACGACAGCACGGCGCACGCGGTCGCGAGGTACGTGTTGATGAACGCGAGCGCGGCCGAGTTGTTCGCTTCGAGCGCCGAACCGGCGTTGAACCCGAACCAGCCCATCCACAGCAGCGATGCGCCGATCATCGTCATCGGCAGGTTGTGCGGGCGCCATCGACTTCCTTGCCGAAGCCGATGCGCTTGCCCATCACGTAGCGCGCCCACGAGCCCGGCGATGCCGGCGTTGATGTGCACGACCGTGCCGCCCGCGAAGTCGAGCGCGCCCCATCTGCCAGATCGAAGCCGGCCTTGCGCGTTCGTCGCGTCGACGACGTTGGCCGCCGTGTACGCGTCCGGGCCGGGCCAGAACCAGACCATGTGCGCGATCGGCAGCGTACGAGAACGTGAACCACAGCACCGAGAACAGCGAGGACCGCCGAGAACTTCGATGCGCTCCGGCGAAGGCGCCCAGGATCGAGGCACACGGTGATCGCCGCGAACGTCGCCTGGAACGCGACGTACACGAGCTCCGGGATCGGCGTGTTCTTCGAGAACGTCGCCGCCATCGCGAACTCGCCCTTCGACGAGTCGAACGTGCCCTTGAGGAACAGCCGATCGAAGCTGCCGAAGTAGCGCGTTGCCCTCGGTGAACGCGAGGCTGTAGCCGTAGACGCACCACAGCACCGATGATCAGCGAGAACACGACGAACACCTGCATCAGCACCGACAGCATGTTCTTCGAGCGCACCATGCCCGCCGTAGAACAGCGCCAGCGCCGGCACGCTCATCATCAGCACGAGCGCCGTGGACGTGAGCATCCACGCGACGTCGCCCTTGTTGGGCGTCGGCGCGGGCGCCGCGGTCGCGGCAGGCTGCTGCCGCGGCCGCCGCGGCCGCGGCAGCGGGTGCGGCAGGCCGGCGCAGCCGCAGGCGCGCGGCGCAGTGCAGCGGCCGGAGCCGGCGCCGCCTTGTCCTGCGCGAGCGCGGGCAGCGGCGAGTCCGAGCGCGCCGAGCATCGGCGAGCAACTACGAATATCTTTTTCATTGATATGCCCCTTTAAAGCGCGTCCGCGCCGGTCTCGCCGGTGCGGATGCGCACGACCTGCAGCAGGTCGAAAACGAAAATCTTGCCGTCGCCGATCTTGCCGGTGTTGGCGGCTTTTTCGACCGCTTCGATCGACGCGCTCGCAGCAAGCTCGTCCTTGATCGCGGCTTCGATCTTCACCTTCGGCAGGAAATCGACGACGTACTCGGCGCCGCGAGCAATACGTAATA
>ERZ1370068.865-contig-10792_pt1 | contig 41913 bp, 84 predicted proteins | sample MGYA00561227_ERZ1370068 | MGnify/ENA primary metagenome ERZ1370068 (study PRJEB38410, sample SAMEA6850437) | metagenome | study: Metagenomic assessment of the ecological functions of the soil: analysis of the soil microbiota associated with the... | reverse complement strand
AGCACTTCTGCACGAATCCCGCTGGTTGGGGTGGGGAAGGGCATTTGGTATGTTATAAAGGCGACAAGATTGCATCGCTCTGCACCGTGTGATCGTGCGCAGCTACCTGGTTCCCTGGCGACGCAGGTGCTCTGGCCGTGCGCGCAGTGGCGCAGCGGTACGATACGATTGTGGCTGCCGGTGGTGACGGAACCATCAACGAAGTGGTCAATGGGGTGGCGGGTGCGCATGTTAATTTTGGAATCCTGCCCGTCGGCACGATGAATGTCTTCGCAACCGAACTGGGAATTCCGCAAAACAATCTCGCAAAGGCCTGGCAGGTGATTGAAGATCGGCTGTATCCGTCAGGTCGATCTTCCCAGAGCCAACCAGGAATACTTCGTGCAACTTGCCGGAGTAGGCCTCGATGCTGAGGTGGTGCGCCACACAACCCCGGACTCCAAGAAGGCCCTTGGGCCAATGAGCTACCTCCTCACGCTGGCCCAGGTGGCAGGCGCGGCAGCCGCCGAAGATTCGCATCGAGCCGGTGGATGGCGCTCCGCGCGAAGGCAGCTTTCGTGTTGGTTGGGAAACGGCCGTTTGTATGGCGGTCCCTTCTGTGCTTTTCAAGAATGCGCGGCTTGACGATGGTCTTCTGGACGTCTTGGTGTTTCAGAATCAGAGTCATTGGGATTTGATCCGTTACTTTCAAGCGATCGTCTTTGGCAACCACCCCGCTCTTCCGGATGTGGAGTACTTTCAGAGCCGCGGTCTCCGGCTTACGAGCCGAACTGAGCAGGTGCCAGTGGAGATTGATGGGGAGTTAACCGGCACCGTTGCCATACGAATTCGGGTTTTCAATTGGCAAACTCAACGTTCTTGTTCCCCGCGCATTGGACATGGAAAACAAATCTGCATAGGTTTTGGATGAATGACGGGAAAGCGGAGGCGGGTAAGCGCGGTTGATCGTTCTCATTGCAATCAACGCCGGCAATTTTCGTTTATCAAGTGGTTGACGACCCGACCTGCAAAGACCACTTGCAGGGATCTCTACGCTTTGAGCGCGGCGGGCATGGAGGAAGGTCGATGGTGGCAGCTCATCACGCACGCATTTCTGCATGGGAACATCTGGCATCTTCTTTTCAACATGATCGCACTTTGGTTCGCCGGCCGGATCGTAGAACGCGTGATGGGAACGCGGCCGGTTTCTCGCGCTCTATGCGGCCTCCGCCGTGGCGGAGCGGACTCGCCCAAATCCTTTTGAAGCGAGGAAACGATTCCCTTGCTTGGCGCGTCTGGGGCGGTATTCGGGTGTCATTCGTCGCCTTCGCCACCATGTTTCCGGAAGCGCAGATCGTGGCGCTCCTGTTTTTCGTCATCCCCTTGAAGTTCCGCGCAAAATATCTGGGCTGGGGCTTGGCAGGATCGTCGTTTCTGTTTCTCCTTGTTCGGATTCGAGCCATGGATTGCACATGCGGCGCATCTTGGTGGATGCGCGGCAGGACTATCTTCTTGCGCGGCTTAACGGCTATGGGGTTCCGACGTCCTCCGGAGCGCCTGCTCAAGAAGTGGCTATCCTCACGCGCGATTTGACCGGAGTTGTAGATCCCACAATCCGGCACGCGGAATGATCACACCAAGCAGGGGAATCTTCTGGTGATCAACCGGCACCAGTTCCAAATTTGATCTGCCAGCGCCGGGGTTGACATGCCTCACCTGTACAGAGCGCTCGCCTCCGGGCAAGCAGCTAAAACACTTCCCTCGCCGGTCACGAGCATGTGGCTTTCCGGCGAGAATCCAGTTTCTTCGTCCTCAAACCTACACGATGCGACGGATCTGAATCGAATCGAAGCGTTCGCTTCCGGTCCAAGACGTCAGTTAGGATGACGAAGCTGAGTGCCGACCTGAGCCATTCCCGGTCTGAGCAGAAGTCTCTCAGCCTCAGCGATGGTATGTTCAGGGTCGAGGTCGAAGCTCATCACTACGGGGACGGTCGCCCAATTCAGTGTGAGGCGGCGCGCGACATCTTCGCTTGGCGTGAAGGCGTAGATGGGCGCCCTTTCAGGGCCGAAGCTGGCTGAAATGATCGGCCATAAAGCCGCGCCGGGTAAAAACAACAATCTTCGAGTCCGGAAGAGAATTCGCGAGTTCGACCGCAGACCGGACAGCCTTGTGGCGGATGCTTAGTGTCTCGGCCTCCTCGTGAAAGCCGGCCGCCGGGATCTGCTCCATGCGGCGCGCCACGCGATCAAAGACCTGCACGCATTCGATCGGATATTTACCGACGGTCGTCTCGCCGCTCGAGCATGATGGCGTCGCGCCTGTTCGAAGACGGCATTTGCGACGTCGGTGATTTCCGCGCGGGTCGGCAGGGATTCTCGATCATGGACTCGAGCATGTGCGTGGCAACGATGACCTGCCGGCCCGTCTGGATGCATCTCATGACGGTGCGCCGCTGAATGATTGGAAGCTCTTCCATCGGGACATTCGATCCCGAGGTCACCGCGGGCGACCATGATCGCGTCGCATTTCTCGATGATATCATCGAGGACACTCACGGCGTGCTGATCTTCAATTTTCGCAATGACACGCGCCTGGCTGCCATGTTCCGAGAGAACGCGTCTTGAGAGCCTCGATGTCCGAAGCCTGGCGACAAAAGCTCAGCGCGACGTAGTCAACGCCGACGGAGGTCCCGAGTTTGATATCGGCCAGATCCTTCGTCAGTGAGCGGCGGCAGATTGACTTTGACGCCTGGCAGATTGATGTGGCGCCTGGAACCGAGAACACCCTCGGTCAGGACCTGACACCGGATGCGGTGGTAATCCTTGGACAGCACTTTCATGTGGATGACGCCATTATCGACGAGCACGACGTCTCCAACCGAAATATCATTGACAAGACCCTCGTAAGTTGACATCGACTGAGTGCACGTCCTCGCTCTGATTCGCCGCGCACGGTGAAGTCGAAAATATCGCCTGGTTTAAGATTGAGCTTTGTCTCCAGGTCGCCGGTGCGGATGGCGGGACCCTGGGTGTCGAGGAGGATGCCCGTGACGATACCGAGCTCTGAGGAGATGCGTGCGAGAATATTCTTCACCACCGCGCGCACCCAATCGTGCGGCGCGTGGCTCATAGTTGAGGCGGAAGATATTGGCGCCAGCCATGACTAAGAGCTCGGAGCTTTTCAGGGTGAATCAGTGGCGGGGCCGAGAGTGCAGATGATTTTGGTTTTTCGCATAGGTGTCTTGGATTCGATGATCCGTCTGTCGCGCGAGCTGCCGCGCGTGAACTGTTAGTTAGGAAAGAGAGTCTTATTCCTCACGCTGGCGTCTGGTGAGCCACGAGCGAGAGAAAGAAAATGAGAAGCAGCAGACAGCCCAGGGCGGCTCCAAAGGGCTGATTGCGGCCGGAGAGTGAATTGTTTGTAGATGACTTCGCCGATGGTGGGGGGTCGCCGCCGCCCATGAGATTCGTGATTGCGAACATGGCGATTGATGGCACGAAGACCAGCAGCGCGCCGGCCACGATGCCGGGACTGGTGAGTGGAATGATGACTTGTGAAAAGGCGCGCACCGGTCCGGCCCCAAGATCGTAGGCAGCCTCGATCATCGCATTATCAAGACGCTCCACGCTTGTGTATATGGGCAATATCATGAACGGAAGATAATTGTAGACCAATCCCAGAACCGAGGCGAACGGCGTGTAGAGAATTGTAATTGGCTCCGGGATGATCTTTGCGGAGACAAGGAATGCGTTGACCAGACCCTCCTTGCTCAGGATGGTGATCCATGCATAGGTCCGGATAAGGAAAGCTCGTCCAGAAAGGGATCATGACGAGCGTGAGCAGAATGTTCCGCGATTTTTCGGGCGATGCGCCCGATAAAGTAGGCTGCAGGATAGCCGATGCCACGCAGAGAATTGTGGTCAGGAGAGCATACCAGACTGAGATGAGCAGGACCTTCAGCCACGTCCAGTTGAAGGCTCGTGCGTAGTTATCGAGCGTCAGCGTAAAGTGGATCGTCCCGAGGACCCTTTTGCTCGCCGAAGCTCAACAGGACGAGCATAGTCGTCGGCACGATGACGAAGACGATCAGCCAGGCGAGGAGCGGCGCGGCAGCGACGAGCCACGCCGGAAGACCCGGCGACCGCTTATAGGCGGCGTCAGCCTGCACAGTTGTCTTCACCGCTATGCGACCGCCATCTTATTGCGCCTTTTGGGAAGTCACGAGTTCGTCGATCTTCGTGGCCTGTTCACCGATGTCCTTTGAAGGTTTGCATAGTCGCCAGCTCTTCCGCTGTCGGGTAGCTCGCGCGATTGCCGCGTTGCGCGGGCGTCGGAGCTTGCGCGTGCCGCAGTGTTTGGGTTCAAAGCACGGAAAGCGTCCGAAATTTTTGCGCTGATATCTGGGCGCAGGATAAAGTTCATGAAGAGATGTGCATTCTTCACGTGTGAGGCGGTCTTTGGAATGGCCAAATTGTCCACGAACAGATGCGGCGCGCCTTCTGCGGCACAATCCATTTGAATTTCTTGGTCTTCATTGACCAGAATGGCCCCTTCGCCGCCCCAGATGACCCCGAGGGCGCACATCTCCGTTGAGTAGGGCGGTCTTGGGACTATTCGGAATCAAACGACCTTAACAAAGAGGCAGCCATTTGGCGAGGACGGGCTTAACCTTCTCGAGGTTCTCATCGTGAGCCTCGTTGATGGGGATGCCAAGGGTGTCAAAGCCCCAGCCCACGATTTCGCGCGCATCGTCGAGAACGACGATGATATTTTGCTGAACTTGCTTTGGAAGACATCGTTGTAGCTCTTGATTTCATCCTGGACGAGCTCAGTGTTCCAATCACAATGCCCACCGTTCCCGCCATGTAGGGGATGGAGAATTTGTTGCCCGGATCGAAGGACATGTTCGTAAATTCCGGGGCAAGATTCTTAATATTCGGAATCGCCGCGTGATCAATTGGAGCGAGGAGGTTTTCCTTTATCAAGCCTTCAATCACGTATTCACTGGGCTGGATTGAGGTCATAATTTCCGCCGCCGGCGAGAAGCTAGGCGAGCATTTCCAGTCGTTCGATGCATAGCTTTCCACCGAAACGTTGATCCCCGTCTCTTTGGTGAAAGCGTCTATGATTTCCTGCGGCACATACTCCGACCAGCAGAAGAGATTGAGCTTCTTATCGGGATCGCCGAGCGGCTCAGCAGCTGCCTGCTCAGGCGCGGGAGTGGTGGTCGGCTGAAGCGTGATGGCTTTTAGCTTGCCTGTGAGGGTTCCGGCGCTTTTCCACAGCCGGCGAGCGTTACCGCCGCAGGCGATGGCCAACATCAAAGGATGGGCGATTTCTTTCATGGAGTTTTTCGACGGGTCAAGAGTTCACTGAACAAGACGAGCAGAATCGTGAGCGATGACAAAAATCGCGTCTCAACGCGTTAAGTTGAGGGTTGAGACCGACCTTTGCCATTCCATGGACCTTAAGCGGAAGCGTCTGCGATGGATGGTCCGCGTGCAAAGACGGAGACGATGTATTCATCCAGCGAAAGTGTGAAGGACATCCAATGCGCCGGAAATGATCGACGGCATGAGGTAGGGCACAATGACGAGCCGGAAGGCCTGCGCGGGAGTGGCACCCAGGTCGAGTGGCGGCTTCTTCGAGGAACAGGATCCAAGCCCTGAAGCCGGGCCTGGATGCCGACCAGCACAAACGGAAAACAGAACGTGGTGTGGGCTATGATGAGCGTCACGTGTCCGAGAGGGAGCTTGAGAAGATGGACGAATTCAACAAGCAGGCTGACCCCATAAGCACTTCGGGCATCACCATGGGAATGAAGATCAGAAGACCAATGGCGCGTTGGAAGGGGAACCGATGAACGGTAAAGCATCCAGGCCCCGATGGTGCTCCAAGAAGCGTCGCAAAAACCGTTGTTGCCGACGCGACGATAAGGCTGTTCTTGAATGCGGTAATAAGGACATTGTTTCGAGGTAGCGTTCCATACCACTTGCAACGAAAACCCTTCCCAGCGAATGTTGAGTCGCGAGCTGTTGAACGTGAAAAGATGATGAGGAGAACAATCGGGATGTAGAGGAACGCAAACACGAGTGCCGTCCAGGCACCGAAGAGCCAAGCGCTGAATCTGTGGACCGCGATACTTTTTCAAGATGGTGTGCCGCGGAGGGGGACTCATAGCGGCAACCGCTGACATGCGCCGAATCTATCGAATTTCGTTCAACGCGTCTAGAGCTGTGAAGTCCTTTGGGCGCGGACGGCGCGGCAGTGATGAGACCCGGCGGCTCGCGTGCTTGCAGAAGGCACCTGGCGAAGCACGCAAGCGGCGGAGGCCTTCTTCGATGGGAGACGACGGGTGCGTAACCAAGTTCCCGGCGCGCGGCCCCAATATCAAACCAGTGGGCGGTACAGAGCTCTTCGACCAGGAAACGCGTGAGCTTCGGCTCTCCTCTGAGCGGCAAGACGCGGTAGGCGAGTTCCGATTACTGTCCCAACGCTATATGCCACGCGAGGCGAAATCGTGCGTTGCACCGGCGGAAGCTGAGCCGGCTGCCAGCAAGCGATCGACAAAGGTCCAAAGCGGCACCGGCTCACCTTGCGAAACGAAGAACGGTTTTCCCGAGATGGGAGCTCCGGGCGCCAGTTTGTCGGCTGCAAGCAGGTGCGCCAGCGCGGCATTGTCGACGTAGGTGAAGTCGACAAGTGGATCTCGGCTGCCAATCCGCGCGAGTGTTCCCGAGCGGCCCCGAGCGAGAATCGACTTGGTGAGTTGTGTGTCGTGGGGTCCCAAAGCGGGTGCGGGCGCAACGCGACGGTCGCCAGCGAGTTCGAGTTGGCGGCCAGTAACCGCTGCTCGGCGAGCGCTTTCGTGCGTGGGTAGTGTGCGCGGTATGTTGGGGCGTACGGCACCGGATTCGTTGACCCCTTCCATGTCACGTCCGTCGAAGACGACGCTGGGCGAAAGCTTGTATATACGAGCCGAGCAATACCGGCTTGCTGGCAGGCTCGAATGACGTTATCGGTGCCCACCACGTTGGCGTTGAAGAAGTCGACCGCGGGCCCCCAGAGCCCCGCCTTCGCCGCCACGTGAAACACCAGCTCACACTCCCCGCGCGGCTCGAAGCACTGCATCAGCGTTGGCGACGATCGCCTTGGACGACCTCGACACCCGCGCGCCGAGCAGGTCCGGATAGATCCCCGCGCGAAGCTCTTCACTTGGTCTCCCCGCGCCAAGAGTTGCTCTATGATGGCGCGGCCCAGAAAGCCGCCTCCGCCGGTGACCAGGGCTCTCATGAAACCTGCCTGCCTGCCCACGCGGCGAGGCGTTCGCGAAAAATCTTGGCGTTGTGCCGAATATCGACTGGGAACCGGTGGTGAAAGAGAATCGTCTCGACGTTGCGCGTCGAGGTGCATGCTGCGCCGAGGGCCAGCAGGTCGCGCCTGATCTGGGAGTCGATCGACCGTTCGGTCGTTCTCCACCTCCACGACACAGCGCGGGTCGCTGTTGAGGAGCCGCTCCCGTTCCGACGAGAGCCGTTCGACGCACCCGCGGGTGCTGGTTGAATACACCCTCACACGCGACGCTGAAGAGCGTTTCCGACTGGGTCACCACCCGGATGCGACTTGCGGCCGCAGAACCAGACCCGCCCCATGCGCATCAATCGACCCAACGTCTCCGGTGCGATGCCCGACTTCACCCGCCGCAGAGAGAATTTTGGCCAGCCGCGTTGCCTCGGGCCGATTCCGTACTCCCTCGAGACGTTGGGACCCCATACCACCAACTCGCCCACTTCATCTCGTGGCACGCGCAAGGCATCGGACCAATTTTCGATGGGCGCATCGGTGATTCGTATCACTTCAAGCCTCACCTGTGGCAGCGGTCGCCCGACGCACACTCCGCGCCCGCGTGCCGTGTCATCGCCGGTTTCCGCGCGAAGCTCCCGCAGCGAGATGGAGCAGATCGGAGCGCTTCGGTGGCCCCATAGGGCGTGTGAATCTCTGCATCGGGCCCCAAGAGCTGAGCGAACCGTTCGAGCACTCGGCCGGACACTGGCGCACCCGCCGAGAGCACTCGCTTCAAGGTGGGCAACTTCACACCGCGCGTCCACACCCCATCGACCCACTCGATCGAGCAGCGCCGGAGAGCCAAAGGCATGGGTCACTCCCTGCTCGAGCTACCGGCCCGATGATGCAGGCGAGGATTCACCGAACCAGGCCTGGTGAAGTCCATTCGCGGAATGACGCCCGTCGCCTGCCATACCGGGTCGTAGAATGCGAAAAGAGGAAAAGTCGCCAGGTCGCGCTCTCCCGGGCGAATGCCGAAGTGGTCACGCAGCAACAGCGCTTGGGCGGCGAGGGTTTCATGCGTATATACCGCCCCTTTCGGTGGTCCCGGTGCTCCCGGAGGTAAATGCGATGGCGGCGAGCTCGTTTGAGCCGGGCGATGGAAGGGCCGTGGCCTTGCCTGCACGCCGGCCTTCATCACGTCGCTCGAAGGAAGCGCCGCCCCAGAACACCACCGCGGCGCCGACGGTCACCGAGCGTGCGCAACGGAGTCTTTCGCCCAGCCAAGCAAAACGCGCGCTGCGTGCGCCACAGAGACCTCGATGAAGGCGCTGGGCCATCGCCTCTGCGAGGCACCGCGCGAGGTGGACGCGGCCAATGCCGGGGTCGATGAGCACCGGAACAGCCCCACGCCGCAGAAGCCCGAAGGTAAGCACGAAGAGCGGCTGGCTTGGTCGGACCAGCAGCGCCACGCGATCACCGCGCTCGATGCCCAGGGCGGCCAGCCCTCGCGCGCACAGTTCACTTTGCTGGTCGCAGTTCATCGAAGCGAATTGCGCCCGTCGGCAAAGATATGCGCCGGTTGCGCAGGGCGATCGACCGCGACCGCGCAGGAAGGAGGACAAATCGCTCGCCTGACGGCTGCTCCGCCGCTCATACACGCTCCTCCACAGGGTGCCGCGGCGAGAAACGGGAACGAACGAGCGGCACGATGCGATCTGCTGCGTCTTCCAGCACATAGTGGCCTGCATCGGGAAAACGGTGCACCTCGGCTCAAGGGGAACCGCTGCATCCACTCCGTCAAGAAAGTGACGGTCGAACACGAAAGTCCCTCTCGCCCCAGCAAATCATCATGGGCCGTGAACGCAGCGACTCCAAACCTGGCCGCAGTCCTGCGTACCACCTCGGAATAGATGGGTCCTGTGGGCCCAGGGAATATCCTGTACGAAGCGGAGCGTCGCGATACGATTGGCCCAACTGTCGTAGGGGGCGGTGTAGGCGCGTCGAACCTCCACGGCGAGTCGGTGTTGCGGTGCGAGATGGCTGGCCATCGCTGAGAAGGCGTTGAAGCGGCGGACGAAGAATGCCCCCAGCGCGGTGTCGCGGCAGACGCGAATCAGAGAGCGGCAATCGCGTCGACGCAGGGATCGGAAAGGCCGCCGTATTGAGTATCACGAGTCGTTTCACCCGCTCAGCGTGGCGCACCGCCCACGTCAAGCCGATGAGCCCTCCCCAATCATGGACGACAAGCGTGACGTCACGCGTCACGCCGGCGCTCTCGAGCAAGGCACTCATGTCGCTGGACGCGCTGCTCGAGGTGTAGGCGTAGCGGGTGTCGTCGGGCTTATCAGAAAGAGCCACACCCGATGTGGTCGGGCGCGATGACCCGGTACGAGGTCGCGCAGGTTGACAATCAGCGCCCGGTACATGAAGGACCAGGTGGGGTTGCCATGCAACATCACCACAGGAGCGCCACGCCCTTCATCGACATAATGCTGGCGCAGCCCGTGCGTGGTCGTGGAAACGACTCTCGAATGGAAAGAGATGGCGAAACGGCTCCGAGACGCACAGACATTCCAGTCTTTCGTGGCTTCCAAATTCCGGCTCATTTCAAGTCCGACGAGCTCATTAGCATCGAAGGAAGCTAGTACTCGGCAAACGCGCAGAACGCCGAGGTCACACCCGCGCTGCCCATCGCCAGCAACACCTGCATGCCGCGCTTGAGCCGACCCTCTTCCTCGGCGATGGAGATGTTGAGCGGCAATGAGGCGGAAACCGTGTTGCCGAAGCGCGAGTGGGTCGAGAAGACGATGCCAGGGTCGATATTCAACAACTTCGCAACCATTCGCGTCGTCGGCAGGCTCACCTCGTGACCGATCAACAGATCGTAGGCGCGGTCGCGCAGCGCGGGCGTTTCGTTGAAGTGCGTACTCCAACATCGAGGTCGCCACGGCCATAAGCTCGCGCGGCGAGTGTAGAAAGAACATCGGCTTGAATCGGTCGGTCGCCGAGGCCGAAACGAAGTCGTCAGCGTGGGGAAGCGGAATGTGGCACAGGTTCCACTTGTCGCCGGATGTTCTGAAACTCAAGACGAAGTCGTCGCGGTTGGATTCGCCCACCAGCAGCGTCGCGGTTGCCGCCTCACCGATCGTGAAGGCCGAGAAGACATGCTCGAGGTCTTCCATGCGTTCGATTTCGAAATTGGCGTATTCGCGGAAGTTGAGCTCGCAGTTGAGAAGCATCACGGTGCGGTAGAGCGCCCGCGGCGATGAGCGCCTTGGCGAGCTGCAGACTCGAATCCATGAGGCGCACGCATCGAGGTACGTCAAAAGCAGGTTGCGCGGGTGAGGCCGAGTTCCGCCTGAAAAATGTTAGCCATCGCGGGCTCAAGCCAGCCACGCCCGACGCCCGCATAGATGAGGAGATCGACATCGGCCGGCGACACGCCACTGCGCTTGAGCGCAGAGTTGACCCGCTCGCATTCCAATCGTAAAGGCCTTCTCGCCTTCAGCGCGGTGGTAACGGATTTCCGTTCCCGAGAAGCGAAACGAGAGCTGCATTCGTTGCTGGAGCTCCTTGAGTTCATTCTCTGAAAACCGCGCCCGGTTACGACGCAGCATCTCTTCGATGAGATCCTGGTTCGTGACTTTCTTGCTCGGAAGGGCGTGAGCGACGTGGAGGATTTTCATTGGTGAGGTAGCATGCGTTCGGCGAGAACGGAGGGATCATGGTAAGCGGTTGGGATTAAGCCAACAACAACTGAAATATTGAACCATGACCGAGAAGAGAGATAGCATAGGAACCTAGGAGATCAAAAAGATGATGGCGATGACAGGGATTTTTACGGGCCGAAGGCGGATCCATCCATTGTCCTGTGCGCGAAATCTGCGCCAGTTCTTTCGGAAGCGAACGGGGCAATGTCGCCGGTCCACGAAATGCTGCATCCCCATCGGCCTTGACCTCCTGGCCCTCTTCTACCATCATCGTGCCTATGAACGTCATTCCTCAGCCAGTCTCGCAGGGGCAAAGTTCTCCAACCGCCCGAAAAGCGATTTCTGTTTGTAAATCTCTGCACATGAGAATGGAACGCCTCTGATGTTCAGCGCCACGACGCTCACCGACCTCATAGAATCCAATCGCAACGCCCCTCGCAGCATCACTTACGTGGAGGGCGAGGCAGAACGAGCGCAGTGTCGCGTTTGGAGAGCTATACGAGAACGCGCTCGGCATCCTGCATTCGCTGCAAAGGCTCGGCGCAAAGCGCGGAGACAAGCTGATTCTGTTCCTTGCCGACAACGAGCAGTTCATCGACGCTTTCTGGGCCGCTATTCTGGGCGGAATCATTCCCGTTCCAGTCGCGCCCGGTATTAGCGACGAGCACCGTCGTAAACTCCTTCGCATCGCACGCAAGCTCGGAAAGCCGTTCATTTACACTGATCGCCGCTCGCTTGAGCGCGTGGAAGCCTTCGCCACGCAGGCCAAAGAGCAAGCAGCGTTCGAGGAGCTGCTAAGAAACCGAGCGTTGCTGGTCGACCACCTCGACAACATCTCGGGTGCAGGTGAGATCTACCACGCCCAGCCGGACGATGTGGCATTAATCCAGTTCTCTTCAGGCTCGACGAGCGAGCCTAAAGGCGTTATGCTGACCCATCGCAACATCATCGCCAACGGGCTTGGCGTCACCGAGCGAGCGGGCTTAAGTGAGGAGGATGTTAGCCTGTCGTGGATGCCCCTCACGCATGACATGGGCCTTATCGGTTTTCACATCTGCGTGTTTGCGAACCGCGGGCAGGTCAACCTGATGTCGACGGAGCTCTTTATGCGCCGTCCGCTGCTGTGGCTCACTTTAGCCATGCGCGAAGCGCGCGACCATCCTTTGCTCGCCAAATTTCGGATACCGCCACTATCTGAAAGCGCTCGACGACCGCCCGACCGAAGGGCTGGATCTCTCATCTGTTCGCCTGATATTTAACGGGGCGGAGCCGATTTCGGTCGACCTGTGCGAAGAGTTTCTCGACCGCATGGCGCCGGCGCGGCTAGCACGCAGCGCGATGTTTCCAGTGTACGGCCTCGCGGAAGCCTCTCTGGCGGTGAGCCTTCCGCCCGTCGGCGAGGCGGTATCGTTCGGTTATCTTCAATCGTCACCGTCTAGGCGCAGGCAAGCGCGTGGAGGCCGTGGCTGCCAACGACAGGAACGCTGTGGTATTCATGGCTGTCGGAAGCGCAATTCCCTTGCTGTCAGTATTCGCATCGCCGATGATGATGATCGCGCGCTTCCCGGATGGGCAGGTCGGGCACATTCAGATCAGCGGAGAGAACGTCACGCAGGGCTACTACGAGAATCCGGAGGCGAATGCAGTCGCGCTCACAGCCGACGGCTGGCTGCGCACGGGTGACCTCGGCGTCGTCCAAGAGGGAGAGCTAGTACATTACAGGGCGCGCCAAGGAGATTATTCTCGTCAACGGCCAGAACTACTATCCCACAAGATCTCGAGAGCATCGCCCAACAGGCGGAAGGCCTCGAACTCGGAAAAGTCGTCGCTGCGGGTGTGCGGTTGCGCGACGCACAAACGGATCAGCTCGTCGTCTTTCGTGCTGCATCGTACGGAATCTGCGGGATTTCCTGCCGATTGCGGCCCAGGTTGCGCGCCTCATCAATGAGCGCTCCGGACTGGAAGTCTGGAAGTCGTGCCGGTGAAGCGCATTCCGAAGACCACGAGCGGCAAGATTCAGCGTCATCTGCTCGAGCAGCGTTACATCGAAGGAGAATTTGCCGCGCAATTGGCCGAGTTACGCGCACTGCGCGAGGCGGTGCGCAGTCCGGTCTCGACATTGCGCACACAAATTGAAGAGAAGATCCGAAGCATCGTGAATGCGGCCCTCGAAGGAAAGAAAATTGACATTCACGACGATCTTTTCGAAGTGGGCGTGAACTCTTTCAAAGCTCGTCGAGATCCACGAACAGATTGAGCGCGAATATCCCGGACGAATCGATATCATGGAGCTCTTCGACTTTTCGACGATCGCCGCGCTGACGCGGCGCCTCGAAACGAAGCTTGCCGGCGCGTGACTTCCGGCTCCGTCCGCCATTTCGATTAAATCGAGCGTGCGAGGTTTGATTCGCCGGCTCGGTTCAAGCTCGCGAGGCGTTCGCATGCGGTGACGGTATTGGCCATCAGCATGGCGATTGTCATCGGGCCAACACCACCCGGCACCGGGGTGATGGCGGCGCATCGTTCTGCGACAGCTTCGAAGTCCACGTCGCCGACGATGCGGTATCCTTTGGCCGAATGAGGATCCTCGATGCGGTTGATGCCGACATCAATCACCACCGCGTCGTTGCCGATGTGATTCGCGCCAAGAAAATGCGGACGGCCGATCGCGGCTATAACGATGTCCGCCGCGCGTGATCCCCGCAAGATCACGGGTGCGCGAATGGGCGACTGTGACCGTGGCGTCTCCAGCCTTCCCGCGCCGCATGAGCAGGAGGCCATCGGCTTTCCCACCAGCATGCTGCGGCCTACGACCACGGCTTTTGCGCCTGATGTTTCGAACCCGATTTCCTCCGATAAGACGGATGCAGCCCAGCGGCGTGCACGGAACGAATCCCGTGGGGTCATCCATTGCGAGCTTGGCGACATTGATGGGATGAAAGCCGTCGACATCCTTTGCCGGGTCGATGGTTTCGACGACGGCTTGTTCGTTGATGTGCGGCGGCGGAGGGGATTGGACGAGGATGCCGTGAATGAGCGGGATCCGCGTTAAGTTCGCGCACCACCGTCACGAGCCGTTCCTGGGGTGTGTCGGCGGAAGTTCATGTTTGACGGAGTGCAGGCCAAGCTCGGCTGCTTTCTTGTCCTTGGAGCGCACATAGGCGAGCGATGCCGGGTCGTCGCCGACGAGGATGACTGCGAGGCCAGGGCGGAACCCGCGTTTTGCGAGGGAGGCAATGCGCTGTTTGCTTTCCTCGTGAACTTTTTGTGCGATTCCCGTGCCGTCAATTCGCTTCATTTCGCAAGAGAGTTTCCACCCGCGAGCGCACGGCTTCAAATTCCTCGTTACTTAATTCGCGCGGCACGCGTATGGGATTGTCCACGGTGACGGAGACCTTCGAAAAAGGCAACGGGATGATGAAGCCGTCCCAGGTCTTCATGCGGAAACAGCGCGAAAACTTTGCATGCACAGGCGTGATGGGCGCAGCAGTCAGTTGCGCCAGCGAGATCGCGCCCGGCCCGAACGAGTAGCGCGGCCCACGCGGACCGTCAGGCGTGATGGCGATATCGCAACCGCTCTCGGCCAAGATCGACGAGCTCGCGCGAAGGCGCGCGATCCTCGCCTGCGAGCTTGATCCCCGCACCGCACCCATGCCGAACTGGCCAACGAGTTGAGCAAGAATTTCACCGTCGCGGCTCGCACTGGTCAACACGTTGACACCTTTGCGGGCTTTCCCGGATAATGCCGAATGAAAGCCAGTGTGATGCCAAGAATGCGGTTGTGCCAAAAGCACATGATGACCGGGGCTTCTCAGAACATTTTTCGGTAAGCCCGCGCGGTCTTCGAACTCCAGGCGCAGCGTCAGAAACAGCAGACGCACGATCTTCGAGCCAAGAATGGCGAGGAGGCGTTCGCGACTCACCGGTCCTCCCAAGAGCGTTTTGCGAAGAATGCGCTGCAACACAGGACGCGCCAAGATCGGCGAGCGCTGAATTTGCATAGGCGACCCATGTAATGCCGCTTGTTGTATCGAGTGGGGCATCCGGAAAGCCGCCGAGAGGATGCTCGTAGACGACACCCGCCTCTGCAAGGAGAAGCGCTGCGACAACATCGTAGGGATGGCAAACAAGCGAGGAGTAGAGATCAAGTCGCGCCAAGACGAGCGGGCGCAGGTCGGCTACCATCCGGTCGTGTCCGGCGAGTAGCTCATAGAATGCCTCCTCCGGTGCAAATGTATTGGTCGTCGAACACAGTGGGTGAAGCGTCGCGGCCGATCCCGACCAACTCATCCCAGAGCTGTTCTTCGATTTGCGCCGTGAGGGCGCGGCCTTCCGGGAAAAACTTCGGCCCATCCAGGCGAATCCATGCCGAAAGTTGCACGCGATCGAGGGAACGAGCGAGAGCGCCGAGGCGGTGCCATCCAGAACGTTGACGGCTTTTGCGACGAGACCCGTCCTCCGCGTATTGCGCTGACCTGGTCGGCGCGCCATTGCTTGCTAGTGGGCAGTTCAGTCATTGCCGCCACGACGATATCGGACAGACTTTGTCGCCTCGCCACGTTGCGGCGCGAGACCGGCGAGCGCCCACGCACTGCGTTTGTCATACATGATTCCGCGGGTGCCGTCGATTGGGTCGAGCAGGCATTTCCATTTGGTCGTCCGAACGAGAGGTTCCCGCGGGAAAGCAAAGCGGTTCCTCGGGTCCCTCCATGACTACTTCGACCGGCTGCGAGCGCTGGCCATCGCGCCGTCGAACCATTCGCGGATGGCCTCCTCGCCGAATTTGTCGATCTCGATAGATCGTGTCCGCAATGGAATGGCTGCGGCGACCGACGACAGGGCCTCCGCGCTTATCGAGAGCCGTCCTTCAATGACGCGTTTGCCGAATGGCGTCGCCAAGGGAGCAAAGCAGCTGACGAAGGGTTTCCAGCGCGACGTCGTTCATCGAAGGCATATTGGCAAGTAGCTGAGTTACCCGCCGGCCCCTTCTGCGGGCGTGACAACCTGAGAAGCCGCAGGCGTGGAACTCGGGGAAGGCGAAGCGACAGGCGACGCGATCTGATTTGAAGATCGACGGCAAAGTGCTCCGGAGGTGGGTCTGCTGGAACGGAAGTATGCGGCGCGGAAGTGGCGGGAGGAGTGGAAGTGTCGAGAGCTGGAGAGCCGGGGAGTGCAGTGGCAAGGAGCGAGGCGGAGTGAGCCGGCGAGGCGGTGGAGTGCCGGAAGGAGTCGGTGAAGGAGTGGAGTCGGGAAGGGTTGGAGTGCCGGAAGCGGTTGGAGCTGGAAGGAGCCGGAGTGCCGAAGGGCTGGAGTGCCGTGAAGGAGCCGGAGTGCCGGAAGGAGTGCGAGTGCCGGAAGGAGCGGAGTGCCGGAAGGAGCCGGAGTGGGGGAAGGGGTAGGAGTAGGCCAGGAGGACGATGTTCTCCCAGCGTGTGAAGCCTGGATCGTCCGCCGATTTCGTCGAGGAACTGTTTGCATTTCTCCCGCCAACCGGAGTAAGGTCCGGTTGCCCAGGCTTCCGGCTGGTACTCGCGGGAAAATAGGTAGCTGACCTTGATGTCGCTTACGGCGCGGTTAAAGCCTGAGGCTTCTTCGGGCCGACTTCCTTGCAGATCCGCGCCGATGGCTTCGCCGATCTTATTGATGGCCCGGCCGTCTCCGACCATCGACGGATAGATCTTCCCGTTGTAGATCACGACGGCGTAATCGCCGATAGAGGGCGAGAAGCCGTCTGTGCGTGTCGGCGAATGATGAAGCTCGGCGACGATGACGATCTGCGTCGGAAATAAGGAAGCTCTTGGATTTCAGGTCGGAGATGATGCGGTTCGTCTCGTCGATGGATCGTTTCAGCTCGCGGTTTCGCTCAAGCGGGAAGACGCTTACGAGAGAACTCTTGCTTAAGACTTGGCGAGCTCATAGATCGAAAGGCACGGATTCGGGCGATCCGTGAGTTTGGCGCCAGCGGTAGCTGGTTTGGGGCTGAAAGGTGGGAGGTCGCGTCGATGGCAAAAATTTCGTCGCCATCGGAACCGTCACTATTCAAGTCCATATCACCCTGCATCAGAAGAGCTTTGCGGCCGGTATCGGGATCCTGCAGCTCAAGGATTGTTTCGCAGTCGTAGAAGTTATGACGGGAGAGAACTAAGTCCAGACGGTTGAGCCGTTCGCGCAAATACTCGATTTTGTTCTTGTAGAGTTTGTCAAAGGAGGGGGAGACCGCGCAGTATCCACGAGTCGTGTCATCCTGGCTGAGGACTTCGTAAAGTTTCGGGTCATTCTCGGCAAGGTCTTCCAGTGTGCGGCTGGGATGCGGCAATTTGCCGTGAAAGTGATTTGAATTTGTAGCTGTCGTCCGCGTCGCGCTCGACCGAGGCTGGCTTTTCGCTTTGTGGCGTTTCGAATTTGCTGAAGAGAGTAACTCCATTGAAGAGCTGGGCGACATCCATGGTCTTGCGAGGGATCGTAGGGGTTGGTGTCGGCGTGGGTAATGGCGTGGCCGTCGGTGAGGGCGTGGCTGTGGCGACGGGAACCGGCGTTGGCGGCGGCTGGTAATCTGGCGGTTTACAGGCGCTTAGGATGAACAAAAAGCCATGGGAGAAATCGGCGCATCGTCACGCGGCTTGTGCTTGCCGGAAGCCGCGGCGATCTTCAACGGGAAGATCGAAAGAACAGACCCGAGCTCGAGATCCAGCAAAGCCGCCGAAGGGAATTGCCCCAGAGCAGCGTGGGAAACCAGCGAGGAGTGCAGGGAAGAGAGCGCCATGGATCGCGGACAAATAACAGAATCGTGCAAGCTGGTTGGCCGCGGGAGCCGGTGAACAATCTAGGTGAGGAGGCCTTCGATACGCAAGCGCCGGGGGCAAGATTTTCTTCCAAGGATTTGGAAACTGTTGCCAACTCTTTAGGTTGCCCGCGAGCCCCTTGCTTTTGCTCGCGAACTCTTGTTGATTCTGCTCCCGTGACATGGCCAGCCGCCCGCTTCAGTAGCTAACGATTTTTCTCACCTGCTTCATCGATATTTTGGGCTTTGGGATCGTTATTCCTGTATTTGCCGCTTTATGCTGAGCACTTTGGAGCAACTGCCGTGCAGATCGGTTGGCTGGTGGGAATTTTCTCGCTGGCTCTAGTTCTTTTTCGCGCCGATTTGGGGCAATGTATCCGATCGCGTCGGGCGCAAGCCGGTGCTACTCTTGGGCCTCTCCGGGCACTGTGGCGGGTTATTTGCTGATGGGCGCTGGCCAATTCCGTCTTGATGCTTTTCGTGGCGCGATTGATCGACGGGATATCGGGGGCAAACATATCAGTGCGGCGCAGGCTTACCTTGCCGATATCTCGACTCCCGGAAAACCGCGCCAAAGGCCATGGGGCTTCTTGGAGCGGCCTTCGGACTGGGATTTGTGTTTGGTCCTGCCGCTTGGCGGATGGGCGAGTGTCACCTTCAATTATGCCGCGCCCGATGTTCATTGCCGCTGGACTCGCCCTGCGCGAACTTCTTTTTGTGATGTTCTTTCTGCCGGAATCCACCAACCGGAAGCGAGAGGCGAAGCGGAGCGAACCGTTCTTCCTGCACCTTCTTGATCACGTCGAGCGGAGGACCTACGCGTGGAGTCGTGGCGAGCTATTTTCTCGTCATCGTCGGCTTCTCGATGATGACGGCGATTTTGCGCCTCCTGCTTTGCGCATCGTTTCGGTCTTGATGCGTTGCACACAGGATACATTCTCGCCCGGGCATTGGCATTCTTGGCGTGATCACTCAGGGGGTTGATCGGCCGACTCGTGAAAGCGCTTTGGTGAAGCGCCCCTGGCGCTTGTTGGCGCGGGTTTATGTGTGTGTCGGCTTGTGTGGGCTGGCCCTGCAGCCCGGGCATGAAATGGATGTTTGCCGCCACCGCCGCTGTCGGAATCGGAAACAGCCTGCTCATGCCAACGCTTTCAGCTCTGGCGTCACGAAGCGCAGAAGCGAGGTTGGCAAGGCCGGGCGCTGGGCGTTATGCAGTCAGCGGCAGTCTCGCGCGCTGGGTGGGACCAATGACGGCAGGACTTACTTCTGAGCGCGCAGCTTCACCGTGGCAGCGGGGTTTACGCCCTCTGGCCGCTGCTGGCATCGGCAGCCTGTCTCTTTGCCGCCGTACTGGCGGTGTCCGCGCTGGCTGGACGTGGCGTCCGCGCTGGCGTAACAGAGCAAAGCCGGATGAAGATTATGACCGATATATTAGCGCCAGCGTGATCGCGACGGCCTTCTTTGGCGTTGTCGTCCTGAGCCTGTGCTTGTGCTCGGCAATCTTTTCAAGCAGCTGCTCGACGTTTTGATCAATAACCCGGACGTTCCCATCGCGACGGTGCTTGCATTCATGGCGCTGGTGCTTCCGTTTTCGCTCACCTTCACGATCCCATGGGGTTCCTTACCGCGCTACTGCTCGTATTTGGACGGATATCCGCCGACAACGAGTTGGTTGCGCGTCATAGTCATGCATTGAGCGTTCCGCGCATTTGTATTCCTGTGTTCTTGCTTGCAGTCCTGCTTTCGGGTGTTTGCTTTTGATCAATATCGAGGTCGCACCCTCGTGCCCGAGCAGCAAATGACCAGGACGATTGTGGATATCGCCACCAACAATCCGCGGCCCTCTTTCGCGCCGACCAGGTGGTGGATCAGTTCCCGGACCGCCGCGCGTGTATGTGGGCGCCAAAGAAGGCGATCGGCTCCAGAACCTGATCGTTTTGAGCTCAACCAAGGCAACGAACCTATAAAAATGGTTTACGCCAGAGAGGGGGTTCTGACTCCCGATCCTGCGAATACACGTCTCTTGCTCAAATTGTTCAATGCCCGTTTCGAGGAGCGGGATAAACATGATCCGCGCGAGCTGACAAAGATCCGTCAGGGAATCGAGGTGAATGAGGGGGCGTGTTTCTATTTCGCTCGAAGAGTTTTACAAGAAGAATACCTTAGCGGCCGCCGGCTCAAGCTCCTATACGCTTCCCGAGTTGATCAATTATCTTCAGGGCCTTACTGGCGAGGAGGAATTGAGGCATCCGTCGACTTCACAAGCGCTTCGCCGCCTCGCTCTGCCTGCCTTGCTTTCGCATTGATCGCAGTGCCACTTCGGCATTACAGCCCACCGCAAGGAAACATCTGTCGGTTTTCGCCTGAGCCTCGTCATCGCGTTTACCTACTTCTTTCTTCATCATCATGGCAGACACTTTCCGCGACAATGCGGCGGCGCATCCGACCATTCTGATCTGGGTTCCGAACGTCCTTTCGCATGACCCTCGGGAGCTTCCTTTTTCTGGCGGCTTTCGAAGAAATAAGCAAAAACGCCTTGTCCAGGACCCGGTTTCGTGATTGCTTTTTGACCCCTTTTCCGCCGGCTTCGGCGGTCTCTCACATTATGGCAAAAGAAATCGTCGGACAGATCAAATTACAAATTCCTGCTGGTCAAGCGAACCCGCGCCGCCGGTCGGTCCCGCCGCTCGGTCAGCAAGGCGTCAACATCATGGCCTTCTGCAAGGAATTCAGTGCCGCCACGCAGAAGCAGGCCGGAGACATCCTCGCCGGTTGTCATCACTGTTTATAAAGACAAGACGTTTACCTTCATCACCAAGTCGCCTCCTGCCTCGGTGCTGCTGAAAAAAGCCGCCGGTTTGGCAGCGGGCTCAAAGAGCCGAATAAATCGAAGGTCGCCAAGCTTTCGAAAAAGCAAGTGATGGACATCGATGAAGGTGAAAATGAAGGACCTCAACGCACGCAGCGAAGAGGCCGGCCTTCCGCACCATTTGTGGCACGGCTCGTCAGATGGGTATCGAGATTAGCGAATGCTAGGCTCGGTCTGGTTCGACGCCTCGGCTTGCACGTCGCCGGAGCAAATCGGGAAAACAGAGGGCATCCTTCTCGAGATGCCCTTCGCATTCGTAGTTTCTGTTGCAACTACCTGCGCTCGCGATAGCCGCCGCCTTTGCCGCCATGCTGATGGCGTCGCTGTCGCAGCCGAGCGCCGCCTCCGAAATCGCGGCGGGAGAGGACGTTCTTCCGCGCGGTCGCGCTTCGTTGACGATCAGATTGCGTCCGTCAACATTCTTGCCGTTGAGGCGCATCAATCGCCTTCTGGGCCTCTTCGGCAGTGCCCATTGTGACAAAGCCGAATCCGCGCGGACGCTGGAGTCATCTTGTCCATGACGAGCATGGCTTCGGGTCACTGGTGCCGAACTGGGCGAAGAAGTTCTTCGAGCGCTCCTTCCGTTGTTTGGAAGGAGAGATTACCTACATAGAGTTTCATGATATTGCGATATGGTTTTTGTGGGGCCATCGCCAATTCTCAGAGCATCAGGCGCAGACGGCATATCGCTATACTACGTTCAAGCTTCGAAAAATCGCGTTCTAACCGGGTGTCAGATTCCGAATTTTTGTGGGAAAGTAAAGCGAAGTTTTTCCGCCTGCGTGCCCAAGGAAGTCTCATGGAAAGGCTGGTATTTGCCCAGGTCGGGATGAGTTCGAGGCGACCCGATTTGACCTCCCAGGGGCTGAATTTCTGTCCATCAAATTATTGACTTGCTGTGAAGTGCGTAGACTGTCGCGGTTCGTCTCTATTCCACAGAAGTAGAGAGAGACCAACCTCAAGCGCGCAGGAGACCCGTTTCCCGGGTCGCTCGCACTGCAAGGAACATGCAAAAAAATCGCAGCAAACGTTATCGAGCCGCGGCCGAAAGGTGGACCGCAAACGCAAATATCCGCTCGTCGAGGCGATCAAGACTCTGAAAGGCTTTCCGCCCACAAAGTTCGACCAAACGGTCACCTTGTCCTTCAAGCTGGGCGTCGATGCCAAGCAGAGCGACCAAATGGTGCGCGGCACCTGCCCGCTTCCGCATGGCAGCGGCAAGACCGTTCGTGTTCTGGTCTTCGCCACGGGACCCGCGGCGGATGCCGCCAGGGACGCGGGCGCGGAATTCGTAGGATATGAAGATTTGATCAAGAAGGTGACCAGCGGCTTTTCTGATTTTGACGTTGCCATCGCAACACCAGCCGCCATGTCTGAAGTAAAAAAGCTTGGGAAAATTCTTGGTCCGCGCGGGCTCATGCCGAATCCGAAAGCCGGCACGGTCACCGATGACACGCGCCAGGGCCGTCAAGGAAGTCAAGGCAGGACGGGTGGAATTTAAGCTCGACAAGAACGCCAACGTTGCGGTGCCGGTCGGAAAGTTTTCTTTCTAACGAGGACGCCTTGATGCAGAACGGCAGCGCCGTCATTGAGGCAGTTGTCAGAGGCTAGGTCAGCCACTGCCAAGGGTTCGTTTGTCGAAGCCATCACCCTTGCAGCCACCATGAGCCCCGGGGTCAGCGTTGACCCTGCCCCGTTCCTCAAGAACTAAACCCCCTCTGCCATGAGACCCGAAAAAGCCACCATCGTCGCCGACATCCAGGCAAAGCTCAGGAACTCGCCTTTCCTCCTCATTGCCGACTATAGCGGCATGCAGGTCAAACATTTTGAGGAACTGCGCACGCGCCTCGGACGTGTCGACGCGGAGATACACGTCATTAGGAATACCTTCATCAAACGCGCCATCAAAGCCCTCGGGCTGCCCGGAATTGAAACGGCGCCCTCAGCGGACCAGAATGCGATGGTCACGGGCGAAAATGACATCTGCGCCGCGGCCAAGGTTCTCAAGATGTTTGTGGCGGAATTCGAGCGGCCGCCAGTCAAGGCGGGCATTCTGGACGACGTCCTCGCTGAACGCCGAACAGATCAAAGTGCTCGCCGACCTTCCATCAAGGAGGTCCTTCAAGCCAAGCTCCTCGGGCTCCTCCTGGCGCCGGCGACCAAGCTTGTGCGGGTTCTCAACGAACCTGCTTCCAGTCTCGCTCGCGTTCTCAAGGCGAAAGCCGAAACAGCAAGCCAATAACCACAACAACCAAACGAACGGCGGGTCTACGCCGTCTCTGGAGAAAGATGAAGATTTCCCGCGGCGCCCGAAGCCACCCCGCGGGCAGCAACACAAAAACGGTTCCTTGTCGGGCTGACGGCTGTCGGCTTCAAATGCCCTGAGGCTTCGGGGTGCGACGATACCAAGAATCAACAAAAATGGCAGACACACAAAACCTCGTGGACCAACTCAGCGCGCTCACTGTTCTGGAGATCGCTGATCTGGTGAATCAACTCGAAGAAAAATGGGGGTGAGCGCCGCCGCGCCCGTTGCGGTCGCCGCCGCAGGAGCTCCCGCCGGGGAGCTGCCGCTCCTCCTGTCGAAGAGAAGACCGCCTTTGACGTTATTCTCAAGGAGGCGGGAGGCAACAAGATCGCGGTCATCAAGGAAGTCCGCGCCGCTGTCGCTAGGCCTCGGTCTCGCAGAGAGCAAAGGCGCTCGTCGAGAGCGCTCCAAAGAAGCTCTTAAGGAGGGCATCACCAAGGAAGAAGCCGAAGAGATCAGGAAGAAAATCGAAGCGGTCGGCGCCAAGGTCGAGATCAAGTAAATTTCCTTCCCGTAAATGCCGGGACGCAGGCCGAAGATTTTTTGAATTTTTAGCTTGCGTTCCCGGTGTAACGGTTCAGTATCAATAATTCCGCCGACTCACGTCGACTCAGCCATCTGCACCGTTCGGAAAAACGCTTGCAATTTGCGTCTCCGCACGAGCCGAGAAAGCCATTTCCGGCTCGCGCGGCGGCGTTTTGTCTTTTCGGTTCTAGCAGCCAGCGCCGCGCGTTGAACGGCAGCCCATTCCGATCATTCTACCGCCATGTCTGAACGCATTCACTTCGGCAAACTCAAGGAAGCCATCGAACCCCCAAATCTCATCGAGCTTCAGATCAACTCTTACAACGAGTTCTTCCAAAAAGAGGTTGAACCTTCTCGTCGCAAGAGCGTGGGATTGCAGGCGGTGTTCAGGGAATTTTTCCGATTTTTGGCTTTGAGGAGAAGGTCGAGCTTGGACTTTGTCAGCTATGAGTTGGGCGAGCCGAAGATGTCGGCCATTGAATGTCAGCGCGAAGGCCAGACCTATAGTGCGCCCCTTTACGTAACCTTTCGTTACAAGGATGAGAAGAGCACAAAGGAGGAGGAAGGTCTACATGGGAGAAATCCCGCTCATGACGCCACAGGGGACTTTCGTAATCAATGGGGCAGAGCGTGTGGTGGTCAGTCAGCTTCACCGTTCGCCGGGCATCTGTTTCGAAACGAGTGTGCATCTCAACGGGAAGCTTCTGCACGGATTCCGCATCATTCCCGACCGCGGTTCATGGATCGAAGTGCAGTTTGACACCAGTGACCTGCTTTACGTCTATCTGGACCGGCGCAAGCGTCGCCGCAAATTCCTGGCGACCACCTTCCTGCGCGCTCTTGGCTATCCGTCCGACGAGGATATCATCAAGCTATTCTACGAGATCATCCACCTCAATCTGAGCGAGAATCTCGATGAGGAGGAGATCAGCACGAAGGTTCTTTTCGAGGACATCCGAGACGGCGAAATCACGGTGGCGCGCGCTTTTGAGCCACTAAATGCCGCGACGATCCGGCAGTTGATGTCTCTTGGTCACAAGAGCGTGAGGGTCGTGGACACGAAGCAGGACGATACGATCATCAAGTCGCTGAAGAAGGATCCGGCGCACGACGAGGAGGAGGCCCTCAAGGACATCTACCGCAAGCTGCGCCCCGGGGATCCGCCGACCGTGCAAAACGCGCGCAGCATGTTGAAGCGACTTTTCTTCGATCCGAAGCGCTACGACCTCGGACCGTGTAGGACGCCACAAGATCAATCAAAAGCTCGGGCTCCAAGTCGGTGAGGAGGAGCGCATCCTGGTGAAAGATGATTTTATCGCCGCGATGAAGTATCTGGTGGAGCTCCGCAAGGGAAGGGATGACCGACGATATCGATCACCTTGGCAGCCGCCGCGCGCGTCGGACCGTCGGAGAACTTGCTTGCCAACCAATGCCGGGTCGGCCTTGCCCGCACGGAACGGCTCGTCCAGCGAGCGCATGACCCTTTTCGATGCCGAGCGTGGACAAGATTACGCCGCAGAAGCTGATCAATCCAAAATCGCTCAGTGCGCGTTGTCCGCGACTTCTTCGGACGTTCACCAGCTGAGCCAGTTCATGGATCAGACAAACCCGCTCGCCGAACTCACCCACAAGCGCCGTCTCTCGGCGCTGGGCCGGGTGGTTTGAGTCGTGATCGCGCGGGCTTCGAGGTTCGAGACGTTCATCCGTCGCACTACGGACGCATCTGCCCGATCGAAACGCCGGAAGGCCCGAACATCGGCCTGATCAGCTTCGCTGAGCACATTCGCCGGATGAACGAATTCGGTTTCATCGAGACTCCTTATCGGAAGGTCAACGATGGCCACGTGACGGACGAGGTTGTCTATCTTAGCGGAGACCGCGACGAGAACTTTATCGTTGCCCAGGCCAACGCGCATGTGGATTCGCAAAGGGCGGCTTCACCGAGGAAAAGGTCTCGACGCGGTACCGCGGCGATTTTCCTCGAAGTGGAGCCTGACGAAGGTCCAGTACATGGACGTTTCGCCCAAGCAACTGGTTTCCGTCGCGGCGGGGCTCATCCCGTTTCTCGAACACGACGACGCCAACCGCGGCGCTGATGGGCTCGAACATGCAACGCTCAGGGTGTTCCGCTGCTCGTTTCCGACTCGCCGCTGGTCGGCACGGGACTTGAAGCGCGTGTCGCTCGCAGGACTCCAAGGCCGTCGTGCTCTGCCGAGGGAGCGGGTGTCGTGGCGTCGGTCACCGGCAGTCAAATCATCATCACGCCAGGACGGCGCATTGCCGGACGGAAAGAAGAAAGTCAAATCTGATCCCGTCAACGGCGTATGGGTTTACGAACTGCGCAAGTTCATGCGCTCGAACGCCAGCACATGCATCAACCAGAAGCCCATTGTTTCTAAGGGACAGCAGGTGAACAAAGGCGAGGTCATCGCCGATGGGCCGAATACGGAGAAAGGCGAGCTTGCCCTTGGGCGCAACGTCCTCGTCGCCTTCATGCCTTGGAACGGCTACAACTTTGAGGACGCGATCCTCATCTCCGAGCGCGTCGTCAAGGAGGACATCTATACCTCGATTCACATCGACGAATTTGAGATCGGCGCCCGCGACACCAAGCTCGGCCCGGAGGAAATCACGCGCGATATCCCCAACGTCAGCGAAGAAGCGCTGCAGAACCTCGGGCCGGACGGCGTCATTCGCATCGGCGCGGAAGTGAAGCCCGGCGACATCCTCGTCGGCAAGATCACTCCAAAGAGCGAGACCGAGCTTGCGCCGGAGGAGCGCCTGCTGCGCGCGATCTTTGGCGAGAAGGCCGCCGACGTGAAGGACACCTCGCTGACCGTGCCATCCGGCACCTACGGCATCGTCATGGACGTGAAGGTTTCCTCAAGAAGGAGGTCGCCCGAAGCAAGATGACGCCCGACGGAATCAAGCGCCAGCAAAAGATGATCATGGAGGATTACAAGAAGCGTAAAGACGAGCTGCACGAGCAGCTGACCGAGGCGCTTTCGAACATTCTTCTCAGCGAAAAGATTCCGCTCGACGTGGTCAACGCGCAGACCGGCGAAATCATCATCCCGGCCAATCGCAAGATCACCAAGCACGCTTCTGCGCAAGCTGGCCGGCGTCTATGATCACATCGAGATCGATCCGAGCCCGATCCGCAACAAGATCCGCGAGATCATCGGCCAGTACGAGCAGTCGCTTCGAGGATCTTGATCGCGAGAAGGATGAAAATCTCGGTCGTATCGAGAGCGGCGACGACGTCGATCCCGGAATCATCAAGCAGGTGAAGGTCTATATCGCCTCGCAAGCGCAAGCTCTCGGTCGGTGACAAGATGGCCGGCCGCCACGGCAACAAGGGCGTGGTCGCCAAGATCGTCGCCGAGGAAGACATGCCCTTCCTGTCGGATGGCACGCCTGTGGATATCGTGCTGAACCCGCTCGGCGTGCCGAGCCGCATGAACGTCGGCCAGGTGCTCGAAACCCACCTTGGCGTCGCCGCCAAAGCGCTCGGGCTTCAAGGTCGCCACGCCGGTCTTCGACGGCATTTCCGAGGAAAGATCAAGAATATCTCCGCGAGGCCAAGACGAAGGAAGGCTTCAGCTGGGTCACGGAAACGGGCAAATCGACGGTTTACGATGGCCGCACCGGCGAGGCCTTCGATCAACAGGTCGTGGTGGGCTATATCTACATGCTCAAGCTGGGCCACTTGGTTGCGGACAAGATTCACGCGCGCGCGGTCGGTCCCTACAGCCTTGTCACTCAGCAACCGCTCGGAGGCAAGGCGCAATACGGCGGTCAGCGCTTCGGCGAAATGGAAGTCTGGGCGCTGGAGGCGTACGGCGCCGCATACACTTTGCAGGAACTGCTTACCGTCAAGTCGGACGACGTCCAGGGCCGCACCCGCATCTACGAGTCCATTGTCAAAGGCGACAATTCCCTCGAGGCAGGAACCCCGGAGTCTTTCAATGTCGCTTATCAAGGAGATGAAGGGGCTTGGCCTCGACGTCCGCGTCGGCGGCAAAGCAACCTGCACCTTTGCCGAGTCGGCGGCTCTAACAGTGCGCAAATAACGCAATTACCATCAGAATTCCTATGAAAGAACGTCAATATTGGTGAAATTTTTGGAGAGCAGCGGCCGGTCGGATTTGACGAGGTCGGCCATCACCGTGGCGTCGCCTGACATCGATCCGGTCAGTTGGAGCAAAGGGTGAAGTCAAGAATCCTGAGACGATCAACTATCGGACGTTCAAGCCCGAAAGGGCGGCCTATTTTGCGAGCGCATCTTTGGACCGACGCGCGACTGGGAATGCTCCTGCGGCAAATACAAGCGGATCAAGCACAAGGGCGTGATCTGCGATCGTTGCGGCGTGGAAGTGACGCTCAGCCGGGTGCGTCGCGAGCGAGATGGGTCATATTGACCTTGCCGTGCCGGTCTCGCACATCTGGTTCTACAAGTGCATGCCGTCACGCATCGGCCTCATGCTCGACATGACGAGCAGGCAGCTCGAGCGGGTCATCTATTACGAGGACTACATTGTCACCGATCCCGGCAACACGCCGCTGCAGAAGTGCCAGCTTTTAACGGAAGCGGAATTCCGGGAGGCGGAGGATCAATACGGCGACGTGTTCGTTGCGGGCATGGGCGCCGAAGCCATCCAAAAGCTCCTCGAACAGACGGACCTGCAGAATCTGAATGATGAGATTGGAGCAGCAGATGGGAGCAACGCGAAGCAAGCAGCTTCGCAAGAAGCTCGCCAAGCGGTCTGAAGCTTGTGCAGGGCTTTATGCATTCGAAGACGCGTCCGGAATGGATGGTTCTTAACGTGCTTGCCTGTCATTCCGCCCGACTTGCGCCCGCTCGTCCCGCTGGAAGGCGGCCGCTTTGCCACGTCCGACCTCAACGATCTTTACCGCCGTGTCATCAACCGCAACAACCGTCTCAAGACGCTGCTGCAGCTCAAGACGCCGGAAGTCATCATCCGCAACGAAAAGCGCATGCTGCAGGAGGCCGTGGACGCGCTTTTCGACAACGGCCGCCATGGCCGCGCAGTCACCGGCGCCGGCGAACCGTCCGCTCAAATCGCTCAGCGACATGCTCAAGGGCAAGGGCGGACGATTCCGTCAAAACCTCTCGGGCAAACGGGTGGATTACTCCGGTCGGTCGGTCATCGTGATCGGTCCCGAGCTCAAACTGAATCAATGCGGTCTGCCGAAGAAGATGGCGCTTGGTCCTCTTCGAGCCTTTCATCATCCGACGCCTCAAGGAGCAGGGCCACGTCCACACCGTGCGCAGCGCGAAGAAACTGATTGAGCGCCAGACGCCCGAGGTCTGGGACATCCTTGATGAAGTTACCAAAGGACATGCCGTTCTTTTGAATCGCGCTCCGACCTTGCATCGCCTTTCGATTCAGGCTTTCGAGCCGCAACTGATCGAGGGCGAAGCCATTCGTATTCACCCGCTTAGTTTGCACGGCCTACAACGCGGACTTCGATGGCGATCAGATGGCCGTCCACGTCCCGCTTTCGGTGGAGGCTCAAATGGAGGCCCGCATGCTGATGCTGGCGCCGAACAACATCTTCTCGCCGTCCAGCGGCAAGCCTATCACCACGCCTTCGCAGGATATTCCGCTTGGCTGTTATTACCTGACGCAGAATCCGCGTGGTGAAAAAGGTGATCAGCGTTTGCCTCTGTTTGCGGACTCCTCCGAGGTCGAGCTTCGCCATTTCAGAGGGCGCGGTCAGCACCCACAGCCGGATTCGCTTCAAGAATCCGAATTTCGGCTTGGGCACCATTTACGGCAGCAAGGAAACGAAGATCCTCGAAACCACTGCAGGCCGGGTGATCTTCAATCAAATCTGGCCCGACGAACTGGGATTCTACAACAAGGTCTGCGGCAAGAAGCAGCTCTCCGACATCATTTGGCGGTGCTATAAGGCGGTCGGCCAGCAGCGGACCGTAGAAACGCTGGATCGTCTCAAGGAAATGGGATTCAGCTCGGCCACCAAGGCAGGTATCTCCATTGGTATCACGGACATGATCATCCCGAAGGAGAAGTCCACCCAGCTCGAAAAAGCCTACAGGGAAATCGCCGAGGTGGAAAAGCAGTACCCGTCGCGGTATCATCACGGACGGCGAGCGCAAGAATAAGGTGCAGGACATCTGGACACATACCGGTGAGGAACTCGCCAATGCGCTCTTCCGCACGCTGGAATATAACGACGGCCGCAAAGACATGAACCCCGTGTTCATGATGGTTGATTCCGGAGCGCGCGGCAACCGCACGCAGGTTAAACAGCTTGCCGGAATGCGTGGTCTCATGGCCAAACCGTCCGGCGAAATCATCGAGCGTCCCATCATCTCCAATTTCCGCGAAGGTCTTTCTGTTCTCGAGTATTTCATCTCGACCCACGGGGCGCGCAAGGATTGGCTGACACCGCTCTAAAGACTGCGGATTCCGGCTATCTCACGCGCAAGCTGGTGGATGCTTCTCAGGATGTCATTATTACCGAGGAGGACTGCGGGACGGTCAATGGCATCGTTGTGCGTCCGATTTACGAGGGAGACGAGGAGGTTGTGAGTCTTTCGACCCGCATCATTGGACGCACGAGCTGCGAGACCGTCAAGGATCCCGTCACCAGCAAGGCTGTTGTCAAATCCGGCCAGATCATTGACGAGGAAACCGCGGCCGCGCTCGAGAAAATCGGCCTTGAGCAGCTCAAGATACGCTCTGCGCTCACCTGCGAATCCAAGCGAGGCATTTGCGCCAAATGCTACGGACGGAACCTGGCGACGGGCCTTGGCGTCAAGCTCGGGAAGCGGTTGGTATTATCGCCGCACAGTCGATCGGCGAGCCGGGCACCCAGCTCACCATGCGCACGTTCCACGTCGGCGGCACGGCCAGCCAAACCTTCAAGCAGCCGATCATCAGGGCGAAGAACGAGGGTATTGTGCACTTCAACGACCTGAAGGTTGTCGAAAGCACCGAGAGCAACTTCGTTGTGCTGAACAAGAACGGCACGGTGAGCGTTCACGTCAAAGATGGACGCGAACTCGAAAGCTACAACATCGTCATTGGCTCAGTCATCTCCATCGCCGATGGCGGTACCGTGAAGAAAGGCGAAACCTTTATCCAATGGGATCCTATGCAATGTGCCGATCATCACGGAAAAGGCTGGCAAGATTGAATTCCGGGACATGATTCAAGGCGTGACCATTCGCAAGGAGGTGGACGAAGCCACCGGGGTCATGGGAACCGTTGTCATCGAGCACAAGGAAGACCTTCATCCCCAGATCGTCATTGTGGGCGAAAAGAGGAGATCTTCGCGAGCTATTCGATTCCGGCTGGAGCTCATATCGAAGTCAAGGAAGCCCAAAAGTGCTCGCCGGCACGCGCCTTGCCCGCACTCCGCGCAAGATCGCAAAGACAAAGGATATCACGGGCGGTCTTCCGCGCGTGGCCGAGCTTTCGAGAGCGCGCCGCCCGAAGGATGCCGCCGAGATCGCCAAGATCGATGGCATTGTCGATATCGGCGGCACCGTGCGCGGCAAGCGCCGCTTGATCGTCACCGATGCCGATACGGGTGCCGAGGAAGAACACCTGATTCCGCTTTCGAAGCACATCATCGTCTTCAAGGGCGACTTCGTGAAAAAGGGCCAGCAACTCACGGAGGGGCCCGTTGTCCCCCATGAGGTCCTGGATGTCTGCGGACCTCAGGAACTTCAGGAGCACCTGCTCAATGAAGTGCAGGAAGTCTATCGTTTGCAGGGCGTCGAGATCAACGACAAGCACATTGAGATCATCGTGCGCCAGATGCTTCGTAAGGTGAAAATAACCGACCCGGGCGACACCAGTCTTCTGTGGGGCGACCAAGTTGACCGCCTGGAATTCAGTGCTGAGAACGAGCGCGTCATCGAAAAGGGCGGCAAGCCCGCCGATGCGAGTCCCGTGTTGCTTGGCATCACGAAGGCTTCGCTTGAGACGGACAGCTTCATCTCCGCTGCATCCTTTCAGGATACAACGCGCGTCCTCACGGAGGCGGCAACCCTCGGCAAGGTTGACCGGCTGCGTGGATTCAAAGAGAACGTTATCATGGGCCATCTCATTCCCGCAGGCACCGGTTTCAAAACCAACCGGGAAATCGAAATCGTCCACATCGGTGATTCCTTGCAGACTGAACCCGAACCGCACAAAGCTGCAAGCTAGCCATGTCTTCGCCAAACCTTGAAATTATGACTGAACTCCTTGAAGCCGGAGTGCACTACGGTCATCAAACAAAACGCTGGAATCCCAAGATGAGGGATTTCATCCTTGAAGAGAAGAATTCGATCTACATCATTGATCTCTCCATCACCGTTGAACAGCTTGGCGAGGGCGGCTGCCTACCTCGGCGAGATCGTCAAGGGCGGCGGAAAGATCCTCTTCGTCGGAACAAAGAAGCAGGCGCAGGAGGCCGTGAGGGAGGCTGCGGAGGTCACCGGCCAATTCTTCGTCAACCAGCGTTGGCTTGGCGGCACTCTGACCAATCTCCAGACCATCCGGCGCAGCGTGGCGCGCTTTCGCGATTTCGAGGAGCTGGAGAAAACACCCGCCTTCGCTCGCATGAACAAGCAGGAAACCTCGGCCTTGCGCCGTGAAGCGGCCAAATTGCACCGCAATCTCGAAGGTCTCTTGAACATGGAGCGCCTGCCCGACGCCGTTGTCATCATTGACACCAACCGCGAGGAGATCGCCGTCGCGGAGGCGGCTCGCCTGAAGATACCTGTCGTCGCCATCGTGGACACCAATTGTGACCCGGAAAACATCGATTACCCGATCGCTGGCAATGATGACGCCATCCGTTCCATCCGCGTCATTTTGCAAAAACTCGTTGATGCCGATCGTCGAGGGCCAGGGCTTTCGCGGAAAAACCGTGACGGCGAGCGAGCTTGCAGCCGTCGCCGAATAAATTCCGCCTCGCGGAATTTATCTCATTAATTCTTCTGTAGGAAAATATGCCTGATACTTCTCCAGCTCTTGTCAAGGAACTTCGCGAAAGGACCAACGCGGGGATGATGGATTGCAAGAGGGCGCTCGATGAAGCTGCGGGCGACATGGCCAAGGCCGAGGAGCTTCTCCGTAAGAAAGGCATCGCAAGCGCGAGCAGAAAGCTTCGCGCGTCGCCAGAGAGGGCATTGTCGCATCCTACATTCACTTGCAGGGCAAGGTTGGCGTGCTGGTTGAAATCAATTGCGAAACCGATTTTGTTGCCAAGAACGAAGTGTTTCGCGAGTTCGTCAAAGACATTACCCTTCACATTGCGGCTTCCCATCCGCTTTACGTTTCTCGTGAGCAAGTTCCGGACACACTCGTCCAGGCGGAAAGGGAAATCTACGCCGCGCAGGTGACCGGCAAACCCGCCAAGATTGTGGATAAGATTGTGGATGGGAAAATCGACAAGTTTTACAGCACTGTCTGCCTCCTCGAGCAGGCCTTCATCAAGAATCCCGATCTTACGATCCAGGACTTTGTGAATTCCAAAATCGCCGAACTCGGCGAAAACATCGATTATCCGTCGCTTCACCCGTTACATGGTCGGCGAGGATCTCGTCACAGTAATCACTGCTGCATCTGGGAATCAGGCGGGTTTCACCCGCTCCGAAATTCGTCGCGCCATCCCAGAGATTCCCTGAAGTGTATTGAGTTAGAGGCTTGGCATTCCAGACGGCGAAATATAGATTCTCCTTGGAGGAACCCAATGATTGATTCAAATTATGCAAATCCCGACGCGCTCGTGACGACTGAATGGGTGGCGTCGCACCTCAACGAGCCCAATACGAGGCTTGTCGAAAGCAACGAAGACATCCTGCTTTACGAGTACCGGACACATTCCAGGAGCCGTTCATATCGATTGGAGGGCCGATCTCCAGGATCAAACCATGCGCGACTATATTTCGCCCGACGCCTTTGCAGAGCTTTGCGCGAAGAATGGAATCACCAGAATACGACAGTCATACTTTATGGAGACAAGTCAAACTGGTGGTCTTGTTATGCCCTGTGGGCATTTCGGCTTTCGGGCATGAAAACGTCAAGATTGTAGACGGCGGCCGCGACAAGTGGATTTCCGAAAACCGACCGCTCACACGCGAAGTGCCAACCTATCCCCGAACCGATGCACCCCGTCCCCGCGAAACGGCACGATGACGATATTCGTGCATTTTACGAAGAGACACTAAAGCACAGCCGGGAAAAGAAGCCGCTCATCGACGTTCGTTCGCCGGGCGAATTCAAAGGCGAGATAACTCACATGCCCGAGTATCCGCAAGAGGGTGTTTTGCGCGGTGGTCACATTCCTGGGCGAAGAGCTTTCCTGGAAGCGCGCAGCAAATGATGATGCCACGTTCAAGTCTGCGGAGAACCTGAAAGCCATCTATGAAGGTGAGGCTGGGCTGACGCCCGATGGGGATACTATTGTCTATTGCCGCATTGGCGAGAGATCCGAGCCACACCTGGTTCGTGTTGACCTACCTTCTGCGGCCACAAGAACGTTCGCAACTGCGACGGTTCATGGACGGAGTGGGGAAATCGGGTGCGAGCTCCTATTGAAAAAGGCTGAAGTTCGTGAACTGTAGAGGCGGCTCGTTGTCAGCCGCCTGTGAAGTCACCCATGTCCTATCCAACGCAAGCTCTCTGAAATCATCTCGCTTTTCGAATCGCTGCCGGATGCCTGAGAAGCGCGACATGTTGATCGTCTTTGCGGATGGAGCGGTCCGTCAGGCGCCGCGAGAAGGCGAAACCTTTTGATCTTGAAGACGTTCGAAAGGATGAGGAGTGCACGGATACCGTCGGCATTTTCTGAAGAGTGAATCCGGACAGTTCCGCACGCTTCCGGGTAGCGGCTCTGGCCCGCAGGTCCAGACGCTCACCAAGGCGATGACCTCCATCCTCTGCAAGGGTTTGGAGGGCGTCACCCGCAGGAAATACTCGATGTCCCGGCTGATTTTGTGCCGAAGATTGTCGGGGCCGATCTGGTCCGGCAGCGAAGCCAGACCGTCTACTACACTTCTTACACGCATGAAAAGCGCAGCGAAGGTTTGGCTGAATCGTCAGCGTGCGCTCAGCGCCGGTGCAATTGTCTGAGGCGCTCGTCGAGATTGCGTCCCGCCGTTTCGATTTCCTCCCGAAGCTGCCAGGCTGACATCGAAGTGGCGCCGAAGGCTGGCGACGGTTGTGCGCTCCATAAAATCATTCGTGGCCACGGTGACCTCGTAGCGGTCGGAGTATTTTGCCGCTAATCGTTCGATGACGCTGTCTGCGGTCTGATCGGCGGTGGAATAGAAGACCTGAATGCCGTGCGGGCCGCTAACTTCTGTCGGTTTGACTCCGTTGCCATCGAAAACCACTGTCACATGCCAGTCCGTGTTGTCTTGCAGCCCGGTCAACATTCTCACCAGCGATTCACGGGCGACTGCGGTGCGTTTGGCATGCTGGAGTGTCAAGTCAGGCCATTGAGAGATGATGCTGTGTCCGTCAACGATGAGCACTCGGGGTTTCATGAGAAAAGGTCTGCTGGTTTCAAACCTATCCCGGACTGCCGGACTTCGCAACCGGGTGGATCGCTTTTCCCGCAGCTCTCAGCCAGAAAAATGACGCGAGGGTTTCGCTCGCGGCAGGGATTGAACACTTCAAAGAGCAATCCATGAAAGACGACCTCGATAGCCTTCTGAAGACTTGGAAGCCCGGCTTGCCGGAACCTGTGGCCTTTAAGCGACATGTTTGGAGTCGCATTGAGCGGGAGGAGATTCGGCGATCGGGTGGCCTGCAGCGCTTTCCTTGCATGGCGTCCACTCGCCCGCAGATAGCCTCGCTTTGCGGCGGCCCTTTCGGTCCTGGGCGGCGCTTGGATCGGCTCCGCAACGGCGGCTCGAAACGGTCAAGTCGCATACCTGCATGCCGTCAAATCCCTACGCTCAGGTCCCCTTGAAATGAAAAAAAGGACTGGAAGTCTTGACGGCTAGTAATCGCCTCCGGCTTGGCGGCTGCAATTGTAGTCTTCTTTTCGGCGCAAAATCGTTCCACGCCCCTGAGTTGGTTGCGAGCGGAGTTTTCGCTCAGACGAGCAACAAGCGCGAAAAGTCGAAGAAATCCACGCGGAATATGAAGCAGACTGCGCCCTGATGTGCCGCCAGGATCGCCCAGACCGATGAGCGACTGGCAAAATTGATTTGTTCCAGCCACGACGATCACTCCGGAAATTCAGGAAGCCATTGTTGCGAGCGACCGGCTTCGTCTCCGGAGTGCCGGACGAAAATGCTCGAGCACTTCTACCGGATCGCCGGTGAGCTTCCCGCGCAGAGACAGCGTAAATACCTTACAGTCGTTCTTCCCACTCCGTGTTGCATCCGGGAGAGATGGCGCAGCTCTCATCTGCGCTAGGGTCATTCGCGTCCAGCCTGCATGAAGATCCTGACGCTTGAGAATAATGAGCGGGCGAGCGCCGTGCGCGAAGCCATATCAACGCTCCCGCCCCATCTTCGTGAAGCCTTCGATATTGTCTCTCTTTCTCAGCGAGAAAACGTTCGAAGGCGGCAAGCGTTTCGGGGCTCACGTGATGTTCGATGCCTTCGGCGTCTGCGCGCGCCACCGATGACGAGATCCCCAGCGCTTCGAGAAAGGCGACAACTGTTCTGTGACGGCTCCTTGCCTTGAGGCCAGCTTGCGTCCCGCCTCCGTCAAAAAATTGACCGATAGGGAAGCGAGGTCACCAGCCCGTTTCGCTGCAAACGCTGCACGGTGCGGATGACGGTGACGTGCGTCACTCCAAGCGATCTCGCGAGGTCGGTCGCGCGAGCTTCGCCATTGGATGAAATCAGGTCCGCGATGGCTTCCACGTAATCCTGCGCTCTCTCCTGCGCGTGCTGTTGGCGGGTCCGGCGCTGGTAGGCGGCTGTTTCCTTTGTTACTGAGCGGCGCCGGCGCGGGGATCTTCGCCGGGCCTTTCGGCCGTCAGGATTTCGTGTTACTCAGGCCCATGTTCGTTAGCCGGCAGAGAAAAGGGACATTGAAGCGTTATGGATGTGGCGCTCATGGGGCCGCTGCTGCAGGCGGCTCCGGCTCGCGCAGCGCCCGACGAAAGCTGCGATCGGGAGATTGCTCGAGAATGCCTCGAAAGGTAGAAAATGCTTCCCTTTGCGAACCGGCAGATCGGCGATCACTTTCCGGGGGTCTGGCAGCAGCGTGTCTTTCTCGCCAGGGCATTGGGCGCAGGAAAGCGATTTGTATCTGATGGACGAACCTTTCGTTGGAGTGGACGCTGCCACCAGAAGCGGCGATCATTGCGCTGCTCCGGGAGCTCAAATCCCGGGGCAAGACGCTGCTTGTCGTCCATCACGATCTCGCGAGTGCGCGCGAGTATTTCGACATGCTCATTCTGTTGAATATGCGGCTCGTCGCCTTTGGTCCGACTAGTGAGGTCTTTACCCCTGAACTATTGCAAACGACCTATGGCGGACGACTTAACATTCTTTCAGATGTTGTTCAAACCCTCGGAACCCAATCATGAAGCTTCGCTGGCTTGACGCTTTCGCTTGCGGTCGTTGGTTTCGCCCTGCTCATTCCCGAAGCCGCAGAGGCTGCACGTATCAACGAGTTGTCCGATTCGGATTCTGATAGACCGGGCGGTGCGGTTCTTTTCCTTCAAGGATCCTTCGCTTCGCAACGCTCGGCTGGCTCGATGCTGCTCGGTGTCTGCTGCGGTTTGATGGGCGCCTTCTCGTGGTGCGCAAGCCTCTCTGCTGGGCGACGCCCTCTCACATGCTCTGCTGCCGGGCGTGGCGCTCAGTTTCTTTGGAACATGTCAAGGACCCGCTCGCCATTTTCGCCAGGGGCGACGCTGGCTGGTTTTGCTCGGAGCCGGGGCCGTGCAGCTCCTGCGCGCGACCACCAAGCACAAGGAGGATGCCGCCCTGGGCTTTGTGCTTGCCTCATTCTTCGGCATAGGAATCTGCCTTTTCACCATGATCCAGAACCTACCGGGAGGGGAACAAGAGCGGGCTGGACAAGTTTATGTGTTCGGCCCCAGGCGGCCGCACTCGGAAGGGGCGATGTCATCCTCCTCGGCGTCGTGACTGTGTGCTTGCGCTTGGCGCGGTCGTGGTCTTTTACAAGGAATACGCGATCAGCGAGGTTTCGACGCGGGGATTCGCTCATTCGCCTGGGCATGCCTGTGCAGGTCTTTCATTCACAGCCTTATGCTGCTCCTGGCGCTTTGCGATCGTATCTTCGCTTCAGGGCCGTCGGCGTGGTGCTTGTCTCGGCAATGCTTGTCATCCCAGCAGCAGCCGCGTTCCTCTTGACCGACCGGCTCCGGGACGATGCTCGTCTTTTCACCGATCCTTTGGAATGGTTTCCGGAGGAGCGAGCGCCTTCTTTCTTTCGTCGGACGCAATCTGCCCACGGGTCCCTTCATGGGTACTTGCTGCGGGGGCGGTATTCGCCGCGGCGCTCTTCTTCGGTCCGCGGCATGGCATTTTTTCCGCGCTGGTGGCCGCAGCGCTCCCGGTCGGCCCGAACTTCCCGCGAGAACACGCTCAAGAGGCCATTTACCGCGTCCTGGAGGATCAGGATTTCGAAACCGAACAGGTGAGCGCACGTGAACTCGCCGAGCGAGATCGCCACGAGACGCTCGAAGAGGCCAGCATCAACTCGGCGCACTTCGCCGCCATCAATATGTCACCATGTCAAGCGATGGCGACTCCGCATCCCCACGCCAACCGTGATCCGCATGGCAGGGTTGATTCCTGGATTGGAAGACATGCGGTTCGCGGCCGTTCGGCATCCTGGACAACCCCGCGCGACTGGCTTCGGAAAGGCGGCAAATCACCGGAGATTCCCTATGAACAGTCTCATTCCGTCTTTCGATTGGTATCGAGGTGATCGTGCAGCCTGTGGCGTGCTGATTTTCCGGATCACGCTCTGGATCGTCCTGATAGGGCTTCTTTGTCACCACTTGCGTGCGGACTTGTCGGCAAATTCCTCGCTTTTGCGCCGCATGATAGCGCTGGTGGAGCGATGCCATCAGTCACAGCATTCTCACAGGACTCGTGGTCGCCTTCATGATTTTTAAGAGACACGACCACGTGGGTGGCATTCGCAGGGGCTTTGGCTGCGCGGATTGTTGACGGTTCTGATCATCGAATTCATTCACAAGCAATCCCGCGTTAAGCCCGACGCCGCGATCTGCATCGCTTTCACGACGCTCTTTGCCAGCTGAGTCGTGCTCATGAGCATGCTCGAAAGTACGGGAAGCTTTCATATCGACGCCGATTGCGTCTTGTACGGCAAGATTGCTTTCGTGCCGCTGCAACCGCCGGTGGTCTGGAACGGATACGAACTTGGTCCGCCCTCGGCGTTGCGCATGGCCCTTGTGCTCGTGTCAGTAGCTTTGGCCATCGCGATATTCTACAAGGAACTACTTGTCACATCCTTCGACCACCTAAGTCCCTTGGTATGCGCACAAGAATTTGGCATTACAATGGACCTCATGGATGCGCTTGCACTGGATAAGAAATCGTTTCTATTCGCCTTCCGAATCCGTCTGGGGCGATTCTTGCCGTGGCCATGGCGCTGATCAGTAGCCGCCCATGTTCGCCGCGCAGATTTCCGAGCGGCTGCCGTTCCGCTTGGATTGACTGTGTTGCACGCCGCGTTGGGTGCCTTGATTGGTCTAGAGATCTTCGGTCTGGCTCAACTGTTCCGCGGCAGGGGCGATGATCGCGGCCGCTGCCCGCTATTTTTGGCGGTTTGGGGAGCTTCTGCAAGCGCGGCGTTGGATACTTCCCGGCCGGAGGATTTGTCCAGCCGCCGGCCGGCGGCTCCCGGATTGCGGGCGGCGCCTTCCAGAGGATGACGCGGCGTGGCCTCGTCGCTTGACCGTGAAATTCTGGTGGGGCGAGCCGTGGCGACCGTGTCTCACGGTCGGCGATGCGGATATCGCCGCTTCAATTGCGTTCGAGTGAACAGTGTTGTGGGTTCGCTGTTTGACCCGTCCTCGGAAGCGTCGACGAGGAATTCTAAGGGTTTCCGTTCGCCCAGGATACTAACGGGTAAGCGTGCCGTTCCTTTTGATTGTGGTTCGCCACAGTGCGGCTACGTGCATCCCGTATCCTGAGCTGCGAGCGCCAAAACGACACTGGGAATTAGTGCGCCCGCAGGCAGTGCGAAAGATCATCATACCAAGAAACGATGACTCTGTAGTATGAAAATCGAAACAATGAGCGATTCACATCGCCCCAAGGGGCGAGTCGGGCACACCACGATCATACAAGCGGCAAGCCAACAACGGAATGGTTCTGTCCTCATGCGTCCAGGTGTCGAGTCCGACAAGACCGGGCGTTTGTCCGAAATGCGGAATGGCGCTTGAACGCAATCCGGGTTATGTGAAGCCGACTGGCACGGTTTACGGCGTGTCCTATGCACCCGGAGGTGCGGCAGGATCATCCGGGCGTGTGTCCGATTTGCGGAATGGTGCTTGAACCGGTTCTAACGGCACCGAAGGAGGATAACGCAGAGCTTCGTGACATGTTGCTTCGTTTCAAGATCGGGTTTTGCTTGGTCTTCCGGTACTGGTCTTAGCGATGGGAGCGCATTTCCTCGCCGATAGACGCGATCCCGGCCAAGAGTATCGGCGTGGATCCAGTTCTGTGCTGGCGACTCCGGTCGTTCTTTGGTGCGGATGCCGTTACTTTGAGCGCGTGAGCGCGCTCGCGTCGTGAGGCGGAAATCTCAACATGTTCACCCTCATTGCGCTTGGCACGGGCACCGCCTATGCCTTCAGCGTTTTTGCGCTGCTTGTTCTCAGGGTTGCTGCCTCACGGCCTCACACATGGCGGGTGCGGTGCCGGTGTATTTCGAAGCTGCCTCCTTTCATTATCGTGCTCGTGCTTGCTCGGCCAGGTGCTGGAATTGCGCGCGCGCGCCGGAACTGGAGAAGCGATTCGCGCCCTGCTTGGCCTGGCGCCGAAGCTGGCCCATCGGCGTGCGCGGACGGAAGCGAACACGATGTCACCCTCGATGTGGTTCGTGCCGGGGATTGCTTCCGAGTGAAGCCCGGCGAGAAGATCCCGGTTGATGGGATAGGCCTTGAGGGTCGATCGGCGGTGGACGAGTCGATGCTGACGGGCGAGTCGATTCCCATGCACCAAGCGAAGGGGATATCAAGGTGGTCGGCGGAACACTGAACGGAAACGGAAGTCTGTTAATGCGCGCGAGAAGGTCGGGTCCGAGACGATGCTCGCTCAGATCGTCCAGATGGTTTCTCGAAGCTCAGCGGAGCAGGGCTCCGATTCAGCGCGCTCGGCCGATGTCGGTTCGCAGCTTGCGTTCGTTCCTGCCGTGGTGCTGGTTGCCGCGATCACGTTTTCGCTCTGGCTCCTCATCGGTCCCCACCCGGCTTTTACCTATGCGCTGGTCAATGCTGTGGCCGGTGCTTATCATCGCCTGTCCCTGTGCCTCGGCCTGGCTACGCCAATGTCGATCATGGTCGCCGTCGGGCGTGGTGCGAGCATGGGCGTGCTTTCAAGGACGCCGAGCCGCTCGAAGTCTCGGTAGGGTCAGGGCGCTCGTCGTTGATAAAACCGGGACCCTGACCGAGGGAAAACCAAGCGTCGTCAAGGTAGGTTGCGCTCGCCCTCATCAGGCGGAAGAAGCGATATCGCTGTGGCGGCCGCGCTCGAACAACGGAGCGAGCACCCTTAGCGGGCGCTGTCGTGCGCGCCGCCGGATCCAACGACCTTGACCGAGCGTGGAGAATTTTGAATCGTCTCCCGGCGGAGGCGTGCAGGGATCAGTGAGGCGGCCAGAGGGTCCTGTGGGCAAGCGCGCTTCTGAGGAGATCGGCGGTTCGCAACCTCGAGCAGCTTGATACGCGTCGCGAACGAACTTCAGCGGGAGGGAACAACACCGTCGTCTGGGTAGGCCATCGAGGGTGATGCGCGCAGGTCTGCTGGCCGTTTCAGATCCGATTAAGTCCAGCACGCCGGAAGCTGTTCAGAAATCTGCATCGCGCCGGCCTCAAGATCATCATGCTGACCGGCGACAACAGGGAGACCGCCCGTCAAGTTGCCAGCAGGCTTGGGATTGACGAGGTTGTGGCCGAGATCACTCCTGCGGAGTAAACAGGCCAAGGCACTTGAGCTCAGAAGCCGCGGCGAAGGCGTCGTGGCGATGGCTGGCGACGGTATCAACGACGCTCCCGCGCTCGCTGCGGCTGATGTCGGCATCGCCATGGGCACCGGAACCGACGTGGCCATGCATAGCGCCGGTGTCACGCTCGTGAAAGGGGATCTTCGAGGAATCGTCCAAGCCATCGCCCTAAGTCGCGCCACGATGCGAAACATCCGGCAGAATTTGCTCTCTCGCGTTTATAATGCGCTTGGGGTCCCTAAGCAATACGTAACTGAACGAAGTACAAT